>Ga0272447_1000762_pt1 | contig 22628 bp, 27 predicted proteins | sample YNPCB0133_FD_194589 | JGI IMG/M metagenome (GOLD analysis project Ga0272447, IMG submission 194589) | Hot spring microbial mat communities from Yellowstone National Park, WY, United States - YNP-CB-013-3 | ecosystem: Environmental > Aquatic > Thermal springs > Hot (42-90C) > Sediment | place... | reverse complement strand
GGAACGCATCCGGCTTCACTGGGGGCAGACGAAAGAGTAGCCGCATCTCTCCTCCTCCCGCAAGAACGGATTGCCTCCAACATTATACCCCAATTTTACCAACAGGTGAACAATCACCCCCGAACTATCCACTTGACAATGAATGAATTTCGTGGTAATTTGACAACAGTTTTTCAACCCCCATCTCAAGGAGCAAAAGGATGGCAGAGAGAACCCGTACCGACCGCATCGTAGAACATCTGCGCAATCTCCAGATGAGCACCCCCGATATTGAGGCTTCCGCCCTCGTCAGCGTGGACGGTCTGGCCATTGCCTCTGCCCTGCCCGCCGGTGTGGAGGAGGACCGGGTCGCGGCGATGTCGGCGGCCATGCTCTCCCTGGGCGAGCGCATCGCCAGCGAACTGGGCCGGGGAGGCCTGGACGAGGTCTATGTCAAAGGAGAGCGAGGATATGTCATCCTGACGGCTGTTGGTGAGGATGCAGTCCTCACCGTGATGGCCCGCTCGGGCGCCAAACTGGGTCTGGTCTTCCTGGAAATGCGGCGCGCGGCGGAAGAACTGGCCGACATTCTGTAGGCCAGGGAAGGAGGCGCAACGTGAGACGGATCCCACTCAGCGGCTACTACTACCCCAATAAACTGGCCCGCATCTACATTATGGCCATTGAAGAAGTGATGGGCAAGAACGGCCTCAACGCCATCCTGAACCTGGCTGGTCTTTCCCACCTGATTGACAATTACCCCCCGGATAACTTTGACAAAGAGTTTGATTTTGCCGACTTCTCGGCGCTGAATATGGCGCTGGAGGAGATGTATGGCCCGCGCGGCAGCCGGGGACTGGAACTGCGGGCCGGACGCGCGGCTTTCACCCTGGGGCTCCCGGGCTTCGGCCCCCTGGTCGGCATGGGTGACCTGGCCTTCCGTGCCCTTCCCCTGGGCGCCAAGTTAAAAGTCGGGCTCCCCGCCCTGGCCCAGATTTTCACCCAGTTCAGCGACCAGGTCAGTAAGGTTGAGGACAAGGGAGAGTACTACACCTACACGATGGAACCCTGTCCGGTTTGCTGGGGCCGCCATTCCGACCGCCCGATCTGCTTCGCCGGAATGGGCGTCATTGAAGAAGGTCTCCACTGGGTCAGCGGGGGCAAGAAATTCCGGATAGATGAAATTGACTGTGTGGCGGCAGGAGGCAAAGTCTGCACATACGCCATTTATAAAGAACCCATCGGTTGATCAAACTGGGGGCAGGCCATGCCGCAGCAAATTCTCATCGTAGAAGACGAACCGCACACCGCCGAAATGCTGGCCTCGTACTTCCAGATTCAGGGGTACGAAGTGAACGTATGCGGTTGGGGCAAAGAGGCCCTGACTTTCGTCCAGCATACCCTGCCCGACCTGATCATTCTGGACATTCGCCTGCCGGATATGGACGGCTATGAAATCTGCCGTCAGTTGCGCAGCCATCGCCGCACCGCCCAGGTACCTATTCTTTTCCTGACCGAAAAGCGGGAACGGATTGACCGGCTGGCCGGTCTGGAACTGGGGGCTGTGGATTACGTCACGAAACCCTTTGACATCCAGGAACTCCGCCTGCGCGTGCGGAACATCCTCCGCCGGGCCCAGATGCAATCAGTTATGCATCCGATTACGCAACTCCCTTATGCCAGCCTGGTGGAGGATCGGCTCAACCAGTTGCTGGGCGAGAAGGACTGGGTCGTGACGGCTGTGGCGCTGGATGGACTGGATGCCTTCGCCGACGCCTACGGCTTTGTGGCCCGGGACGACGTCCTAAGAGCCATCGCGCTGATGGTCCGCCACGTTGCCGAAGAGGAGGGCGGGAAGGACACCTTCGTTGGGCAACTGGATGACGCGCTGTTCCTCGCGATCACCGGACCGGAGCAGGCCAGGCGGGTGCAGGAGCGGCTGACCCATCGCCTGCAGGAGGCTCTGGCGCTCTTTTATCCCCGGGAGGACTGGGAGGCGATGCGAGGGGGAGAGAAGTCCTCCGTTCCCCGCCTCGCTGTCCGAATAGGAGTCCTGGCCGCAGGCCATTCATATCCCAGTACCGGGAAACTGAGAGAAGCCATCTACCGGTCTCTGCGTCCTATGGACTGAAGGTCCTCGGCGTAGGAAACTTCTCCATTTGGGGCGGGCGGCTTCGCTACCCGCCCCAATTTCCTTACAGACCCATCCCCCTGGCGTTGGGATTGTCTTCGCGACGGAGCAAAGCCGCCGCTGTAAAGGTATCAGGTGGATAGATGCAAACCACCGTCGTTCTTCCGACCTATAATGAAGCCGAAAACATCGGCCCGATGGTGGAGGCCCTGTTGGGGTTGGGGATTCCCGACCTGGGTATTCTGGTCGTGGATGATGCCTCCCCCGACGGCACGGGGGAAATCGCCGACCGTCTGGCTGCCGAACACCCCGGTCGGGTCGCCGTCTTCCACCGCACCGGCCCGCGCGGGCTGGGACGGGCGTACGTGGAGGGGTTCCGGCGGGCTCTGGCGGATGGCGCCGACGTCGTCGTCCAGATGGATTGCGATTTCTCCCACAATCCCGCCGATGTCCCCCGTCTCCTGGCCCATATCCCCGACCACGACCTGGTCATCGGTTCCCGCTACATCCCCGGCGGCGGTACGGCAGAGGAGTGGGGCGTAGAGCGTAAACTGCTCTCCGCCTGGGCCAACTTCTATGCTCGTACGATTCTGGGACTCCGGATCCGGGATGTCACCGGCGGCTTCCGCGCCTGGAGGCGGGAGACGCTGGAGGGAATGGACCTGAGCCGGGTCCGCTCCCAGGGCTACATCTTCCAGGTGGAGACGGCCTACATTTGCGAGCGAATGGGGTACCGAATCCTGGAGGTCCCTATCCGCTTTGGGGAGCGGCGGAAGGGACGCTCCAAAATGAGCCTGCGGGTGCAGATAGAGGCCGCCCTGCGGGTCTGGGAGGTCTGCTGGCGTTACCGGCAGGTTAAACCGCAGAGAGCGCAAAGAGCGCAAAGAAACGGCTGATTTCTTTGCGTTCTTTGCGCCCTTTGCACCCTTTGCGGTGAATAAGGGATGCGGATGAATACGGAAAAACGCGGGTTTTCTTTCTCTGGCTCTCTCTCTGTCCTCCTGCTGATGCTCCTTCCCCTGTTGCTCTTCGCGCCGGTGGTCTTCGGCCCCAAAACCCTCATCCCCGCCGACGCGCTGTTCCTTTTTGAGCCGTTCCGGTCCGCCGCGACGGACCTGGGCGTGACGGTCCCCCAGAACCCGCTCCTGGCCGATCTCATCCTGGAGAACTACGTCTGGAAGCGGCTATTGCTCCAGGCCCTCCACAACCGGGAACTTCCCCTCTGGGACCCGTACATCTTCGCCGGGCATCCGTTCCTGGCCAACGGTCAGCACTCCGGCCTCTACCCGCTGAGCATCGTCTTCTACCTCCTCCCCCTCTGGCGCGCGTACGGGGTCTTCACCTGGCTGCAACTGGGGCTGGCCGGGGTGTGGATGTATCTCTTCGCCCGCACCCTGGGCGCCGGACGGCTGGGAAGTTTCATCGCCGGGATCACCTACCAGTTCAGCGGCTTTATGGTGGTCTCGGTGGTCCACCCGATGATTGTCGCCGGGGCGTCCTGGCTTCCCTTCATCCTGGCGATGGTGGAGCGGGTGGTCCAGCAGCGGCCCGCGTTGGGCGGCCGGCCGGCCCGTCTCCCCTGGGCTCTTCTGGGGGCGCTGGGGCTGGGCTGCCAGATGCTGGCCGGGCACGCCGAGAACACCTACTTCGTCCTGCTGGTGACCGGGGCGTATATCGTGTGGCGGGTGGTATTGGGCCCTCACCCCCTCCCCCCTGCCCCCCTCCCCCTCTCCCGCTCTGCGGGAGAGGGGGAGGGGGAAGCCGCCGCAGGCGGCGGGGGCGGGGGTGAGGGCCGCCTCCGCCCCCTCCTCTGGCTGGCCCTGATGCTGGCCCTGGGGCTGGCACTGGGCGCAGTGCAGTTCATCCCCCTCTACGAGGTGGCCTCCCTGGGCTTCCGGGGCGCTCAGGCCGCGCCCACCCTGGAGCAGGTCCTGGGCTGGGCCTATCCGCCCCGACGGCTCATCGCTTTCCTCATCCCCAACTTCTTCGGCAACCCGGCCCACCACGCCTACTTTGACCTGTTCGGCTGGCGCACCGTCCCCTTCACCGTCAACGCCGAGGGCCAGCCCATCCTCAGCCCCGATTGGGACATCAAGAACTACGTGGAGGGCGGGGCCTATCTGGGTTTGCTCCCCCTCTTCCTGGCCGCCCTGGCCGCTTTACGTTTTACGTTTTCCGTATTTCGTAGACGCCGTCCCGCTGCCTCTCCGTTCCCTCCTGCTTTCTGCCTCTTTTTCATCATCCTTTCCCTCTTCTCCCTGGCCTGCATCTTCGGCACGCCCGTCTACGCGCTGGTCTACATCCTCCCCTACCTCCACCAGTCCCACTCCCCCTTCCGGTGGGTTTTCCCGCTGACCCTCTCGGTGGCGGTCCTGGCCGCCTTCGGCACCGACATTGTTCGTAGTGAGTCACGAAGCGCCAGCGAAGCGGCGCCCGTTCGTAGTCAGCCACGCAGCGAAGCGGAGGGGCGTCCGAAGAAATCCCCCCTTCGTTGGCTCCTCCTGGACGCCTCCCCCTCCACCGTGACGGTCATGGCCGCGCTGGCCTTCTGGGGTGGGCTGGTCACCCTGGCCGGGCTGGCCGCCAGCCGTCTCTTTTTTACCCGCATAGAGCCCCTGGTGGAACGGGCCTTCTGGAGCCTGGCCCTGGCCCCCTCCGGTTTTCCCGACCATCGGGCTTTCTACTCCTACGAGTTTCGCTGGATCGCCCTCTTCGGCCTTCTGCTGACCGCCACGGGCATCGTCCTGCGGATCCTCACCCTTCCCCCCAGCCCCTTCCCCTCTCCTGACTTTCGGTCAGGAGAGGGGAGGGGGTGCCGCCACAGGCGGTGGGGGTGGGGTGAGGCCCTGGCCGTCCTGGTCCTGGTGGTGGACTTCCTCGCCTTCGGCGCGGGGTTCAACCCCGCCGTGGACCCCAAACTCCTGGCGTACACCCCGCCGGTGGTGGAGTTTCTCCGCCAGGACACCTCTCTCTGGCGGTACGCCACCTTCACCCCGCCCGGCACGACCAAGACGATGAACGCCAACTCCGGCATGCTCTACGACCTCCAGACCGTCGCCGGGTACGATTCCATCTTCCCCGCCCAGTACGCCGACTACATGGCGCTCATTGAGCCGCAGGACGAACTCCCCTACAACCGTATCGCCTCTCTGCGGACCTGGTCCAGTCTGGATAGCCCCTTGCTGGACATGCTCAACGTCAAGTACATCATCACCGAGGTGGAGATTCCCAATCCGGCCAAGTATCGGCTCGTCTACCAGGACCGGGCGGTGCGGGTCTATGAGAACCTGGGGGTCCTGCCCCGAGCGTTCACCCTTCCCACCTCTGCCGCCGTCTTCGCGGAGGACGTGGCGGAGGCCCTCCGCACCTACGACGTCCACCACTACGTCATTCTGGACCCCGCTTGTAGTCAGCCACGAAGCGCCAGCGGAGTGGCGTCCAACCCCGTCCCCCAGACGGTCACCCGGTACGGGCTGAACGAGGTCTGGGTGGACGTGTCGGTCCCGGAGCCGTCGTGGCTGGTTCTGGGCGACAGTCACTTTCCCGGTTGGCGGGCCTTTGTCCGTCCCCAGGGGGCCGGTGAGGATGCGGAGCGGGAGGTCTCCGTCTGTCGGGCCAACGGCAACTTCCGGGCCGTCTACCTGGAACCGGGGGCCTGGACGGTGCGCTTCAAGTACAGCCCCAACAGCGTCAAAATCGGCGCGTTCGTCACCTTCGTCGCCGGAATGGTCGTCCTGTTCCTGGTGGGCCTCTACCTCTGGCGCTTCTTCTACCGGGAGACGGACGAGGCGGACACCGTCCGACGGGTGGCGAAGAACTCCCTGGCTCCCATCGTCCTGAATCTCTTCAACCGGGCCATAGAGATGGCCTTCGCCGCGCTGATGGCCCGCATCCTGGGGCCGGTGGGGAACGGGCGCTACGCCACCGCGGTCAACATCTACCTCTGGTTTGACATCATTGCCAACTTCGGGCTGGATATGTACCTGATGCGGGAGGTGGCCCGGCAGCGGGAGCGGACGTGGGAACTCTTCCTGACCACCAGTGCGCTGCGGCTCCTGCTCTTCCTGGCGGCGTTCCCGCTGCTGGGTGGCTTCCTGGCGGCCTGGCAGTCGCTGGAGGCGCCTCTGGCGCGGGAGACGGTCTGGGCGACGGTGCTCCTCTACCTGGGCCTTCTGCCGGGGAGTCTGGCCTACGGGCTGGCCGCGGTCTTCCGGGGCCACGAGAAGCACGAGTACCCCGCCGCCATCCAGACCGTCACCACCATCATCAAGGTGACGCTGGGGGTGCTGGTGCTGGTGGGGGGGCTGGGCATCGTCGGCCTGGCGGGGGCCTCCATCGTGACCAACTTCTGCACGCTGGGCATCCTGGCGGTCATGGCCTACCGGTTGCTGGGCCGCGCGGGCGTTCGGCCTGCGCTGCAGGTCCCCCTCTGGCGGGGGATGGTCGCCCAGTCCTGGCCGCTGATGCTCTCCCTGCTCCTGCAGGTCCTCTTCCCCGGCGTCAACGTTCTGCTCCTGCAGCGGCTGCAGGGGGACGCCGTCGTAGGCTGGTACGACGCGGCCCGCAAGTGGCTGGACGCGCTGAACATCATCCCGTCCTTCTTCACCATCGCCATCTTTCCGGTGATGGCGCGGCTGGCGGTGGAGGACCGGGAGGCGCTGCGGACGGCGTACCGGCTCTCCGTCAAGTTGCTGACGGCGGTGGCGGTGCCGACGGCCATTCTGGTCGCCCTGCTGGCGACGCCGCTGGTGGGGGTGCTCAGCGGGTCGGCGTTCCTGCCCCACGGCGCGGTGGCGCTGCGGCTGATGGTCTGGTCCATCCTCTTCGGGTGGTTCAACAGTCTGACCAACTACGTGCTCATCGCGCTGAACCGGCAGCGGTATGTCTTCCTGGCCTCCGGCGCGCGGGTGGCCTTCACCGTGGCGGCGAACCTGCTGCTGACGGGGCGCTACAGTTACGTCGCCTCGGCGGGAATCCTCATCGCCGGGGAGGCGTTGATGGCGGTGCTCTTCGCCGCTGACCTCACGCGGCAGGTGGGGGCAGTGGGCTGGCGGCAGACGCTGGGGCGGCTGGCGCTGGCGGGCCTGGGGACGGTGGCCGTCGCGGCGGCCGCGGCGTTCTGGAGCCCCCTTCTGGCGCTGGCGGCGACGCTGGTGGCCTACCCGCTGCTGGTGGTGGGGCTGGGGGCCTTCATCCCCCAGGAGCGGGCGATGCTGGGGTCGCTTCTGCCGGCCCCGTTGCGGCATCTTCGGGCAGCAGAGGGATAACACCTCTCGGGAATTACGCCGTTGGGATGGTACTCCTGAAGGCCTGCCTGTCAACCACTCTGGACGGGCCAGGCACTTCTGGAAGTGCCTGGCCCTTCAGAACTATTTGCGCGTTTCACGGGGGTGTGGTAAGATAAAAACGCAGATCGCTGGGGCGTAGCCAAGGGGTAAGGCAACGGACTTTGGATCCGTCATCCGCAGGTTCGAATCCTGCCGCCCCAGCCTGAACACAGGCAGGCCGGGAGGCGAAAGTCAGCCTCACCCCTCCCCCAGCGGCTTTGCCGCTGCCCCCTCCCCTCAACTTTGGCTTTGCCCGTGGTCTCTCTGCAGGGTCCCTGGCTGCTTCCGCAGCCCCAATAAAGAAGATTATTTTCATTGCGGCGGCTTCGCCGCTGCAACGAAAAATGACTTCACTGCAAAAACTCACCGCAAAGACACCGAGAGCGTAGAGTTCTACATTATAAGATAATCTCTGCGTCCTCTGCGTCTCGGCGGTGAAATGACCTTTTTGCAGGAGACTCAAACGCAGAACCCCGTTCTCTTCCCTGAGGCCGGCCTTCCCCATCAGGTACTGGGGATGATGTACACCTCCCGCCGGTACGGTTTCACCTGTTCCGCCACTTGCTCTTTCATGATGTGCCCGGAGACGTGCATCAGCGTGTCGTTGAAATCGGGGTCTTTGACCATCCCGGCCAGGCAGGGGTAGTGGTGGTGGAGCATCCCGGCCTGGAACTCCGCCTCGTCCACCGATACCCCCACCAGCCCCTGAGCCACGAAGCGCGCACACCCGCAGACCGCGTCCCGCACCACCTCCACTTCCGTGATCGTGCGGCTCTCGGGGCCCACCGTGATCCACAGTTCCGGCCGCCCGAAGTAGCGGGCGAATTCGGCGATGAAGAGGTCATTGTACTCCGTCCGGTAGCGGCGGAGATTGTAGGTCGTCTCCGTCAGAGAGCAGAGGGGTTTGGGGGTGACGCAGACCACTCCCATTTCCGCCAGCCAGCCCCGCAGTTGGCGGGCCAGCCCCCGGGGCAGCCACTCCTCCCGGTCCACCGGCGCAATGACAGCCTTCGCCCCCGTCCGCTTCACCACCTCCGGCACCAACTCCGCCACCCCCGGATGCTCCCCGAAGGCCAGCACCAGGTCGGCCGGGGGCAGGTCGTCGGGCAGATAGTCCTCCGGATAGTCAATGACCAGCGGGTAGGTCGCCGGCGCCTTCCAGACGTGAATCTCCCAGTCGGCCGGCGCATGAGCGCGGATATTCTCCACGTGCCGCTGGCCGTATTCTCCCGTGATGATCGCCAGGATGCGCATAATGCCTCCAATGGGTCATCGGTCATTCCGTCATTGGTCATTGGTCATTGGTCATTTCCCATTATGTCTCATCCAGCAGCCGCCGTTCCCCCTGCAGCGCGCGGATGTCGGTGACGTCCTGGACCACCTCCAGGGTCCCCCGGTACGCTCCCCACTCATCCCACAGGGGGAAGTAGCGGATGTGGATGAACCGCCCCTGCATCTGAATCCAGAACTCCGCCACGTCCCGCTTCCCCGCCCGGAAGTCGTCCAGGATGCGCTGGACCCGGTGCAAACTGGCGGGCGGATGACACTTCTGGACCTTGCGGCCGATGACCGCCGGGGGCCGCAGGAAGGTCCGCTCCCGGGGCCGGTTGAAGTAGCGGACGGTGTCGTTCTCGTCCACGTAGGTGACCTCTACCGGGAGCGCGTTCAGGATGAGATTCACCTCCTCGGGGGAGAGGGTGCCGGTATCCAGGTGGAGCAGGACGCTGACCAGGGCCCGGGCCTCCGGGGATGGAGCGACCTCTACTGACGCTGGGGCCGGTGTGGGTGCAACCAGGACCCCCTCCGGTGGCCACTGGTCCCCTGGTTGGACGTAGGCGTACCCCACTTCCGCCTCCTGCGCCCGGATGGCCCGCCAGTCCTCCTCCGTCAGCAGTTGAAGAGAGGTGGGGAACAGGATGTTCTCCTCCTTGAAAAACATCTCCCGGATGGCGGTCGCCATGGGCGGGAAGACGGTCTCCACCCGTGCCCGGAAGTCCTCCACATCCTCCCCGGGGCCTGCTTCCAGCAGCGCGGCCAGCGCCTTCCAGCCGCCCCGGATGTCGTCGTGGATGGCCCACATCACCGTGGACGGGCCGGGGAAGCCCTTCCGCTCCAGGTACGGGAACAGGAAATGCTCCTTGCGGCGGTAGTGCTTCTCGTACTCCCGCATCTCCGCCAGGCGCCGTCGGGCTTCCTCCAGGCGGGCAGGGTCGGTGGGGACCTGCAGGAGCGCCTCCATTGCTTTCTGGAGACGGTCCAGCACTCCTGCCGCGGCGTCGTTCTCCGCCCGGAAGGTATGGACGGGATGGCCGGGGATGGTCTCGGGCTTCTGCTGGGCCTCCAGCGACTCCCGAAAGACGGCGACGTGGACGTCGCAGAGCCGCTTGATCTCCATTTCGGGAAGGCCCTCGTCGATCAGCGCCTGCTCAATCTCTGCGATCTCCGTGGGCCCCACGTCCCGCAGGAGCGCGGCGAACTCCGCCTTTACCTCGTCCACCGTCCGGCCCTCGTGCAACTGCCGGATGATGTTCTTCAGGGCTTCCTTTCGCTTCTGTCGGTTGTTGATGTACTCGCTCATGGGACTCCTTCCTGTGGGCAACTACTTGCAGTTGCCCCTTCCAGATATGAGTTCACTGCAAAAACTCATCGCAGAGAACGCAGAGAGCGCAGAGATTTTCTTTAATATTGCTCTGCGTCCTCTGCGGTCTCTACGATAAAGAACCCTTTTTGCAGTGGAGTCAGATATGGTTTGACATTCTCACAATTGTCTGCTATACTGAAAATAGTCTGCAAATAAGGAGATAATCGGATGAATTCTCTGATTGTCCGCGTTGGACGGCGAGGACAGGTGACTCTCCCGCGCGCGCTCCGGCGGCGACTGCGCCTGCAGGCGGGAGACCGGGTCGCCTTCATCCCCTTCGGCGACCGGTTCCTCCTGCAGCCCCTGGGGAAGACCCTCCTGGACCTGCGGGGGAGCGTTCCCGTAGAAGGCCCCCAGGACTTTGACGAACTCCGCCGCCAAGCCATCGCGGCGCACGCCCAGAGGGTAGAGTCGAATGAGCCCTGAACGGTTGTTCGCAGACACCAATCTCTTCCTCCGCTACCTCACCAACGACATCCCCCAGCAGGCGGACGCCGTGGAGACCCTGCTGCGCCGGGCGGCGGCGGGCGAGGTCACTCTGCTCACCAACAGCCTGGTGATCGCCGAAATCGTGTGGGTTTTGGAGACTGTTTACCGCCTTTCCCGCCCTTCCATTGCGGAGAAGGTCCTGGCGATTTTGAACACCCCCGGCCTGGAAGTCCCGGAAGCGGAGATTCTCCTACAGGCTATTGCCTGGTACAAGGAACAAAACTTAGACTTCGCCGATGCCTATCATGCCGCCTGGATGCTCTCGCAGGGCATCCATACAGTCTGCACCTTTGACCGCAGGCATTTCCGCCGCATTCCCGGCCTCACAGTGCTTCAGCCGTAGCGCACAGGCTAAAGCCTGTGCTACTCCGTACAGGCTGAAGCCTGTGCTACTAAATCCTAACGTAGGGTAACTGCTTGCAGTTGCCCTACCTCTGGCCCAGCACAAAAAGGGCCAGCGCCAGCAGGAAGAGACCGATGCCCGCATCTATGGCCAGAAGGACGGCCCGAGCCGGCTCCGTGCCGGGCTGGCGGAACAGGTAGAACTGGACGGCCGAGAAGGCCAGGGTGGAGCCCACCAGAACGCCCCACCCGACCAGTTGCCGCAGCCAGCCCCGCGCCCCCAACCGGTCCACCACCAGCAGCAGCCCCACCGCCGCCGAGAGGGTCGCCAGGACGTGCCAGTGGCCCACCGCGAAGGTCCGCTCCCAGGCCGGGTCCCCCGCCCGCACTGCCTCCAGATTCAGCGCCGTGGGTTGCCTCACGGCCACTCCGGTGCCCCGCACTCCGGGCACTGGAACTCCATAAAGTCCAGCCAGTCCAGAAATTCGTCCTGCAGGGCCGGATCGTCCGGTTCGGGGCCGGTCCAGGCCACGTACGGCGCCCGGTAGCGGTCCAGGATGAAGACCACGGGCTGGTCGTCCCCGACCGGGACGGGCAGGAGCGCAGTGTAGGCCCGCCGGACATCTCCATCCAGGTCCGCCAGCACGGGGAAGGGATATGCGGCCCCCTCCTCCAGGGCCCGCTGAGCGGCAGGGCTGGAGACCACCACCAGCACCTGTGCCGCGCCGGCCTGATACTCCCGGTAGCGATCGGCGAAGTTCTGCAGCGCCGCCCGGCACCCCGGACCATCCAGACCGGGCAGGAAGACCAGCACCAGGTTCTTGCGCCCCCGATCATCGGAGAGCGCGACCGTCCCTCCCCGGCTGGAATTCAGCCGGAAGGACGGAGCCGGTTGATTTCGCTGAATGTGGGAGAAATCTAACCATTCCGTTCTTTCCATGCTCCGATGACCAGATTGGGACTCTCCTCCAACTGAAAGGGAGTACCCTGCATATCGCCCCAGAGGGTGATGCGGGCAAAGCCCGCCCCCTCCAGCGCCGCCACCAGTTCCGCCCGCCGCAGGGGCCAGAGGCGGGTGGACATCACCCGTTGCTCCCAGAGGCCGCCGGACCGGTACAGCCGAATCACGTGGAAGGTCAGCAGGCCATCGGGGTCAAAGTCGTAGAAGCGCAGGAAGAGCCACTCCCGCTCTCCCTCCCGGCGGGCCTGGGGCTCCATCCACCGCTCCCGACGGGCCAGGATACGGTCGTAGTTCAGGTTCTGGACCAACAGGACGCCTCCAGGCCGCAGGCAGGCGGCGAAGTCCGCCAGGGCCGCGCGCAGGGCTGAGGGCGTCAGGACGTGTGGTAGAGAGTTGCCCAGGCAGAGGACGGCATCAAAATCACCGCCGAAGCGGGCGGAGAGTTCGCCGAACCCCGCGACCTCAAAGCGGACGTCCACCCCGGCGGCCACCGCGTTGGCCCGCGCGCGGGCGATCATCTCCGGGCTGATGTCGGCGCCGGCGACCCGGTATCCCTGCCGGGCCAGGGCGACCGCGTGCATCCCGGTCCCGCAGGCGGCATCCAGGACGCAGCACAGGCTTCCAGCCTGCGGCACAAGACGCTCAATGAACGGCAACTCCGCCGCCAGCCGGGCGGGCCAATCCACGAAACGGTCGTAGTCGGCGCTGAAGTCGTCGTACATCGTGTTCCGTGCCCCCTGCTCCCTGCGACCTGCGACCTGCCCCTTGCGACCTGCTCCCGTTCACACCACCAGCATCGCCATGTCCCGGCCGAAGAGCCCCAGCCGGTCACCGTCTTGCACGGGGGTGTCCAGGTTGGGCTCGCAGGTGGGGACATCCTCCCGGACCCGCGGGTAGCGGAGCCAGGGGGCCATGGAGTTGCAGGTGGTCAGGAGCGCGCCGTTGAGGAAGATGTGGGCAATCTCCTCGGTCCGGACGCCCAGCCGCTCCAGCACCGAACCGACCGTCTCCCCCGGCCGCGCGTCCAGGTGGACCACCGCCTCCCGGTCCCCCCGGGGGTCCGATGCCAGCCGTCGCAGCCTACCATAGAGGTGAACTTCTATCATTCCAACTCCTTTTGCATCTCCCGGCTTCCGTTGTATAATGAGTATTGCTGGAGGTCCAGAGAATGAATGAAACAGTCACGCTGGAAAAAGTGCTCACTCTTGCTGAACAATTGTCCCTGGTGGACAAAGTCCGGCTCATGGAATTGCTGGCACCGCGCATCCAGCAAGAGCAAAGGGCCCGCCGATGCGCTGGCAGGCGTCCATTGCGCGGGGCCTGGCGTGGCCTGGACATTACCGAAAAAGAAATCACTGAAGCGCGACGCCAGATGTGGGAGAACTTCCCGCGACAGGATGTATAATGCCAGCCGCCGTAACGGACACCCACAGTCTGATCTGGTATCTGGAAGATAGCCCGCGCCTCGGTCAGGCCGCGGGAGAATTCTTTGATGCCTGTGCCCGGGGTGAAAATACTGTCTTTGTACCGACCATTTGCCTGGTGGAGATCCTGTTCCTCTGCGAAAAAGGACGAATCCGCCCCGAATGGTATGAAGTTCTGGACAGAGAGTTGCAGGCTGGCGAAACCGGGTTGATCGTCGCTGACCTGACTTACCCGGTCGTAAAAGCTATAAGCCGGGTACCGCGCCAGATAGTGCCTGATATGCCCGACCGGATTATCGCAGCCACCGCGCTCTCGTTGGGTGTTCCCCTGATTAGCCGAGATCACGCTTTTGCAAAGGTGCCCGGGCTGGAAATCATCTGGTAGCACCCAGTATCCCGGTGTAAACCCCGGTTTATTCTCCCGCCAGCCGGTGGGCCAGTTCGTGATACTTTTCGTGCACCCCCACGCCGATCTCCTCCCGTTCCACCCGCTCAAACTCCGCCTCCAGCGCCCGCTGGTCCTCCGGCAAGAGCAACTGGTCGGCCATCGGGTAGAGGATGTGGTCCTCTTTGTAGATGTGGTCGCGCAGCAACTGGACGTAGGCCGCCAGGTGCTGCCGGATGCCGTCCCGCGCGGCCGGGTCGTCGCCCGCCCGGGGGAGCAGGTCGGCAATGGCCCGCACACGTGCCCCCGCCCCAGGTCGTGCTCATAGAGCATCACGCCGATGGGGCCGGCCTCCCGGGGCATCCCCCGCTCCTCCATCCGGACAAAGAGCAGGTTCTCCTCCTTGGCGTGGTGGCAGCGGTCGGCGAAGTTGCGGAAGAAGTCCACCATCTGCTCCAGATATTCCCTTCGGACGGCGTTCGTCTCCCGCATCCGCTGAATCTCCCGCTCGGCGGCGTCCAGAACCATCAGGATGATTTCGTGTTCGTGCATCAGGGTCTCTGTGGGTCTCATTTCAAAGCCTCCTATCCCCCGTCTGAATTCACGGCGGACCACCCCAGACGATTTCGTATCCGAGGGTGATGGCCCCATTGGGGCAATAGGTCTCACAGGTGGCACAGTACGCGCAATCCTCCGGGCGGGCGATGAAGGGACCCTCCGGCCCCATCTCCAGGGCGTGGGTGGGGCAGAGGAGGACGCACGCACCGCAGCGGTTACAGAGAATCAGATGAATTTCGGGGAGGACCCGGTCGTTCATCACAGTGCTACCCTTCGCTGTTGGTTCTTGCTCACAGTTTAGCCGAAAAGGGGCATCGCGTCTATGACAAAAGTCACATTCCGGGGAAACGTGTAGGACAACTGCTCGCAGTTGTCCTACAAGTACAGGGCGGGTTTGACAGATTGGCGGACCTGTTGTAATCTCAAAACGGTCGGTCTACCCGGTCAGGCGCTTACCGATGGACGAACGAACCCTTCAGGCTCTCCGGCGCGTCCCCCTTTTCTCCGCCCTCCCCGAACGGGCACTCTCGCGACTGGCGGAGGTGGCCGTCCGCTGCGCCTGCGCGCCTGGTGAGACCGTCATCCTGGAGGGGGAGCCCTGCCAGTACGTCTACTTTGTCGCCGAGGGGCAGGCGCGCGCGGTCCGGACCGCCCCGGACGGCCGGGAGCAGGTCCTGGCCCGGCTGGGACCGGGCAACGCGTTCAACACGGTCCCCCCTTTCCTCCCCCGGAAGGTCAACCACGCCACCGTCCAGGCCGTGACCCCACTGGTCCTTTACGCCATTTCGGTCCCGGACTTTCTCCGCCTGGTGGGAGAGTGCCTGGAACTGGCGCGGGCGCTGCTGGAGGACTTTGCCCGTCGGCTGGACCACCTGACCGCTCTGGTGGAGGACCTCTCTTTGAGAACAGTGCGGGGGCGACTGGCGCGCTTTCTGCTGGAGCACGTTGAGGGAGAAAAAGAGGGCGCGGTGATTCACCGCTGGACACAGGAGGAGATCGCCGCTCAGATCGGCACGGTGCGGGAGGTGGTGGCGCGAACGCTGCGCGCCTTCGCCGACGCCGGGCTGCTGCGGATGGAGCGGCACCGGATTGTCCTGCTGGACCGGGCGGGGCTGGAGGCGGAGGCGCGGAAGTAGGGGAGAAAAAGGCAGCGACGGCCTTCGGCCGCCGCTGCCCTCATCCGCATCTCATCCCACAGGCCGCACCTACTCCTCTTCCTCCATCCGGATGAATCCCCCATGCCAGGTGTGATACCAGACCTGGCCCGTGGTGCCGTGGACGCTGAGCATTCCCTCTATCTTGCCGTCCCGAAGGGTGTGGATGGTGTAGTAGCCGTAGAAGGGGTCCACGTCCTCAACCGTCACTCCAGGGCGGTAGGCGTCCAGCCAGCGCTGGGCAATCTGCGCCGCCTCTTCGGGCGGGATCGTATTGGTGATCGCCGCGCCGCCGCCCATCATCCATCCCCCACGGTGCATCCCGTACTTGCCGTTCCACATCATATTCGGCCCCATCTCCGGGCCCACAACCCCGGTCCATTTATCCACCAGCAGTTCCATCGCCCCGATGCCGGTATCGGTTTCCCGGACAATGGCGTAGAAGTTGTTCTCAAACTCCATGACTTCTGCGATTTCCAGGTTGGAGAAGCCCAGGCCCGCGATATACTGCTCCACCGCCCGGCGCGCGTCTTCCAGGGTCAACGTGGAGGTGGGAACAGTGCCCAGGCCCCATCCGCTGCCCCAGCCCATTCCCGGACACCCCGATATGCCGGGCGGGGTTCCGATAGCACCTGGCTGAGGGGTGACCGTTCCCGGCACTGCCCCCCAGCGGTAGCCCATCCCGCACCCGGGCCAGCCGGGCCCCCCCCACCTGCCGCCCACCTGAGGGGTGACGGCTGGTACGCCAGCCCACACCTGGCGATTGATGAGCATCCCGCCCACCACCAGGCTCACCACGACCAGCGTCAAAGCAATTCCAACGCCGATGCCGATCCACAATCCTGCTTTCATGAAACACCTCCAGTAGGGTTATCTTCTTGCCTCTATGATACCCCAAACAAGGGGCGGACGGGAGCGCCATCTGGCGGGGATGGGCAGGGGAAAAACGACCTACGCCACAGGGGAGTGGACCGGAAACCGGACCGCGATCCGCGTGCCACGGCCGGGGGCCGTCTCTATGGTCAACCGCCCGCCCAGCCGGGTGGCCCGCTCCTGCATCCCGACCAGCCCGAAATGGCCCTGCCGGGTCAGGAGATCGGGCCGGGGCGGCAGGGTAAACCCCACACCGTCGTCCTCTACAGCGAGGAAAAGTCCCTTTTCATCACCGCGAACGCGGACGGTGATGCGCTGCGCGCGGGCGTGCTGGAGGGCGTTGGTCAATGCTTCCTGAGCGATGCGGTAGGCAGCCAGTTCCACCTCAGGGTCACAACGGGGAACAGGCCCCTCCTGGATCAATTCCACGCGGGCATCGGTCCGGCTGGCGGCCTCCCGGACCAGCGCCTCCAGAGCAGAGAGAAACCCCAGGTCCTCCAGGTAAGGGGGCCGCAGGGCAGAAATCAGGCGGCGCAGTTCGTCCACCGTCTCCATTCCCTGCTGGCGCAGCGATTCCATGAGGGCCGTGGCCCGATCCACTTCGCCCCGGGCCAGGAGCCGCCGGGCCATCTCCGCCTGCTGCCCCAGGGCGATGAGGGCCTGAACCGGCCCGTCGTGCAGTTCGCGCGCCAGCCGGGCCCGCTCCGCCTCCTGGCCGCGAGAGACGGCGCCCAGGTAGTCGCGCATCCCTGCCTCGTATCCCCGGAGACGCTCCACCATCTCCGCCAGGGCCCGGTGCAGATCCCGCACCTCCTGCACGCCGCCCACCGGCCGCGCGATGGCCGAATCGTCGCCCCAAGAGACCCCTTCGGCAGCCTGCGCCAGGGAGCGGAGCGGTCGGACGATGGTGGCCCAACCAAAGGCCAGGACCAGCAGAGAAATCAGCCCGGCGGCGACGGCGACCACCGGCGCCAATCCGGAGAGGTGGAGGATGGGGCCGATGAGGCCCTCCACCGGTTCCTCCACCAATACAGCCCAGTCGGCCCCGCGCAGAGGAGTGAAGGCAACCAGTAGCGGACCCTCCTCCCCTTCTGCCAGGACGACCCCTTCCTGACCGGCCCGGACCTCGGCCACGCCGGGGGCGCCGGAGAAATCCGCCCCAACCCGCTGGGGGTCCGGGTGGAAAAGGACCCGTCCCTCGCCGTCTACAATGACCAGAGTCGCCGGGTCCACTGACGGGCCCACGAGGGGGAGGATCCAGGCGGCCAGGCCGCCTCCATCGGGCGCGATGGTGCCATGGGCCAAGCCATCTTCCAGGATTCGGGCCACGAGCCGGGCCAGGGCCAGGTCCCGCCCGGCGACGAAATCCCGCATCGCCCGCTGGTGAGTGTAGACACCGGTGAAGGCCAGGGCCAGGAGGGCAAAGGTGACCGGGAGGACCGCCCAGAGGATCAGTTGGGCCTGGAGGCTGCGAAGCCATCGGGGCATCTGAATCCCTCTCATTCTACCACCAGCCATCCCCGACGAATGGCCTCGGTGACCGCCTCGGTGCGGCTGCTGACGCCCAGTTTCCCGTAGATGCTGGCCAGGTGGCCCTGGACGGTGCGGTGACTGATGCCCAGTTGATAGCCGATGGCCTTATTGGTCAGCCCCTTTGCCGCCAGTCGGAGGATGTCCAGTTCCCGCGGCGTCAGCGGCTCCACCTGGTCGGCGGCAGTGGCCGGTTTGCCGGTCACCGCCTGGCGGACCACTTTGGTGGCGATCTCCGGGCTGAGGGCCGACTGGCCCTGGTAGACCGTCCGCACGGCCTGCACCAGTTCGTCGCCGCCGGCGGTCTTGAGGACGTAGCCGTCCGCTCCGGCCTGGAGGAGGGCGAAGACGTAGGGGTCATCGTCGTAGGCGGTGAGGATGAGCACGCGGATTTGGGGATACCGCTCCCGGATCCGGCGCGTGACTTCTACGCCGCTCATCTCCGGCATCCGGATGTCCACCACGGCCACGTCCGGGCGGTGCTCCCGAATCCGCTCCAGCGCCTCTCGCCCATTGGCGGCCTCGGCCACTACCTCAATATCGTCCGCCTCCTCCAGGAAACGGCGGATGCCCTGCCGGACGACCGCATGGTCGTCGGCCAGAAGGACTCGGATTTTGTCGGCCATCTTCGTTCCTCCCGCCTTCATTATACAGCGACTTCCAGCCAACGGAAAGATGGCCGGCCGGTAAAGCAACGACCGGCTTCAGGAGCGAAGCCGGTCGCGGATTTCCTCAAACTCGGCCAGGGTGATCTCCCCTGCCGCCAGGCGTCGCCGGGCGATCTCCAGCGGGTCGGGCCCGCCAGGGGCCGCTGGCCGACGGCCCATCTGCCGCACCAGCCAGGCGATTCCCAGGCCCAGCAGGGCCAGCAGGCCGAGAAAGAGAAGCAGGTTCAGAGCGAGGCCGAGAATGCCCAGGATGTCCCAACCTCCCCAACCAGGGCCCCAGACTCCCCAACCTCCCCACCTCCAGAGACACATTGGACACATTTTTCACCCCCTTGGGTCTACCGCTGTAGCGCGGCACGAATCGTCTCGTACTCTTCCCGGCTGATCTCACCGCGAGCAAGTCGTTCGTCCAGAATACGGAGCGCGGTCGTGTCGCGCGAGGAGCCGGAGTCTCCTTTCTGTTGAAGCAGGAAAGCCACCCCTGCCACCATCAGGGCCAGGAAGAGCCCCCCGAAGAGGAGCATGCCCAGGAAACCGAAACCCATCATTGTCTTTGCCTCCATTGTCAGTTTAACTTAATGATACCACGCCCAATCCCGCCGGGTAAGCGACATCTGGCGTGGTAGAAAACCCGCCATTTGGCGGTAAATGAACTTTAACAAATTGGTTCGGACATACCTAAGTGGAGGCGTCAAACGGGACTGCTGTGACGAACATCGGTTAACCGCGCTGGCTGCCCGCCTGTCCTCAGGCTGAGAAAGCCCACAATACCCAGGTAGAAAGCATAGGCGATGACCTCCAGGAGCGAGGGATTGCCGTTGTAGCCGAAGAGGGACTTCAGGAACTGCCCGACCAGGGAGTTCTCGTCCAGAATCGGGTTGATGTCCCATACGAGCTCCACGAAGGTAGGCAAGAGCGCGGCCTCCTGCAGTTCATGTACCCCCTGAGCCACCAGGCCTGCAGCGAAGAGAAGCAGGAGGATACCCGTCACGCGGAAAAAGGCGCGCACGTTCAGCCGGGCGCCCGCGGCAAACATCAGCCAGCCCAGGGCAACGGCCACCCCCAATCCCAGCACGCCGCCGACCAGGGTTTGCGTCGGGGTCGCGCTGAAGGCGGCGGCCGTCAGAAAGAGCGCCGTTTCAATCCCCTCGCGCACGACGGCCACGAAGGCCAGGCTGAACAGCGCCCAGGCACTGCCAGCGGCAACGGCCGCGCGCACGTCGGATTCCAGTTGTGCCTGGATGTGGCGGCCCTGGCGCTGCATCCAGAAGATCATCCAGGTGAGCACCCCCGCCGCCAGGAGCATCGCCACACCCTCAAAGACCGCTTCGCCACGCCCTTCCAGGGCCACCCCCAGGGCGTGGAGTGCCAGACCGAGGGCCATGCTGACGGCGACGGCCACCAGCACTCCGGCCCAAACCGTCTGGCTACGGTTGGCATGACCCAGCCGGCGCAGCACGCCCAACACGATGCCGATAATCAGCGCGGCTTCCAGCCCTTCCCGTAACGTAATCAGAAAAGAAGCAAGCATCTCTCTCCTCACAAGAGGTGGTCTTTATCCCATCATACCTCTCTCTGGAAAGCACAGGAAGCGCCAGTTGCCCCGCATCCTCCCGCGCCAAATGGCGGGGGTGCGCCCCCCGAAAAAGCAAGCGGGCCAGGTGTCTCCGGGGATACCTGGCCCGCTCGCCTCTGCTGATCTCACGGCAGGATGAATTCTGCGCCACCTGCACCACAACCGCCACAGCGCCGCCTCATTGGGAGGGCGCGCAAAATCCCCTCTGCCGCCCGCAGACACATCAAGAATTCCCCCCTCCCCAGGCCGTCAACGGCCTGGCTCACGTACCCGGGCGCTCAAGCGCCCGTCAGGCCGGGGGAAAGCGCCGCGCGCTATCAGGAGCGCTTCAGCGCCCTTTCCCTCTAAGCCGGGTCGTTTACGACCCGGCGAGAGTACGGCCTGGGCCGGAATTCACAGCACGGGCTGGCAAGGACAATCTGGATTCCGTCGGCGCTACCGCGGGAGCACCACCGGACAAATGGAAAGCCGCTCCCGTAACGCCTCCGGCAGCCGTTCGTCCTCCGGAGAGACCCCCAGCCGGTCCGCCAGGAAGCAGCAGAACCGCTTCTCCTCAATGTCGTCATCGGCGTCCTGGAAGCAGAGTTCCAGCGCCTCCAGCGCCTTCCCTTGATTGACCGCCGTGAAGATAGCATCCGCCTTCATCTTGCACCTCCTTATTTTCCATCGGGCTCTTCTACCAGAAGAAAGGGCAACCGTTTGCCCTCTTCCGCGCAAGCCCCTTCGCCTCTGATCCACCGCTCCAGTTGGGCAACCCGCTCCTCCAGTTCCAGAAAACGGTGGCTCAACTCCTCCAGCGCTCCCTCCAGCGGGTCCGTGATGCGGTGATGCTCCAGGGCCGTCTCCGGGCGGGCCCCGTTGCCCAGCCGGGCCACATGCGCCGGTACCCCCACCACCGTCGCGTGGGCCGGCACCGACCGCACCACCACCGACCCCGCCCCGATGCGGGCGTACTCCCCCACCGTGATGGGCCCCAGCAGGATGGCCCCCGCACCGATGACAACCCCCCGGCAGACGGTGGGATGCCGTTTGGCCTTCTGACGACTGGTCCCGCCCAGCACCACCCCCTGGTACAGGATGACCTCGTCCCCCACCTCCGCCGTCTCGCCGATGACCACGCCCATCCCGTGGTCAATGAAGACCCGTCGCCCAATGCGCGCGCCGGGGTGAATCTCCACCCCCGTCAGCGCCCGATTCAGGTGGGAGACCAGACGGGCCAGCAGGTAGCGGCGTCGCTGCCAGAGGAAGTGGGCCACCCGATGCAGCCAGAGGGCGTGGACCCCCGGGTAGCAGAGCACCACCTCCCAGGCCGACCGGGCCGCGGGGTCGTTTTCCAGCGCGGCCCGGATGTCCTCCCGTATCCGCTCCACAATGCGGCGAATTCCCTCAGGTACCCACGTATTTCGCATAGACTCCTTTCGCCTCCGCTTCGTCCGCCGCCCCCTTGACCAGGGCCCGCCCGTCGGCGAAGACGGTGACCTCGTAGGGAGCGGTCCGGAACCGGAGCAGGTACTCGTTCTGGAAGACTTCCCCCACTCGCCGCAGACGGTCGGCCAGTTGGACCAGCGGGATACGGCCGTCCCCGAATGGGGTAATCTGGAAGGCCCCTTCCCCGCAGAGTTCCACCACCCGGTCCGTCTCCCGCGCGGTCAGGAAATCCAGCCGCCCCTCGTCGCAGGCCGGGCAGCGGCCGTCCCCCTTGCGGATGGGAACCATTTCCCACTGGTTTGCCCACACGTCCACGAACATCAGCGGCGGTGCCGGGTCCGCCTGGCCCGTCAGCACCTTCAGCGCCTGGACCACCTCCAGGGAAGCGATGACATTGACCGCCGCGCCCAGGACGCCGGCCGTGTCGCAGGTGGGGGTCGTCCCCGGCGCGGGCTTCCGCAGGAGGATGCAGCGGTAGCAGGGAGTGCGGCCGGGGAGAATGGTCGTCGTCACCCCGTAGGTGCCCACCACCGCGCCGTGGACCCAGGGCCGGCGGTGTTTGACGCAGACGTCGTTGATCAGGTAACGGGCCTCAAAGTTGTCGGTCCCGTCCACCACCAGGTCTACCCCGTCCAGCAGCCGATCCGCGTTGCGGGGGGAGAGGTCGGCGACGACGGGCTCCACCCGGACGTCGGAGTTGATGCGGGCCAGTTTCCGGGCCGCCGCGACCGCTTTGGGGAGACTGGCGGCCACGTCCTCCTCGTCAAAGAGGACCTGCCGCTGCAGGTTATGGAGTTCCACCACGTCCCGGTCAATGAGGCGCAGGGAACCGACGCCCGCACGGGCCAGTCCGTCGGCGATGACCGTGCCCAGCGCGCCACAGCCGACGACGGCGACGGAGGCCGCGCGCATCCGTTCCTGCCCCTGCGGGCCGATCTGGGGCAGGAGCACCTGTCGGGCATAGCGGTCAGTCTGGGTTTGCATGAGCATATTCGGGCTTCACAGGTTGAAGCCTGGCTTACCACAGGCTGATGAACTTTAAAAAATTAGTTCGGACATCACACTGTAGGGGCCTGGCTACCTGATGGTTGGATGGAAAACGCTCTCAGCGGCTTCGCATTGACCCCTCTCATCCCCCCTGGCCCCCCTTCTCTCCCCGCAG
>Ga0272447_1000761_pt1 | contig 22633 bp, 17 predicted proteins | sample YNPCB0133_FD_194589 | JGI IMG/M metagenome (GOLD analysis project Ga0272447, IMG submission 194589) | Hot spring microbial mat communities from Yellowstone National Park, WY, United States - YNP-CB-013-3 | ecosystem: Environmental > Aquatic > Thermal springs > Hot (42-90C) > Sediment | place... | reverse complement strand
CAATCGGGTCGTGAACGAGCTGACCGCTAAACAGGGGCAGCCACCCAGCGTCCAGCAGATAGCCGAATTTCTCGGCATGACCCCCAAAGCCGTCGAGGAGGTGCTGCTTACACGCGAGGTGTTCAAGGTCAGCTCGCTCGACGCCCTCGAAGAGGAGGACGAAGAGGAGTGGTCAGGCTACGATCTGGAGAAACTGCCCATCGAGCCGGTGCAGGGTTTCAATCTGCCCATCGAAGAGCGCATCGTGGTGGAGAATGCGATGCAGCGACTGAAGCAGATCGAGCAGCAGGTGTTGAACCTCTTCTTTAACGAGGGCTACAACCAGACCGAGATTGCCCATCGGCTGGGCATCTCATGCAACTATGTCTCGCATATCCTGCGCAACGCCACGCAGAAGCTGCGTCGCATCATCAGCGAAGAGGAGTGGATCCACGAGCAGCGGATGCGGGCACGCGCCGAGGCGCGGGGCGACTTCGAGGCACGAATCTTGGATCCTCAAACGGGTCTCTATTCGGCGGACTATCTGCAGGTGCGCCTCCGCGAGGAGGTGCAGCGTGCCGCCCGCTATAGCAGCGCCGTGGGGTTCGCTATCTTCGAATTCGCCTGCGAGCGGGACATGACACACACGCTGGGCGAGCTGGCGCTGGGCGAACTGCTGCTGCAGGCGTCGTCGGTGGTGCGTCAGGCAGTGCGCAAGGCAGACATCATCGGGCGATACGGGCGAGCGATGCTGGGCGTGCTGCTGCCCTATGCAGGTGAACATACCCCAACGATTGCCCAGCGCGTGGCTGATGCGCTGAATGAGTGGCTTGAGACCTTCTTCTCTAACAACTTGGCGCACCGCTTCGAGATTCATTACGGCTATGCCTATTATCCAGAGGATGGGCAGGAGTGTGAAGCCATCTTGACCCTTGCCGAGCAGCGGTTGAGCGTGCATCGTACCCAGCAGGAGCGTGCGGCATAGGGTGCGAATCCCTCCTCTGTGCGCGGCTGGCTGCTTGGGCTGACGCTGATTGCGCTTCTGAACGGCGGCGCCATCCTCTATTGGCATCGGGACGACGGGTTGTGGGACCATTTCGAGAACCTCGATGTGCGCGCCATTCTGGCACGGCTGGAGCAGCCACATCAGCCACTAACTTGGTTCACGGGTGATTGGGTGCTGGGCAACGGTTTCTATCGTCCGCTGCCCAGCCTGCTCTATGCGCTGGATTATCGCCTCTGGGGACGCGACCTGCTCCAGTATAAATGGACGAATGGGCTGCTGAGTCTTGCGTGCGCGCTGTTGCTGGTTGGCTGGGTGTGGGAGCTGAGTCGCTCGCGTCCGCTTGCGCTGATGGCGGGGCTGGTCTTTACCGGCTGGCAAACGGGCTTGCTGGTGGAGGTATCCGAATGGTTGCTTTGGGGGGCTATGTTCGCTGCCGTTGGGATCACCTTCTGGCTTGCTGGCGACTACCGTCGGGCGTTGACCCTCGGCTGCTTGGTGCTGGTGGCAGGGTTGGAGCTGGGCTTTGTGCCTAATCAGCCTGATCTGCATCAAGCATCGTTTGCCTATCGCGCGATAGGCTGGATACCGGGGCGCACCGCCACGCTGATGACCTTGTTCGCCTTGCTCTCGCTGTGGGCATATAGTCGCCTCTGCTGGGGTGGTCGTTGGGGATGGGGTGTGCTCAGCTTGGTGGCGTTTGCGGCTGCGCTGGGCAGCTACGAGCAGGCGATTGCCGTGCCCATCTTACAAGTGATGTGTGGGCTGGCGATACGCGCCAAAGGTGGGTGCTTTGTCTGGTGGCTGCCTGCACTGAGCCTGGTGCTTTTGGAACTCTATTTATGGTTCTATCTGACCACAATTCCCTCACAGACAGAATACCACCAGCAGCGACTGCGCCGCTTCTATGGGCTGGGCATTTCGCTCTCTAGCTGGCTGCTTCCGCCGTTGCGCGGCGTAATCGACCAGCTGGGTTTCACTCTGGATGTGCCGCTCTCTGTGCTGTTGCCCACCTTCTGGCAGGCGTGGTTGCTGCTGATAGCGTATCTGGTGGTGCTGATAGAGGTGCGTCGGCAGCCGCTGGCATGGTTGGGTCTCTTGGGTTCGGCGGTAGCGTATCTGCCACTGGCGCCTGTCATCCCATTGATGCACTACTACTACCTGCCCGCTGCTTTCCGTGCCCTCTGGATTGCCCAACTGCTTCAGCAGCCTTCACCGAAGCCGAAAAGCACCGCTAACAGATCCGCGTCGTCCACCTGCCCGTCGTGATTCACATCGGCGGGCAGGCTCGAACCGACCTCCCCAAATGCGAACAGCACCATCAGCAGGTCGGCATCATCGACGCAGCCGTCGGCATCCACATCGCCATAGCGGCGCACCAGCGCAATCGCGCTGACCTCCGTGGAGGAGCGACCGAACGCGCCCAAGTTCGCATTGCCAGCATGAACGATTCGGACAAAATGCGCCTCTGTCACTCGCACTGGCTGACCTGTCTGCCAATCGATAGCCCATTCCAGTTTGAAGGCGTCGCCTCCTGCCGAGATACCCTGAATATCGGGCGTCCAGGGGTCATCAGGCACCAGCGGATGCCCTTGATTGGTAATGGGGGTGATGTCGGCATAGCCCACGATGGGGTTAGGGCACACGCTCAAGTTGCCGAACCATCGGTCGGGCAGCGGGAAGCGTGGGATGCCACTTGCATCGCGCGGGTCTGGGTAGAGTGGCAGCAGCAAGTACCAGTCGTCGCCCGCGTCGGGGAGTCTATTGCCGTTGCGGTCGATGCCCACCTCCACATAGCCCGGCTCGCCCCACACGCGACAGGGATTGCCGCCCACATAGAAGGCGTTGCCGAACACAATTAGGTCGTAGCCGTCGGGGTTGTGCGGGTCGATGCCGGCGGGTAGGTTCTGGATTGGGCGATCGAAGCCCACCTCCACAAACCCACCCCAGCCGAAGGAGAACACCTTGCTGTTGTCGGGGACGCTGGGCGTGGCGCCGGGCGGTGGCGGACCCAGCACTTGGCTTGGATCGGTGTTAAAGCCCGGCGCCCCGTTCAGCCCGCTCCAGTTGAACACGCGTGTGGCGAAATCGCGCGCCGTGAATGCACCTTGATACTGGGCATAGATCCCGCTCACCAGCAGCGCAGTGAGCAGCCAGATGCAGGCGAGTTTCGCCATGGGCGGGGGCGAGTACGCCTCGCCCCCGAACAGAGTGGCTTCCCTAAGCGCGCACACGGCGCCTCCTCCCGCACAAGGCAAGTAAACCTGTCAGGAGTATGCCCAGCGTGCTTGGCTCCGGCACAGGCGCAATTGCGAACAGCCCGCCCACTTCGGTGAAGCTGCCGTCCACAATCAGCAGCCCATCGCCCTCGAACGGCTCGAATCGCGTGCCGAAATAGGCAAGGCTGGTCGGAAAGGGAAACGCGCCACTGAATGTGCCAAAGGGCGTTGCCGTGGCGTTGCGCAGCTGGGTCAGCGTGCGACCGGTGCTGGCAAGCAGGTCGCCTTCCGAATCGAAGATGAAGGTTGCCAGTCCAGAGCCGCCGCCACCTGCAAGGGAGAATGCGCCTACCAGATTTGCCCCGATGAGCATGCCACCAGCGTCGAACACCGGCTCATAGCGCAGCACCTGTCCCGGATTGCCCGCAAAGTTGGGGTCGTTCGTGTCGCCCAGATAGAGCCACCCGTTGCGCAGGCTCACGCCCGCGGCGTAGCCGTTGCCGTAGCCGCTCACCACCACGGAGGCGACCCCATCGGCAACCCGGTAGAGCTTATTGGCGTTGGGACCGTCTGCGCCCACTGTTAGCACCTGATTGCCCAGCAGGTAAAGGTCAGCGGCGTTCGGCACCGAGCCTTCGGGCGCCAGCGTGCGCACCGTCCCGTCGAGTCGCCATTCCAGCACCGTGTCTAAGTCGCCGTTCTCGGTGAATAGGAGTGTGTTCTCGTCGCGCCAGGCAAGCCCGCCAAAGAATTGCCAGCGGCTATTGCTAAGGGTGGCGACCTCCTGGCGTCCTTCGGGGCGGATTCGATCGTACACGGTGATAGTTGCGCCTCCGCCGAACCGAGCGCGGGCGACCGCCAGCCGTCCAGATGGGCTGACCGCCACCACGCCACCCGATAGCTCCAGCGAGAAGGCGTAATAACCGGCGGGGGGTGTATAGCCCGACACCTGCCCCTGCACCGACTGAATCAGCAGCATTATCCCGATTGTGTAGCGTAGACTCTTCATCGCATAACCTCCTTTTGCGAGCAGGTGCGGGGTTAAAAACAACACGCGCCTGATTTGTCAGGCGCGTTCAGGGATGACGCACAAGTGCCTTCCCTGACCGCACCCTGTGCTCGCAGGGCTGCTCCCAAAGGGAGCGCGGTCGACCGTGGCTGGGCATTCGGGCTTGTCCCCTCAAAGGGGGCTTACCGTTGCGGCACAGCGCCGGACTCTCACCGGACTTCCCCCAAAGTTCGCCCTGAAAGGCAGTTTCAGGGCATAGCCCCGGCACGACTCGGGGCGCACACGGTCTTCTGCCATTATACCCGATGCAATCGGGTTCTGCATCGGCATCAGGCTAAGGCTGTCCACGAGGCACTCTGGGTAAAATCTATGTTTGCAAGCAGCCGAAGCGTGAGGAGAAATGGATGATAATTCACGGGATTGTAATGGTGACTGTTCTATGCCTCTCTGCGCTGATGGCGCAGGAGGCACCGCGTGCGCCGCACCTACACAAGCCGCCCCCTTCTAAAACCTCTGCTTATGACCAGCCGCTGACGGGCTACGAGGTGGCAGTCCTCTTTGCCGAGTTTGTGCAGAATCTGGAGCGCGGGCTAAGCGAGGCGTTCGAGAAGCCCATCTCCACGGCGGGCGCGGGCGAGGTGACGCTCAGCGGTGACCATCCAGAGTGGGCACGTACCGCGCTGCTGGAGCTCAAGCGGCGGGATTTAATCCCACCCCATTTCAACGGGCGTCAGCCGATGAAGCGCTATCAGGTCGGCATCATGCTGGCACGCTATGCGCAACAGCTCGATGCCCGCATGCGCGCCCAACTGGGCGCGCCCCTTGGACGCACCCACTTCCAAACTCAGCCCCGAATTGCCCTTTCGAGGCAGCATCCAGCCTACGGTGCGCTCAAATATCTGGCAGAGGGGGCGTGGGTGGGGGCGGAGTCGCCGCTCTACCGCCAGCCGGAGGGCGCGATTCGCGGGCATGAACTGCCCGATATGCTCCAACAGCTTGCCCGACGCATCTTGGAGCGCTATACCCGCGAGAAGCACTTAGAGGAGCCAGCCGAGCGATGAGCGAGCGACTTCAGCAGCAGATTGCCTTTCTGGTCGAGATAGACCGTCTGAAGGGAGTGCTGCGCCGCACGCGCCTGCTGGACGGCTCTCGCTATGAGAACAGTGCCGAGCATTCGTGGTATCTCGCCATCGCCGCGCTGGTGCTGGCGGAATATGCTCATGAACCGATAGACCTGCTCCGCGTGGTCAAGATGGCGTTGGTACATGATATTGTGGAGGTGGACGCGGGGGATACTTTTGTGTTCGACGAGCAGGCACGCCAGACCCAGCATGAGCGGGAGGCACGCGCGGCGGAGCGTCTCTTTGGCTTGCTGCCCCCTGAACAGGCGCAGGAGTTCCGTGCCCTCTGGGAAGAGTTTATCGCCCGTCAGACAGCCGAAGCGCGATTCGCCGCCGCACTCGACAGCCTGGTGAGCGTGATTGCGAACGCCCACACCGATGGAGGCAGCTGGCGTGAAAATGGCATACCCCGAGAGCGCGTGCTGCAGTTCGACCAGCGTATTGCGCAAGGCGCACCAGCCCTGTGGGAGTTTGCCCGCCAGCTTATTGAACAGACATTCGAGCGGCTTGTAGCGCCCGCCACTGACGCACCAGCTGATTAGGTCGCCACGGCGCGCGCAAAAAGAGCGTGCTGATGCTAAAAGCGCGTGCCCCCAACGCCCACAGCTCCTCCAAGTCGCGCAGGGTGTAAATTCCACCGCCCGCAATAATCGGCAAACGGGTGGCACGCCGTAACTTGCCCACCGCTTCACGCACGAAGGGTCGTATCGGCTCGCCCGACACAGCCCCGCCACCGAGATGTGCCAGAGGCGAGACGCACTCCGGGAACACTATGTGCCAAGGCACCGCATTGATGGCATGGATGGCGTCGGCAATCCCTTCCAACGCCTGCGCCAACTCCACATAGGGTTGGTCGTAGCCCACTTTGACAATCAGCGGATGCCCAGCGGCTTGCAACGCTTGCGCAATATCCACCACATGCGCCACTGCCGAATCGTGGGGCACATTCGGGCAGGAGGCATTTAGCTCAATCGCCGTGATTCGCAGGGGGGCGAGCAGGCGGGCGAGCTGGCGCGCCTCTTCCACCGATTCAGCATAGAGGGAGACGATGGTCTGCAGCCCCATCCGCTGCATGCGTGGATAGCCGGTGCGGAGCCACCACTCGATGCCCGGATTGGTCAGCCCGACGGCGTTCACTGTGCCCCCAGGGATGAGGCGCACGCAGCGCCATGGGGCATACCAGCGCAGGTTCCCCTTGCGCGGTTGCAGGGTCAGCGTTTTGACCACGATGGCGAAGTCGTGCGGGTCGAGCAGCCCCAGCCAACGCAGCGGATATTCCCACCACCAGCCCCGCCCGTCAAAGCCCAACGCCCCACTGCCCGTGAGGAACTCTATCGATTCGTCGTTCGGCAGCCGAATCATGCGCGACCCGATGCCATTATACCGTTTCACTCAAAGATTCGCCAGCCCTTCGAAAATGCGAGCGTAGAGGCGCACCAGCTTTTTGAGGCTGTCGATGGCGATGCGCTCATCGGGTTCGTGCGCGCTGCCATCGCCCTCAAAGGCAGCCCCAATCGCCACCAGATTGGGCATCACGCGGGCATAGGTGCCGCCGCCCATCGTGCCGGGCTGGCTCTCCAGATCACCCGTCTCCTCGCGATAGAGGCGCAGCAGCGTCTGCAAAAAGGGGGTTTCGGGCGGCACATAGTGCGGGGGTGTATGGCGTACCTCTGCCAACTCAAACCCGGTGCGCTCCAGCGTCGGCTGCAGCCGTTCCTGCAGCGCGTCAAGGCTCCAAGTGATGGGATAGCGGATATTGAACACGCATAGCACCCGCTCGCCGTCGTAGTCCAATATGCCCAGATTGCTGGTCAACTTGCCCGAAAGGTCGTCACTGTGGTCGATGCCGAGCGCGGCGCCGTCCAGCGAGCGCGACCACGCCAGCACCGTGTCCAGCCAGAGGGCGTTATCGGGCAGATTCAGCGGCTGCAACGCTTCGAGCAGTCGCGTGACGGCATTGATGCCCGCTTCTGGGTGGCTGCCGTGCGCAGACTTGCCCCGCGCAATAAGCGTGCCCGACTGCCATTCAACACCTTCGGGCAGCGGGTGAGTGGGCTGGAGCGTGCTGGCGAGCTGGGCTTCGGCGTAGTCGGGCACCATGTTGTGGCGCTCACCCCCCCGCGCCCACAGCACACGCGCACCAGTATCGGACAGTTGCACTCGCTTCTGCAAAAAGAGGTTGGCGATGCCCTTCTCGCCGTAGATAAAGGGCCAGCCCGCATCGGGACTGACACCCCACACGGGTCGCTCAGGCTCTTTAGCTAAATAGTGCTGCATGCATTCCCAGCGGCTCTCCTCGTCGCAGCCAATAATCAAGCGCACACGCCGCTTCAGGGGCACATCCAACTCTTTCAGCGCACGCGCCGCATAGATAGACGCCAGAGTCGCGCCCTTATCATCCGTTGCGCCGCGCGCATAGATATAGCCGTTCTCGATGACCGCTTCGAAGGGGGGCTTCGTCCAGCCCTTGCCCGCTGGCACCACATCGATATGGCTCAGTGAGGCAATCATCTCGTCGCCTGCCCCAATCTCCAAGTCGCCCGCGTAGCCGTCGAAGTCGCGCGGGCGCATGCCGAACCGCTTGCCCATCTCCAGCACGATATCGAGCGCGTCGCGAACCCCCTTGCCGAAGGGTGCGTTCGGCGCTGGCTCCGAGCGTACACTCTCGGCACGCAGCAAACGCTGGAAATCGGCAATCATCTCGTCGGTGTGGGTCTCAATCCAGTTAATCAAACGCTCTCGCTCCATAGCAGGAGAGCGATTCACCGAAGCGAACACTTTCCCTGCTGTAAAGGTTGTCAGGTATAATGGTGGTAGACAATTCTCTACCATGTGGGTGTTGGTGCGTCCGACACCTTGAGGAGGCAACGATGACCGATAAGCAGAAGGCATTAGAGGCAGTCATTGCGCAAGTGGAACGCCAGTTCGGCAAGGGCAGCGTGATGCGACTGGGCGAAGCGACCCGTCTGCAGGTGGAAGCCATCCCTACAGGCAGTGTAGCGTTGGATATGGCGCTGGGTGTGGGCGGTATCCCGCGCGGACGCATCACCGAAATCTATGGCTCCGAATCGTCGGGCAAGACCACGCTGGGGCTGCACATTATTGCGGAGGCGCAGAAGCGTGGGGGGAACGCGCTCTTTGTGGATGCGGAACACGCCCTCGACCCCGACTATGCCCGTGCCATCGGCGTTGATGTGGACCGCCTGTATATCTCGCAGCCGTCCACAGGCGATGAGGCGCTGGAGATTATGGACACCCTCATTCGCAGTGGCGCGTTCGATGTGGCGGTTCTCGACTCGGTGGCGGCGCTGATGCCCCGTCAGGAGCTGGAGGGCGATATTGGCGATGTGACGGTGGGGGCGCAGGCACGGCTGATGTCGCAAGCGCTGCGCAAGCTGGGCAGCTCCGCCGCCAAAACCAACACTGCCGTCGTGTTCGTGAACCAGATTCGGGAGAAGGTGGGGGTGATGTACGGCAACCCGGAGACCACGCCGGGCGGGCGTGCCCTCAAGTTCTGGGCGTCGGTGCGCCTGGAGGTGCGCCGTGTGGACAACATCAAGCAGGGGAACGAAGTGATTGGCGTGCGCACGCGGGTCAAGGTGGTCAAGAACAAGGTGGCGCCCCCCTTCCGACAGGCGGAGTTCGACATCATCTTCGGCAAGGGCATCTCACGCGTAGGCGACCTGCTCGACCAAGCACTTAACTTGGGCATCATTCAGAAGTCGGGCACCTGGTTCAGCTTCGGCGAGACGCGACTGGGGCAGGGGCGCGAAAATGCGCGTGCCTTTCTGGAAGAGAACCCTGAGATGTTGGCGGCAATCGAGCAGCAGGTACGCGCTACGATGGCGCAGCCCACGCCCGGAGTCGCCCTCGTCACGGCGGAAGAGGTCGAAATGGTGGAGTGAGTCGGCTCTGAATCCCCTTTAGGTATAATGGCTGCATGCATGGGCTGGCGACGGACTATGCGGAGTCGCTGATTGCGCATGCCCTGCAGGAGGATGGAATCGCCTGCGACTGGACGACGCTTGCGCTCATCCCAGCGGACGCTCACGCAGAGTGCGCCATCCGGGCGCAGGCGGAAGGCGTTCTCTGCGGGGTTGAAATTGCCCAAGCGGTTTTTCGCCGACTGGAGCCGACAGTTGAGTTTCCCGAATCCCGTTCTGATGGTGAATGGCTTACACCTGACCGCTGCGTTTTGCGCCTTCGTGGGCGTACCCGTGCCATTCTGAGTGCCGAGCGCACCGCGCTCAACTTCCTGCAACATCTTTCAGGCATCGCCACACTCACCCATCAGTTCGTTCAAGCGGTGGCGGGCACAGGCGCCCGCATCGCTGACACGCGCAAAACTACGCCCGGACTGCGCCTGCTGGAGAAATATGCGGTGCGGGTGGGCGGCGGGGTCAATCACCGGATTGGGCTGCATGATGGGATTCTCATCAAGGATAACCATCTAACTGCACTTGGCGGGGATATTCGGGAGGCGGTGCGCCGCGCCCGCGCATACGCCCCCCATCTGCTGCTCATCGAGGTGGAATGCAGCACGCTGGAGCAGGTTCAGCAGGCGATTGAGGCAGGTGCCGACGCGCTGTTGCTGGATAATATGCCGTTGACGATGCTACAAGAAGCGGTGCGCATGGCGAAGGGAAAGGTGCGCCTCATCGAAGCCTCCGGTGGGGTGAACCTGCAGAATGTGCGTGCGATTGCCGAGACGGGGGTTGACCTTATCTCGGTGGGCGCCATCACCCATTCTGCGCCCATCCTGCCAATGCATCTGGAATTTTAAGAAGCCTGCGTCCCAAAATGCGTGTGAACTGGCAATCGGTCTATCCGGAGTGGCAAACAGTTGTGGAGGAGCTGGCTGCGCAGCCGGGTCCTGTGATGGTGCTGGGGGGCGTGGACACAGGCAAGTCGACTTTTTGCACGCTGCTGTTGCGTCAGTGGCAGGAGGCGGAGTTGCTTGCGGGCTATTTAGACCTTGATCCGGGACAAAGCAATGTGGGTCCGCCTGCCACCTTTAGCGGGTGTCTGGTACGCTCATCCCCTCCCCGTCCACGGGGAGGGGCAGGGTGGGGGATCGAGCGACTGAACGAGCTGTCGCCGAACGGATTGGCGTTTCTGGGGGATACGACGCCGGCACGCCATGTGGCGCTGGCATTAGCGGGTGCGCGGCGCGTGCTGGATGAGCTGCTCGCACTTCAGCCTGACCGCGTTGTGATAGACACTTGTGGTTATATCACGGGCTGGCATGCCCGCCAGTATAAGCTCATGTTGGCTGATCTGCTGCGCCCGCGCCTGATTGTGGGGCTGCAGCGTGAGCGCGAGCTGATGCCGCTTCTGGACGCGCTGCAGCGGCGAGCCGATTGGCGAGTGGAGGTGCTGCCCGTGCCGGAGGTCATCACGCGCAAGCCGCCGATTTTCCGTGCCCAATATCGGCGGGTGGCGTTTGCCCGCTACTTTGAAAGTGCGCGCAGCCATACTTTACCCCTAAGTCAGATTAGCTTTATCGGCAGGCGATTAGGGGCAGGGGAACCGCTTAGCGAGGCAACCAAGCGGCATCTGGAAAGCCAGATACGCGCCGAGCTGCTGCATGTGGAGCGTGCAGGCGACCTGCTGCATGTGATTTTGCGCCAGCCCCTGACCGAACACCAGATCGGACTGTTGCAAACGCTGACCCGCACCCATCGGCTCATCCTGCTGCCACCTTCTGCCTATCAATATCTGCTCATCGGATTAATCGACTACATGGGACGCACCTTCGGCGTGGGGCTGATTGAGTCGATAGACTTTGAGGCAGGCACGCTGTCGGTGCTGTCGCCTGTGCATTCGGTGCAGCCCGTGCGCTGGGTGCAGTTAGGCTCTCTGCGCGTGCTGCCCGATGGCACCGAACTGGGCGAGCCACTTAAGGAGGGGTAGAGCGCGAGAGAATCGCATGCAGCGCATCGACCGCCAGCAGGTAGCTGAGCGACCCGAACCCGCTAATCTGCCCGACACACACGGGCGCTATCACCGACTGTCGCCGAAACTCCTCGCGAGCGTAGATGTTGGTCAGGTGAACCTCCACCGTGGGGATTGGCAGGGCGGCAATCGCATCGCGCAGGGCGTAGCTGGTGTGGGTGAGTGCGCCGGCGTTGAGAATAACACCATGGATGCGCCCACGCGCCTGGTGGAGGGCATCGAGAAGCACGCCCTCATGGTTCGACTGCAGATGCTCGATCTCGATTTGGCGTGTGGCGGCGTGCTGGCGCACCTGCTCGATGATGGCGTCCAGCGTGGTGGAGCCGTACAGGTGCGGCTCCCGCTCGCCGAGCAGGTTCAGGTTCGGACCGTTTAGCACCAGCACGCGCCACATCGCCCTCGCGTTGGCTTAGCGAATGTATTTATCGGGGTCTTGCTGGGCTTTGGCGCGGCAATTCCCACAGCAGAAGTAGACCTTGCGCCCCTTGATCTCAGCCCAGACATTCTTGTTGACTGGTTGACCGCTCACGGGGCAGGTGTTGATGCCATCGCCTTTGCCTGCGAACTCCTTCGCGCCGCCTTGCGGGATAGGCTCAGCCTGAGGCGCAGGCTGAATGGGTGGCTTGGTGGCAGGAGCGGTTTGCTGCATGCGCTGCTGCTCATCGGCATAGCCATGCAGCATCGTGACCGTCGTCGCATCGTTGCTGGTGGCAATCAGGATACTACCGCGTCGGGTCTTCACAATCTCCCAGTCCAGCGAGCGCAGCACGCTCCGCTGCATCTGGCAGTCGCTACAGAGCGGGGCGTTCTCGTCCTTCATCACTTTGGCGAGCGCATCCATCTGTTTCTGGATGGCTTTGCCCTCTTCCTCGTTGCGCCCCTGCACGACCCAGAGGATGCCATTATGCACCTTCACCCAGTCGGCAGGCTGCTTCGCGTTAGCCAGGATGCGGGCAATCTCGCTGCGTGCCTCGCATGAGGGGCACTTCGGCGCTTGCTGCGCGCAGACCGCACCCAGCATCATCATCGCTATCGTCCACAACACCATTCGGCTCATCGCTCTAACCTCCTCGATGGGAAGAACTTTCGACAGGCACGAGCGGTTTCCTGCCTTCTCTCCCCCAGGGGGCTTTTACCTTCGGCAGGGGAACCAAAAAGAGTAGGGGTGCTGCTGGTCGGGAGAACCTGCAGGAGGAAGGAGGACAAAAACTGAATTCTCGAACACCCTCATTTGGGACTTGATAGAGGCGCTTCGGATGGGGGGTATACTATAAGGGCGGCTGTCCATCGGCAAGGGCTGCAGATAGGGGTATGATGATGAGGAAGCGACGGCAAACGATTGGGGATGCAAGGGCGTTCATGCAAGGGGCTGAGTGCAATCTAAGCCGCTGGTGGTGTGTCTGGCTTTTTGGGGCGCTGGCGTGGGCGATGATGCTGCCCGTGTTTGGGCAGGGACGCCCCGACATCGTGTGGATGCGAGGCGGGCACGCAGGTGGGGTCTCCAGCGTGGCGTATTCGCCCGATGGGAGTATGCTGGTATCGGGAAGTGGGGATGGGACCATCAAGTTGTGGCGTGTGTCGGACGGGGTGTTGCTGCGCACCCTCACGGGACACACATCCGGGGTCGATAGTGTGGTGTTTGCGCCCGATGGGAGTATGCTGGCGTCGGGGGGTTGGGATGGCACCATCAAGTTGTGGCGTGTGTCGGACGGGGTGTTGCTACGCACTCTAAGGGGGCACACAAGTGGGGTCAGGAGCGTGGCGTTTTCGCCCGATGGGAGTATGCTGGCATCGGGGAGTGGGGATTGGACCATCAAGTTGTGGCGTGTGTCGGACGGGGTGCTGCTGCGCACCCTCACGGGGCACACATCTGGGGTCTATAGTGTGGCGTTTTCGCCCGATGGGAGCTTGATTGCCTCGGGAAGTTGGCTTGAAATCAAGTTGTGGCGTGCGTCGGACGGTTCGGAGGTGCGCACCCTCACGGAGCACACAGGTTTTGTCTATAGTGTGGTGTTTTCGCCCGATGGGAGTACCCTCGCGTCGGGGAGTGGGGATGGGACCATCAAGTTGTGGCGTGTGTCAGACGGGGTGCTGCTGCGCACCCTCACGGGGCATACCTGGGAGGTCTACAGCGTGGCGTTCTCGCCCGATGGGAGTACCCTCGCGTCGGGGATGGGTGGTGGTTCTTATCCCAATTTCTACGGCGAAATCAGGTTGTGGCGTGTGTCGGACGGGGCGCTGCTGCGCACTCTCAGGGGGCACACTGGTTGGGTTGTGAGCGTGTTGTTTTCGCCCGATGGGAGTACCCTCGCGTCGGGGAGTGGGGACGGCACCATTCGGTTGTGGCGTGTGTCGGACGGGGTGCTGCTACGCACCCTCACGGGGCATACCTGGGAGGTCTATAGCGTGGCGTTCTCGCCCGATGGGAGTATGCTGGCGTCGGGTGGGGATAGCACCGTTCGGTTGTGGCGTGTGTCGGACGGGGCGCTGCTGCGCACCCTCACGGGGCACGAAGGGGGGGTCAATAGTGTTTCATTTTCGCCCGATGGGAGTATGCTGGCGTCGGGGAGTGGGGATGGAACCATCAAGTTGTGGCGTGTGTCGGACGGGGCGCTGCTACGCACCCTTACGGGACACACAAGTGGGGTCTCCAGCGTGGTGTTTTCGCCCGATGGGAGTATGCTGGCATCGGGGAGTGGGGATTGGACCATCAAGTTGTGGCGTGTGTCGGATGGGGCGCTGCTGCGCACCCTCACGGGAAACTGGGGGGCGGTCTTAAGCGTGGCGTTCTCGCCCGATGGGAGTATGCTGGCGTCGGGTGGGGATAGCACCGTTCGGTTGTGGCGTGTGTCGGACGGGGCGCTGCTGCGCACCCTTACGGGACACACAAGTGGGGTCTCCAGCGTGGCGTTTTCGCCCGATGGGCGTTTGCTGGCGTCGGCGGGTTGGGATCGCACCGTTCGGTTGTGGCGTGTGTCGGATGGGGTGCTGCTACGCACCCTTACGGGACACACAAGTGGGGTCTCCAGCGTGGCGTTTTCGCCTGATGGGAGTACCCTCGCGTCGGGGAGTAGGGATAGCACCCTTAGGATTTGGCGTGTGCGGGACGGGATGCTGCTGCAGACCTACGACCAAGAAACAGGCACGGGAGTGCTTTCTATCCAGTTCTATCCGAACGGACGGCTGTTCGGGTATGGGCGTGGGGACGCAACCGTTGTGCTGGCACGCAATCCGTTCTGGATTAGGGGTGATGTGGACGGCAACGGCTGTGTGAATGACGCCGACCTCTGGGCGGTGCTGTCTGCCTTCGGTCAGAGCGGCTCTGGCTTGACTGACCTGAACGGCGACGGGATTGTAAACGACACTGACCTGTTGATCGTGCTGTTCAACTTTGGCAGTGGGTGTTGAGAATGTCCGCGCTGAGGCGAAGATTTGCCCGAGCGTCTCCGTATATAGTATCGACCTCCCATTCATTCATAGCGCAGGGCGACGATGGGGTCTAAGCGGGCGGCACGCCAAGCAGGATAGAGACCGAACACCACCCCCACCGCCGCCGAGAACAGGAACGCCCCCATCGCCGCCCACAGCGGGAAGTAGAAGTTCAAGCCGTCCTCGCCAAATGCCTCAGACTGCTTGGTGAGCCATTCGATGCCCTCGCCCAAGCCCCAGCCGAGCGCCATGCCAATCAGCCCGCCAATCGTAGCCAGCGTCGCCGATTCAATCAGAAACTGCAGCAAAATCTGCTCCTTGCGTGCGCCCACCGCCTTGCGTAAGCCAATCTCGCGCGTGCGTTCCGTCACCGACACCAGCATAATGTTCATAATGCCGATGCCCCCCACCAGCAGTGCCAGCCCGGCAATGCCGCCCAGCAGCACTCCGAACAGGGAGATGATGCGCGAAATCGCCTGCAAAATGCTTTCAAGGGTATCGACGCGGAAATCGGGCTGGTTGTTGTGCAGGCGCATGAGAACCTCCCAGATGGCGTCCATGGCGATGGGGGTCTGCTCACGCGAGTGGGGCATGGCGAGGATGACCGAGATGGTATCGTCGCCGACCCATCGGCGCAGCGCGGCGGTCAGCGGCAGGTAGACCGCGTTATCTTGATCCTCAGCGAAGGTACGCCCCCGCTTCGCCAGCACGCCGATTACACGCACCTGCGTGCCATCCAGCAGGATATCTTGCCCGATGGGGTCGCGTCTGCCGAACAGCTTCTGCGCCGTTTCGTAACCCAGCACGGCGAGCTTCTCGCCATTTTCCATCTCGTGCGGTTCGAAGAATCGCCCTTGTGCGAGGGCGAACGCCCGCGCTATGAGATAGCCCTCGGCAACACCCGTGACGGCAGCCCGCACCTTCTCGCCCTGATAGATAATTTCCTTCTCACCCAACGCGCGCTCAGCGGTGGCGAGGCGCAGCTCGGGCAGGGCACGAATCGCTTCAAAATCTCTCAAAGTGAGTCCTTCGACGGTGCCGCCCTGCTCCCCACGCTGCAAGCGCTCCGAGGGGTCATAGGCGACGATAATCACATCGGAGCCGAGCTTTTCGAACTCCTCGACCACATCAGCGCGGGCGCCCTCGATCATGGCGACCATCACCACGACCGCCATGATGCCAATCATCACGCCCAGCATGGTAAGCAGAGAGCGCAGTTTATGCGCTCGCAGCGTATCCAGCGCGACCCGGATCGACTCCAGCAGTCCCATTACTCTACACGCCTTTCCTCGCGCAGCTCGAACTGACGGCGGGCGGGTCCGGTGAAAGGTGGCTTCGCCACCTGATCCCCCTCGCGCACGCCGCTGAGAATCTCGGCATGGCTGGCGCTGCGCAATCCCACCTGCACGAAGACCTTCTCGCGTTTGGGCTTGCCCTGCGCATCGCGCGCATTCGGGTTGAGCTTCAGCACATAGTAGCGCTCGCCCTCTTTGCCCAGCGCCTCAAGGGGCAGGATGAGCGCATTTTGGCGAGTAGCGATGAGGATGCGACAGCGGGCGGTCATGCCGGGGCGGAGGGTTTGATCCATCCGCAGAATTTTTTTCTCTGGGTTGGTGGAACTTGACAGCAGATAGACTTCCACAGCGAATTTGACCACACTGGCAGCACTGGCAAGCGGGTTGTTGGTGCCGCTGGCGGGTTGTAAGGCAGCGGGCGCGATGCGCTTCACCACACCCCGAAAGAGGCGATTGGGCAGGGCATCCACCTGCACCTCCACGGGCATCCCAACACGCACCTTCGCCACATCCAGCTCGTTGAGGTTCAGGCGCACGCGCATCTGCGACAAATCTGCTACCTGCATGATGGGCGTGCCCTCACCGAAGCCGGTCGTGCCCGACATGACCAGCTCGCCTATCTCCCGATAGCGACGGGTGACGATGCCGTCGATGGGGCTACGCACATCGGTCTCGGCAAGTTGAATGAGCCAATTGCGCAGCTGGCTGCTTGCCTGCTTCTCAGTCGCTTGCGCCTGCTTGAGTTCCAGCTGGTGCATCTCGATTTGGCGCAGGCGAGTGCGTGCGGTTTCGAGGTCGGCAAGAGCCGCCTCGTATGCTTTGCGTTTAATCTCGTCTTGGACGGCGTTGGCGCGGGCGCGTTCCAGCTCGGCGCGTGCCGATTCGAGCTGGGCGCGGGCGGTCTCCCGCTCGATGCGCTGCTGCTCGGCTAACTGCTGCTGGCGTTGGCGTGCCGACTGGAGCTGGCTTTGGGCGAGGGTGAGCGCGGTTTGCGCAGCGTCCAGCTGCTGGCGGGCGACATAGCCTTTTTCGAGCAGGGTGCGCACCCGCTCATAGTGGCGTTGTGCCTCCTGAAGGCGGGCTTCCGCGTCCCGCACGGCATTCTCCGCATCCAACCGCTCTTGTGGATGTTTCACCTGCTCCAGCAGGCGGAGGTTCTCCTGCGCGTTTTGGTAGGCGGTTTCGGCGGCGCGAATTGCGGCGCGGGTCTGGGTGGGTTGCACCTCCAGCTCGCGTTGGAGCTGCTCGACGCGCAGCTCTGCCTGACGCAACTGGAGGCGCGCCTCTTTCGCCTGCATCTCAAGAGCGATACGGGCGCGTTCGGTATTCGCCTTCGCCGATTCGACCTGCGCGCTGCCCTGCTCGACCTGCTGCTGCACCTCCCGTGGGTCGATGCGTGCCAACAGCTGCCCCTGGCGCACGCGACTGCCCTCCTCCACATAGAGGGCAGCGAGTCGCCCCGACACACGCGACTTGATTTCGACGGTGCGCACCGGCTCAATCGCGCCCGATTCCGTTACATCGACGACAATCGCCCCGCGTTGAACCGTGTAGAGACGCTCGTTCGGGTTGCCCGCCTTGGCACTGCCGCCACGCAATGCCCAGAACACACCCCCAGCGAGGCAGAGCATGCCCAGGGCGATTCCACATCCGACCAGTCCCCTTCTCACGGTTAGTCCCCTGTCAATTTTACCCGCCGTTATCGGCTCGAAACTTGCAGCATAATCGGGCAGGAAAACACGCTCCCGCAAGGAACAGGAACGTAAACCATGCGGTCCAGTTGCCTGCGCAATCGCTATCAGTCCTCCTCAAACAGCTCTTTCAGCGGGAGCTGCAAATTTGGGAGCAAGGGGGTGGTAAGCGTCTCGTCTTCGCCCAGCACCTGCACTTGAAACGATGGCGTGTAGCGATGTACCTCTTTGCGCTCAGGGAAAATCAGCCACACCTCCTGCGCTCCCGACTCGAAATAGTCCCCCAACTTGGCGTAAATCTCGGCAGGGCGCTCGGAGGGCGAGATAATCTCTACTGCCAAGTCGGGTGCGCCGTCGATAAAATCGGCAGGGATTTTGCCCCCAGGCAAGCGCGAGCGTTCCATAATCGCCAAATCGGGCGAGCGGATATTGCCCCCCACCATGCGGAAGCCCGTGCTGGAACCGAAAATCGGCTTTTCCGCCAGTAAACGCGGCGCAATCAGGCGCATGAGCTTCGCTTCCAGCCAACCGTGGCGTCCCCCAGTAGGCACTTGCCGTATCCTCCCATTTACCAGTTCGTACTTGGAGCCGTCGCTGGGTAGACGCTTGAGATCTTCTTCCGTGTAGCGTCGCTTACGCCGAGCTGTCTGAGTGGAGGTTGCCATTGGTTTTCACCCCTTCACCACCCCGATGGGGCGTAGGCGCGCCACTTTACGGGCAATCCCAGCGTGATGCACCACCTCCACCACATCGGCGACATCCTTGTAGGCGTAGGAGGCTTCCTCGCCGAGCGTGGCTTTGTTCTGGGCGCGCACGATGATGCCCTGTTCCGCCAGCTCTTTGGCGATGTCGCGTTTCTTGGCTTCGCGCAGGGCGCCCTTGCGGCTCATCATGCGCCCCGCGCCGTGGCAGGTGGTACCGAAGCTCATCTCCATCGCGCCCTGCGTGCCCACCAGCACATAGGAGTAGCGTCCCATATCGCCCGGAATCAGCACCGGCTGCCCCACCTCACGATAGGCAGGCGGGGTTTCGGGATGCCCTGGCGGGAAGGCGCGGGTCGCACCCTTGCGATGCACGCACACACGCACCGGCTTGCCCTCCCAGATGTGGTCTTCGATCTTGGCGATGTTATGCGCCACATCGTACACCTGATAGATGCCGAGACTTTCAGGCGTTGAGCCGAATACTTTGGCAAATGCCTGACGCACCCAGTGGGCAATTGCTTGGCGATTGGCGAAGGCGAAGTTCGCCGCGCAGTGCATCGCGCGCAGATAGGTCTGCCCCTCCTCCGACTTGATGGGAGCGCACGCCAACTGGCGATCGGGTAGGGTGATGCCATACTTGCGGTGTGCCTGCTCCATGATGTCGAGATGGTCTTGGCAGGTCTGATGCCCGAAGCCGCGCGAGCCGGTGTGAATCATCACGGTAATCTGCCCTTTTTGAGTGATGCCCATCGCTTCGGCGGCTTTAGGGTCGAAAATCTCGTCCACCACCTGAATCTCCAGGAAGTGATTGCCGCCGCCCAGCGTGCCGAGCTGGTCTTTGCCGCGCTCGATGGCTTTTTGGGTAATCACATCGGGGTCAGGCATGTCGAGCCTGCCAGTGGCTTCGGTGTGCTGCAGGTCATCTTCCCAGCCGTAGCCGTGTTCGACCATCCAGTGGGCGCCTTTGAGCATCACTTGGCGCAGCTCTTCACGATTAGTTTTAATCAGCCCTTCACCTCCGAAGCCAGCGGGCACATCCCGGAAAATCTGGTCGACTAGCTCCTTCAAGCGCGGGCGCACCTTCTGCTCGGTGAGGTCGGTACGCAGCAACCGCACGCCGCAGTTGGACACGACGAACCCATTCGCAACGAAATTGTGGTCAGGATGGAGCAGGGTTAGGTCATACACGAATGGCTCCCGATAGTCCACGGGTTCAATCGCTTCGATGACATCCAGCACCAATCCATCCTTGCCGATGAGCGCATGTTCCACACACTCACTGAAAGCGGGAAAATATTTCTGGAGGCGTCTCACTGCAAGCCGTTTCGCGCGCAGATAGACCACCGCGGCGTTTGCCAATCGCTGGCGCTCGCGCTGATATTCATAGCCAATCCGTCTCCAGAGGCGAATGAGGTTTTTGTCGTTGCCCAGAATCTGCAGGCGGCATCGGACGCTGCGCTGCCCGTTGCGTCCGATGAAGCCTGTCTCGTCTCGATGGAGTAAGCGGGCATGGACTCCGAATCGCAGCAGCATTGCCTGTATATCGCTTAGGAACGCCCAGCCCGATTCAGCGACTTGCTCATGCTTGTTGAGGCTTAGCACAGGCGGTTGGAAGGTGGCGGGATGGTGCGGCAGGGTGCTGGGCGCGCTCAATTCTGCGCCGAACAGAGCCGCCAGATAGAGCCGCTGAAGCCATAGAGGCATCCGAGTCAGCCAATCGGGCACACGATAGGCTTGTGCCGATTTATTCCCTAAGGGTGTGCCCAGACAGGCGAGTAGCGCCGTGAATGCGCTGCTCGAAACAGCAAAGGAGGTCTCATGCGCTTCAAACTCGTAGGGACGATAGAGCGTTTGCACCCTGTGCTGCCGCTTGCGGATATGCAGCGGCGAGGGGCTGAACCCGATATGCAGGATGTCGGCGCGTATCGATTCCAGATCGTCGGGCTTGCCGTAGAACACGGCAACTCCCTTACCCTTACCTCCAATATAGCGCAAGCAACCATCGCCTGTCAGGTAGCCCATTATTTTAATCAAGTAGGGTAGCTGGGGCGAGTTGGCACGCAAGGGCAGCAGATTGCGCTGTTGAAGCTGCCTCACTATTTGACCAATCGCATTTTCGGATTTCCCCTGTTTCAGTAGGTGGTTGCGCAATTGCTCGGTATCCAGCAGGATTTCGTCCGGAGGGGGTGCATAGGGCACGCCTTCAAACGGATAGAGTGCCACCGGCTCGCCGATTTTGAGGTGTTTCAGCGGTTTCATGCCATCGGGCGTCCAGAACGGATGCTCCTCTGTGGCGATAATCTCATAGCCGGTGGCGGTTCGCAGACGATAGACACGATTGCCTGGCTGAACCTGCATCAGAGCGGCGACGGCAGCCCTCGTGCGCTTGCCGTCCAACAGCTCGAAGCAGGTCACCTGCTGGTCGATCCATTCCGCTTGCATGGAACCTATTGTGCGCCAGTAGCCATGTGCGGTCAGAACCCGCGTGTTGGGGTGAAGGCAGTTGATGTCGTACCCAATTCCGCCCGGCGAGATGACACCCTCTTCCAGATCCATGGCGGCGACGCCCCCCACAGGGAAGCCATAGCCCCAGTGGATGTCGGGCATCGCAATAGAGTAGCCCACGATGCCGGGCAAAAACGCCACATTCGCCACCTGCTCGGGCGCTTGATCCTGCCGAATCTGCTCAAGCAGCTCCTTGTTGGCGAAAATCAGCCCGTCCACTCGCATGCCGGGCTTATACTCTTTCGGAATGCGCCAGCGATACTCATCCACCTGAATCAGGGGACCCTTCCAGACCTCGCTCATAGCGTTGCCAACCTCCTGCAACGGGGGATTATACCCTATGCCAGCGCTTCCAGCACGCGCAGGGCAATTTGGGCGTTGCCGGCAGGCGGCATGAGGTAGACGCCCTGTGCATAGGGCGCCGCCTTGCACACAAATTGCTGGGCAATCTCCAGCCCCACCTCCAGCGCGCTCTCTTCGGGCGCTTCCGCCATGCGGCGCAGCACCGCTTCCGGGATGCGGATGCCCGGCACCTCGTTGTGCATGAATTCGGCGTGGCGGGCACTGCGCAACGGCAGCACGCCCACAAACCACGGCACGCCCAGTCGCTGACAGGTTTCAGCCGTGGCTTCCACCACGGCAATCTCAAATATCGGTTGCGTGTAGACCAGATGTGCCCCTTCATCCACCTTGCGCTGCAGGCGTTCGCGCTCCATCGCCAAGTCGGTCGCCAGCGGGTTGTAGGCGACGGCAATCGTGAAGCTTGCGCGCATGCCAATCGTGTTGCCTGCCAGATCAAAACCCTCGTTAAATCGCTTCAGGATGCGCACCAGTCCAACGGCATCCACATCGAACACGCTGGTGGCGGTCGGGTAGTCGCCGATTTGGGCGGGGTCGCCTGTAATCGCCAGCACATTGCGGATGCCCAGCGCATGCGCCCCCAACAAATCGGACTGAATCGCCAACAGGTTGCGGTCGCGGCAAGCGAAGTGCATCATCACCTCGATGCCTGCTTGCTCCTGAATGAGGTGCGAGATTGCCATCACATTCATGCGGAGGCGGGCACGCGCCCCATCGGAGATGTCGATGAGGTGGACGCCATGCTCCTTAAGCAGGCGGGCGTTCTCGATCACTTTTTGCACCATCAGCCCGCGCGGCAGGTCTAACTCCACCGTGATGATGCGCTCCTTGCCCAGCCGTTGGGAGAGGCGCGAAGGTTGAGCAAGGGGCAGCTCTTCCGGTTTGCGCTCACGCAAGCGTACGGGAGTGGCGACTGTGGCATGGCGCGGCTTCAGCCCCGCAACGGCGCGCGACACGGCGCGAATATGGTCGGGCGTTGTGCCGCAGCAACCGCCCACGATGCGCGCACCCGCTTCCACCAGCCGCGCCGCGTACCGCCCAAAATATTCGGGCTGAATGTCATACACCACCTGCCCGCGCACCAGCTGGGGCAAGCCGGGCGTTGGCATCGCCGAGATAGGCAACTCGGTCGCATGCGCCAGCATCCGCACGATGTCCAGCATACGCTGGGGTCCCACAACGCAGTTGGCGCCTATCGCATCCACCTCGAGCGCGCTGATTTCACGGGCGAAACGCTCAGGCAAGCCCTCCATCAGCGTCTCGCCATCCTCGATAAAGCCTTTGGAGGCGATAAGGGGCAGGTCGGGTGCGAGGCGGCGTACGGCACGAATCGCCACCGTGAGTTCGCGTGGGTCGGCGAAAG
>Ga0272447_1000755_pt1 | contig 22752 bp, 23 predicted proteins | sample YNPCB0133_FD_194589 | JGI IMG/M metagenome (GOLD analysis project Ga0272447, IMG submission 194589) | Hot spring microbial mat communities from Yellowstone National Park, WY, United States - YNP-CB-013-3 | ecosystem: Environmental > Aquatic > Thermal springs > Hot (42-90C) > Sediment | place... | reverse complement strand
GGGAGGTAGGGTGCACACCTTCCGCGCCCTCCGACACCCCGTGTTCCGCACGTACTGGACGGGGATGCTGGTGTCCCTGGTGGGGACGTGGATGCAGAGCACCGCGCAGTCCTACCTGGTGTACGAACTCACGGGCTCCGCCCTGAAGACGGGCATGGTGGTGTTCGCCTTCAGCCTGCCGTCCCTTTTGTTCTCCCTCCCGGGCGGCGCGGTGGCAGACCGGTACGACCGCAGGCGGCTGTTGCTGGGGTTGCAGAGTGCCTTCCTGCTGTCCGCGGGGTTCCTCGCGGCCCTCACCTTCGCGGGAGCGGTGCGCTTCTGGCACCTCCTGGCCTTCGCCTTCTGGAACGGCATGGTGATGGCGGTGGACAACCCCACGCGGCAGGCCCTGGTCCCGGACCTGGTGGACCGGGAAGACCTCGCCAACGCCGTCGCCCTCAACTCTGCGGCGTTCAACGCCTCCCGGGTGTTCGGCCCCGCCCTGGCGGGGTTCGTGTACAAGACCGCGGGTCCGGCGTGGTGTTTTGCCGCCAACGCGGCCTCGTACCTGGCGGTGATCCTGCCCATGTGGCGGGTCCGCCTGCCGGACCGGTCCGCGCCCGCCGCGGCGGAAACTGCCATCCTCCAAGAAGCCTCCGAGGGCATCCGGTACGTGCGCGGTCAGCCGGCCCTGCGGGCGCTGTTGCTGTTACTGGCCGCGGTGGGGACCTTCGGCTTCGCGTGGATGGTGGTGATGCCCGCCTTCGCGGTGCGCGTCCTGGGCGGCGGTCCGGCGGAGAACGGGTTGCTGTTCACCGCGGTGGGGGTAGGGGCCACGGGGGGAGCCCTGTGGGTGGCGGGCGCCCGGGAGATCTCCGGTCGACGGGTGATGGGGTTGGCGGCGGCCAGCGGAGCGGGCCTGGTGGTGTTCTCCGCCACCCGGACCTTGTGGGCCGCGTCCACCGCCATCGCCGTGGCCGGCTTCTTCCTCATCGCGTACATGTCCAGCACCAACGCCACCATCCAGTCCCTGGTGGACGACCGCTACCGGGGCCGGGTGATGAGCCTCTACACCCTCGCCCTCATCGGGAGCGGGCCGGCGGGGAGCGTGTTCGCGGGGTGGCTCGCGGACGCCCTGGGGGTGGCCACCAGCCTGGCGGTGAACGGGCTTTTGGTGGTGGCCAGCGCCGCCGCCGCGTGGTACCTGGCTCCCGAGCTGGTGGGGCTCGTCCCGCGAGGACGCGGTGGGGCCGGGGCAAGGGCGGCCACGGCACGGCTGCCCGCGGAGGGAGACTAGCCGCCCGTCTCGAAAGAGCTTCTGGCGAACGGGACGAAGTCCCGGAAAATCCCTGTGCCGCTTTTCGGAGGTGCTCTCCGTGCCAGAGGGTCCGGTGGAAAGCCGAAGCGTCCGGGAGCACCGGGAGCGCGGCCGCGGACCGGTGCGGTGCGCGGTGCTGACGGTGAGCGACACCCGGACCCTGGAGACGGACGAGGGCGGCCGGCTGGTGGTGGAGCTACTTGAGGCAGCGGGGCACGTGGTGGTTCGGAGGGGGATCGTGCCGGACGACCCCGCACGGCTTCGGGCCTGGCTGGAGGAGGCCCTGTCCGACCCCCAGGTGCAGGCGGTCCTCACCACCGGGGGGACGGGCATCGCCCCGCGGGACAGGACGTACGAGGTGGTGAGCGGGCTGCTGGACAAACGGCTGGACGGGTTCGGGGAGCTGTTCCGCATGCTGTCGTACGGGGAGGTGGGGCCGGCGGCCATGTTGAGCCGCGCCGTGGGTGGAGTGGCACAGGGCAAGGTGGTCCTGGCCATGCCCGGGTCCCCCGCAGGGGTGCGCTTGGCCATGGAGAAGCTCGTCCTGCCGGAGCTGGGGCACCTGGTGTGGGAAGCGACCCGGCCGACCCGGTGAGGGTGGGGAGTCGGCTCGTACCGTGGCGCAGAGGTACAATAAGCGGGGCGCCCGTAGCTCAGGGGACAGAGCGGCTGCCTTCTAAGCAGCATGTCGGGGGTTCGAATCCCTCCGGGCGCGCCAGCCAGAATCCACGTTGTGGCCATTTCAGCCGAAGCCCCGGGGCGACGGGTCTGATTCGAGTCTACAGAGGAGATCCTGGAGGAGTTCGAGCCCGTGCGCCCTCCCAGAGACCTGGGGTCGCACCGTCGCACCGTGGAGACCTGCGGCGCGCTACCGCCTGAACCTTTGCCACACGGAAGGGCCCGTGCAGAGGCGGGCAGCTCTGCCACCGAGTACCGGCGCCGCAAGGAAGCTTCGAGTGGGAGCGCCTGCAGGCGTGGTGGTGAGACCACCCCAAAAACCGTGCCGCGGCTTTTGGGGACCCCTCCATCTACCCGAGGCTTGTCGAGAAGACGCTGCGTGAACAGCCCGAGGGTCTAGCGCCCCAGGGTGCGGGTTTCCTAAGGGCCGCCCCGGAAGTCTTGCGCCGTCCACGCCAGGGGGTCCACGAGGACGCCGTTCACCCGCAGCCCCCAGTGCAGGTGGGGGGCCGTACTGAGCCCCGTGGATCCCACGGTCCCCACCACCTGGCGCGCCCGCACGCGCTGGCCCACTTGCACCGTGGTGCTGGCCAGGTGCAGGTATGCGATGAACACGCCCCCGCCGTGGTCCAGGATCACGGTGTTTCCCCCCAGGGGCAGAGGCTCCGCCAGGACCACCACCCCGTTTTGCGCGGCCCGCACGGGCTGGCCCGCGGGAACCCGGAAGTCCACGCCCAGGTGGTGGCCCCACCACCGACGGTTGTACACGCTGCGCACGCCGTACGGGGAGCTCACAGGGCCCCTCACGGGCAGGTGGAAGGGCCCGTCCCACAAGGGTTGCACCAGGGGAGATGCGGTGGCCAGTAGGACGCGGCGGCGTTCGTACGCGGCGAGGCTAGGATCCAGCAGGGCGGGGGGGACGGAAAGTCTGCGCACCCCGAAGTCGCGAGCCTTGACGGAGGCGGACGCCAAGAGCTCCCGCCAGCCCTCCGCAGACCGCACCCGGACCCGGACCAGGACCTGGCCCGGAGGGGTGGAGGGGCTCGTCCCGAGAAAGCCCCGGTAACCCCAGGGGGTCCGGAACAGTACCAGGGACCTGCCGCCTGCGGTGGCGATCGGGCGGTGGGCGTGTGGGGCGCGGAGGTCCAGTTGTACGGTCCCGCCCTGCAACACCTCTTGGGGTGTGAGGACCACGGAGGCCGCGGTGGCGGAAGCCTGGCCCACGGCCATCGCCAAGGCCACAAGCCCAACGCCCGCTCCGCCGCGCCTTGCGGGTGATTTTTTCTTCCAGGCCGGCACGTCGCCACCGACCCTGTGGCAAGATGGATGCCGTGCTGGGGGAGTTGTTCGCCCTGCTGGCCGCGGTGGCCTTCGCACTGGCCACCGTGCTCTCCCGTCGCTTCATGGTGGGGCCCGACCCCGTAGCCCCGGAGGCCGGGGTGTTGGTGAGCATCGTGACCAACGTGGCGGCTTTCGGGCTGCTGGCGGCGGCGGAGCAGTGGCGTGGGGCCGCCGCAAGTCTCACCCCGCACTCCCTCGCGTACTTCGTGCTGGGCGGGCTTTGCGGCACCGTGGCGGGCCGGAATTTGTCGTACCAAAGCGTGCTGCGCATCGGGCCCTCGCGGTCCACCGCCATCCGGCTTTCCAACACCCTGTTCGCCGCCCTCATCGGGCTCGCGGTCCTGCGGGAGCTGCCCCGCGTGGGACAGCTGGCGGGCGCGGCCCTCATCACCGCGGGCCTGTGGCTGGTGGTGCGGGAACGGGACGGCTCCGGGGGAAAGCCAGACGCCTTCGGGGTGCTGCTGGCCCTGGGCGCGGCGGTGGGGTTCGCCCTGGGAGACACCTTCCGCCGGGCAGGGTTGCAGATCACGCCTGCCCCGTTCGTCGGCGCAGGGATCGGGGCCTGCACCGCCCTGGCGGTGCAGGCCATCTGGCTTGCTTCCCGGCGTCCCCGGCTGCGGCGGGCGAGCCGGCCGTGGCGGCCGGACGTCCTGGGTAGCGCCCTGGCCAACACCGCGGCCATCCTCCTGCTGTTCCTGGGCCTACAGCGGAGCCCCGTGGCCAACGTGGCTGTCCTGTATAACCTCCAGGTGCTCCTGGTGATCCTGCTGAGCCGGTGGGTCCTGCGAGGAGACGAGCGGGTGGGCGGGAGGTTGGTCGCGGGCAGCGTGGTGTGTCTGGTGGGCACGGCCGCGGTCCTGCTGGGTTGAGGCCTTGGGAAATGGTCCGCGTTCGCCGCCCCCGGCGAGAAGCCATGGTGCCGGCCGGGGCACTGGCTGTGGACTGGATAGGGATCCCTGCAGGAGGGCCGACCTCGGCCGGCTGCTCCGTGACAAATCCCCCCCCAAACCACCGTATCGGACCACGGCCGAGGCTGTTGCCTTGTGGCGAGGAGCGGATAAAATATGAATGGTTGTCATTGCCATGAGGATGACCCGGCAGAGACAGCATATCCTGGAGGCTCTCGCCGCCACCCGGTCGCACCCCAGCGCGGAGGATCTCCTGGTCCAGGTCCGCACGTCCCTGCCCCGGGTGAGCCTGGGGTCCATCTACCGGAACCTCCGGGTACTCCGGGAGGCCGGGCTGGTCCGGGAGATCGTCACCTCGGAAGGGAGGAGGTACGACGCGGTCACCGCCCCGCACCCGCACTTCGTCTGCGAGCGTTGCAGCCGGGTCTACGACCTGCCGCAACCCCTGGCCGCGGAGGTCCTGTGCCGGGCCCTGCCGGAGGGGTTCGCGGTCAGCCAGATCCACCTGGAGCTGAGGGGGACGTGCTCGGAATGCGGAAGCCTCAAGTCTTGAACTCCTCGCGGACCGAGGATTACCTCCGGGCGGTGCTGCACCTGCGCGCCCAAGGGAGGGTCACCCTGACGGCCCTGGCCCAGTGGCTAGGTGTCTCCGTGGCCTCGGTGCACGAGATGGTAGACCGGCTGCAGAGGGCAGGCCTGGTCACGTACTCCCGGGGCCAGGGGGTCCAGCTCACCGCGGAGGGCAGCCGCGTGGCCTTCGGCAAGGAGCGGCGGTACCGCCTGTGCCAGCGGTTCCTGCAGGACGTCCTGGGCATGGACCCGCAGACCGCGGAGCGGGAGGCGGCGCGGTTCGAGCAAGGCATGACCCAGCTGGTGGAGCAGCAGATCATCCGACTGTTCGCCCACGGCCGCGCTTCCGGGGCAGAGGGGTGAGGCGGTTTTTGTCCCACGAGGAGGCCAGCGCGCAGCTTCCCGTGGTCCGGGAAGCCGTCCTGGAACTGCGCGAGTTGCGCGACCGGCTCCGGTCCGTCCAGGCGTCTTTGGAGGCAGCCCGCGCGGGAGAGCGTAGCCGTTTGGCGTTGGAGGCGGAAACGCTGCTGGAGCGCATGTCCGGGACGATCCGGCGCATCGAGGAGGCGGGCGGAGAGCTGAAGGATCTGGACCTCGGCCTGGTGGACTTCCTCACCCTCCGGGCGGGAGAGCCCGTATACTACTGCTGGAGGCTCGGGGAGCCGGAGATCCGGTACTGGCACGGCCTGGAGGAGGGCTTCGCGGGCCGCAAGCCCATCGACCCGGAGGGCTGGACCGGGGACCCGGTGGCCTGACCTTGGCCTCCACGACACGGCGTAGGAGGGGGTGTTAGCGGTGCGACAGGCGCTCAGTTCCCACAACCCCTTGGTCCTGATTCTCGGCTTGGTGACCGCGGCGGGCATTGCCGGCGCCGTGTACCTGTACTACGTCGCCACGGGAAAGGAAACCGCGGAGCTCCGGAAGTCCTTCGGCGCCCTGTTCTTCGCCCTGGGGCTGTTCTCCCTGGGAGGGTTCGTCCAGCTCATCTGGTCGGACTGGGCCGGGTTTCCCGCCGGCCACTACTCGGAGCTGTTCGGGACTAGTACCGGGCTGTTCTCTCTGATGCTGATCATGGCGGGTTTCTACCTGTACACGGGGCTCGACCTCCGCATGCTGGCGTGGCCCGCGGCCTTCATGGGGCTCTTCCTGCTCCAGGGGGCCCGGGCGGTGCTGGACTTCCGGCTGACGCGGAACCCGCCGGTGACGTTTGCCCTGTGGCTGTCCGCAGGGTTGGCCAGTGTGGGGATGCTCCCGTATGCCTACACGCAGGGCGGCGGACGGCGGACTCTCGCCTACCTGGGCGCCGCCGTGTTGCTGGTGATGGCGCTGGCGGCGCTGGTGACAGGGCTGCTCGCCTTCTACGGCCACATCGCGGAGGTCGTACGCCAGCAGGCGCGCTGAGACTGCGGACGCGGAGGGTAAGGCCGGCGGTGGAGGCCCCGCGCCCGAAGGCGCCAGCCGGGGCGCGGGGCCCGATCGCGTAAGTGACGATGCACCACGCGAAGGAGGAGCACGTGCAGGACGCCTACGACCTCGTGGTGATCGGCGCGGGCCCCGGAGGATACGTGGGGGCCATCCGGGCCTCACAGCTGGGCATGCGCACCGCCCTCGTGGAGCGCGACAAGCTGGGAGGGACGTGCCTGCACTACGGGTGCATCCCCACCAAGGTCCTCCTGCACGCCGCGGAGGTGGCGGAGGTGGTCCGCACCGCCGCCCAGCTGGGGGTGCGGGCGGAGTCGGTGTCCGTGGACATGGCCGCGGTGCACCGGTACCGGGAGCGCACGGTGAACACCCTGCACCGCGGGGTGGAGTACCTCATGCGGAAGAACCGCATCGCCACCTTCGCGGGCACCGCCCGCCTGGTGACCCGGGAGCGGGTCCACGTAAGCCTCCACGACGGCTCGGAGACGGAGCTACGGGCCCGGAGGGTCCTGGTGGCCACGGGTTCTCGGCCCCGCAGCCTGCCGTGGCTGGCTTTGGACGGGGACCGGGTGTTGAGCAGCGACCACCTGGTTGCCCTGCGGGAGGTACCCCCGCGGCTCGCCATCCTGGGCGCAGGGGTCATCGGGGTGGAGTTCGCCAGCGCCTTCGCCAGCCTGGGTAGCCAGGTCACCCTGGTGGAGATCCTGCCTCGGGTCTTACCCGGGGAAGACGAGGAGGTCAGCGCCGCGGTGGAGAAGGCTTTCACCCGGAGAGGCATCCGGGTGCTGACCTCCGCCACCTTGAAGTCCGTGGAGCGGACCCCTTCCGGGCTGCAGCTGTCCGTGGAGAAGGACGGGAAAGGGGAGGTCCTGGAGGCGGACAGGCTCCTGGTGGCGGTGGGGCGGGGGGCCGTCACGGAGGGCTTGGCGCTAGAGGAAGCGGGGGTGGAGCGAGACGGACAGGGGTTTGTGCGTGTCCAGGGGGCCTACCGGACCACCGCCCCGGGCATTTGGGCCATCGGGGACGTGATCCACGCCCAGCCCATGCTGGCCCACGTGGCGTCCGAGGAAGCGGTGCGGGCGGTGGAGGACATGGCCGGCCAAGAGGTAGGACCCTTGGACTACGACGCGGTCCCCCGCTGTACCTACTCCAACCCCGAGGTGGCCTCCTTCGGGCTCACGGAGGCCCAGGCCCGGGAGCGCGGGCACGAGGTGCGGGTAGGACGGTTCCCGTTCTCCGCCAACAGCAAGGCCCTCATCCTGGGCGAGCGGGAGGGGTTTGTGAAGGTGGTCACCGACGCCAAGCACGGGGAGATCCTCGGCATGCACCTGGTGGGGCCCAGGGTCACCGAACTGCTGCCCGAGGGGATCTTGGGCAAGAGCGTCGAAGCCACCATCCACGAAGTGGCCGCGGCGGTGCACGCGCACCCGACCCTGGCGGAGGCGGTCCGCGAGGCCGCCCTGGACGCTTTGGGCCGCGTGGTGCACCTCTAGGAGCGTGTCCCGGAAAACCCCTCCAGCGGAGGGGGACCGGGTTGCCTAGCGGAGGGGGAGGGAGCGGCATGAGCGCCAAGGAAGTGCGGGCTGAAGCCCGCCACACCGCCCTGGGCCTTTCGGACCAGGACGTCCTGCAGATGTACTACTACATGGTCCTGGCCAGGGCCCTGGACGAACGGATGTGGCAGCTGCAGCGGGCGGGCAAGGCCATGTTCGTGATCTCCGGGCCCGGCCACGAAGGTGCACAGGTGGGGATGGCCTGGCCCCTGGACCGGGAGCGGGACTGGTTCGTGCCGTACTACCGGTCCGTGGCCGCGGTCCTGGTGAAGGGGATGACGCCCACGGAGATCCTCCTGGCGGTGCTGGCCAAGGCCACGGACCCCAGCAGCGGCGGACGCCAGATGCCCGGGCACTACGCGCACCCCAAGCACAAGATCCTGTCCACCAGCAGCCCCGTGGGCACCCAGTACCCCCACGCCGCGGGGCTGGCGTACGCGGCTAAGATCCGGCGTACCGGGGAGGTGGTCCTGGTCACCATCGGGGACGGCGGCACCAGCCAGGGCGACTGGCACGAGGCGTTGAACTTCGCCGCCATCCACCAGCTGCCGTGTCTGTTCGCGGTGGAGAACAACCGGTACGCCATCTCCGTACCCCTCCACAAGCAGATGGCGGTCCCCAGCGTGGCCCTGCGGGCCCAGGGGTACGGGATGCCGGGCGTCAGCGTGGACGGCTCCGACGTCCTGGACTGCTACAGGGCCGCGAAGGAGGCGTACGACCGGGCCAAGGGCGGGGAGGGGCCCACCCTCCTGGAGTTCCGGGTAGAGCGCCTCGGCTCCCACAGCAGCGACGACCAACAGGAGCGTTACCGGCCGCGGGAGGAGATCGAGGCGGCCCGGCAACGAGACCCCATCCCCCACTTCGCCCAGTACCTGCGGTCCGTGGGGCTGTGGGACGACGACCGAGAGCAGGCCCTCCGGGAACGGGTCCGGCGGGAGGTGGACTTGGCCACGGACGAGGCGGAGCGGGCTCCCGACCCCGACCCGGCCACCGCGGCTCGGCACGTGTACTACGACCCCGACCCGGACCGCCCCACGGACCCGGTGTGGTGGACCGGCCGCTGAGGAGGCGAGGAGGATGCCGGAGCTGCGGTACGTGGACGCCTTGAACCGCGCCCACCACGAGGAGATGGAGCGGGACGAGCGGGTGGTGGTGCTCGGCGAGGACGTGGGGCGCAAGGGGGGCGTGTTCGGGGTGACCCAGGGCCTCTTCGAGCGGTTCGGGGAGGAACGGGTGGTGGACACGCCCCTGGCGGAGTCCTCCATCGTGGGCTGCGCCATCGGCATGGCGTGCAACGGCCTGGTCCCCATCGCGGAGATCCAGTTCGCGGACTTCATCCATCCCGCCTTCGACCAGATCGTGAGCGAGGCCGCCCGGATGCGGTACCGGTCCAACGGCGCCTTTGGGGTCCCCCTGGTGATCCGGGTGCCGTACGGAGGGGCCCACGGCACTGCCCTGTACCACTCCCAGTGCGTGGAGGCCTTCTACGCCCATGTGCCGGGGCTGAAGGTGGTGGCCCCCGGCACTCCCTACGACGCCAAGGGGATGTTGAAGGCCGCGGTGCGGGACCCGGATCCCGTCCTGTTCCTGGAGCACAAGCGGATGTACCGGCTGGTGCGGGGAGAAGTACCGGAGGGCGACTACACGGTCCCCCTCGGGCCCGCGGTGGTGCGGAAGGAGGGCAAGGACCTGTCCGTGTTCACCTACGGCTGGACCCTGCACGAGGCCCTGCGGGCCGCGGAGACGGCGGCCCAGGAGGGAATCGCGGTGGAGGTGGTGGAAGTCCGCTGCCTACGTCCCCTGGACAAGGAGACCATCCTCCGCAGCGTGGCCAAGACCAACAAGGCCCTGGTGGTGTACGAGGACAACCGCTTCGGCGGCTTTGGCGCGGAGATCGCGGCCCTCATTGCGGAAGAAGCCTTCGAAGACCTGGACGGTCCGGTGATGCGGTTGGGGGGCCCGGACGTGCCCGGGATCCCCTTTGCGCGGCCCTTGGAGCAGTGGTACTGGATCAACCAGGACAAGATCCTTGGGGCCATCCGCCGGCTGGCCCACTACTAATAAAACGCCATGGCCACGGACGTCCTCCTCCCGCAGCTCGGCGAGAGCACCTACGAGGCCACCATCGGCCGGTGGCTCAAGTCCCCGGGAGACCGGGTGGAGCGGTTCGAGCCTCTCGTGGAGCTCATCACGGACAAGGTCAACGTGGAGATGCCCTCCCCGGTGGCGGGGCGCCTGGTGGAGATCGTGGCCCAGGAGGGGCAGACCCTGCCCGTGGGCTCCGTGATCGCCCGGGTGGAGGAGGACGGTGCACAGGCCGCCGCGCCAGGGCCGGAGGAGGCCCCGGCCGCGAGGGGGGCGCAGCTCCCGGCGGGCCGTCTTTCGCCTTTGGTGAGCCGGCTGGTGCAAGAGCACGGGATCACCCCCGAGGAGCTGGCCCAGATCCGGGGCACGGGGACCGGGGGCCGGATCACCAAACAGGACGTGTTGAGCTACCTGGAGCGGAGGGGCAAAGCGGCCGCGCCTGAGGCTGCGCCCCCCACCGCGGAGATCCCTGCCGTAGGTGAGCAGCGGGTCCCCCTGTCCCCGCTGCGGCGGGCGATCGCGGACCGCCTCAGCCGCGCCAAGCGGGAGGTGCCCCACGCCTACGGGGTGGTGGAGGCAGACGTCACGGACCTGGTGCGCTGGTACGAGGCGCAGCGGGAGGCCTTCCAGCGCCAGCACGGGGTGCGCCTCACCTACACCGCCCTGTTCGCCCGGGCAGCGGTGGAGGCCCTGCGGGCCTTCCCCGTGGTGAACGCCCAGTGGGCGGAAGACGCCATCGTGCTGAAGCCCCACATCAACCTGGGCGTCGCGGTCTCGGTGGAGGAGGGGCTGGTGGTGCCCGTCCTGCACCGAGCGGAGGAGAAGAGCCTGGTGGGCATCGCGCGGGAGCTGGAGGACCTCACCCGCCGGGCCCGGGAAGGCAAGCTGACCCTGGAGGACGTGCAGGGCGGGACCTTCACCCTCACCAACCCCGGGGTGTTCGGGTCCATCTGGTCCCTTCCCATCGTCAACTACCCGCAGGCGGCCATCCTGGCCACGGACGCCATCGTGAAGCGGCCCGTGGTCCGGGACGACGCCATCGCCATCCGGGCCGTGATGCACCTAGGCCTGTCCTTCGACCACCGGGTGTTCGACGGCGCGGTGGCGTTGCAGTTCCTCAACCACGTGAAGGCGAGCTTAGAAGCCGTGGACCCCGTCATCCGGTGAGGGCCGAGGGCCGTGTGCACGAGAGCATGCCGTCAGAGAGAACCCGGCGCCCCGGGAAGCGCGAACGCGATTCCCAGGGTGGTCTAGGGGAGGTCAAGACCGTGGCCGCGCAACCTGTTCCCCAGCGCCCGCCCTGGCTGAAGGCCCGCCTGCCTTCGGGACCCAACTACCGGGAGCTGCTGGCCCTGATGCGGACCCAGCGGCTACACACCGTGTGCGAGGAAGCCCGGTGCCCCAACATCGGGGACTGCTGGGAGCGGCGGACGGCTACCTTCCTGATCCTGGGGAACGTCTGCACCCGCAACTGCTCGTACTGCGCCATCGCCCACGGGTTGCCCACGGAGGTGGACTGGATGGAGCCGGAGCGGGTGGCCCGGGCGGTGGCGGCACTAGGTCTCCGGCACGTGGTGGTCACCTCGGTGGACCGGGACGACCTGCGGGACGGCGGGGCCAGCGTGTTCGCCCAGACCGTCCGCCGCATCCGCGAACTGCGGCCCAACTGCGGCGTGGAGGTCCTCATCCCGGACTTCAAGGGCGACCCTGACGCCCTCCGGACGGTCCTGGAGGCCGGCCCGGACATCCTCAACCACAACATCGAGACCGTGCGGCCGGTGTTCAAGCGGGTCCGGAGCGGCGGCAGCTACGACCGGTCCCTGGAGCTGCTGGCCCGGGTAAAGCGGTGGGGCTATCGGTGCCTCACCAAGAGCGGTCTCATGGTGGGGCTGGGGGAGACCTTCCCGCAGGTGGTGGACACCCTCCGGGACCTGCGGGAAGTGGGGTGCGACATCGTGACCGTGGGCCAGTACCTGAGCCCTGGGCCCGGCTACGAGCCTGTGCGCCGCTACTGGCACCCGGAGGAGTTCGCGGAGATCCAGCGGATCGGCCTCACCCTGGGATTCAAGCACGTGGAGTCCGGCCCCTTGGTGCGGAGCAGCTACCACGCGGACGAGCAGGTGCAGCAGGCGGTGGCCCGGTGAGGGGGACGGTGTGGGCGGACGGCCGGGCCGTCCCCGCCTGGCGGCTGCGGGCGCACGTCCTGGCGGCCCTGCACGGGCCCCGCTGCCCCGACTGTGCAGACCTGGCCCAGGAGGTCTGCCGGCGGGCAGAGGCCTGGGAGCTGTGGGGCGTGCGCGTGCTGGTCCTGCGGCGGACCGAGGAGCCTTTCCCCGGGCAGGTCCCACAGGCTCAAGACCCGGGCGGACGGACCGGGAAGACTTGGGCGGCTGGTGCGGACGGGTTCCTGGCGGTGGTGGACCGCCGGTGCGCGGAAGCCGCCCGGTGGGCCTGGGACCACCCGCAGGCTCCTGAGTGGTCCCAGGTCGACGAGGCGGTGCGGTGGGTGGGCATCCAGGAGCCGGAGTGCGGAACGTGCGTGGTGGAGCCGGGCTGGGAACCACGGTGCACGGAGGAGGGAGAATGGAAGTCCACGTGACGACACAGCGGTGCGAGCTGGGAGCGCACGCCCACGAGGTCCTGGACCGGTCCGTGGCACGCCTCCAGCGCCGCCTGCGACACTTCCCGCCGGAGTTGGTCCACCTGGAGGTGCGGCTGCAACGGGCGGCGCGGAAGGACGAGTACACCGGCAGCGCCCGCTTGCACCTGCCCGGCCGGGTGCTGTACGCCCGGCGCAACCGCTCCGCGACTCCCGAGGGCTGGCTACGGGCCGTCTTCGACGACCTGGAGGAGCAGCTGTCCCGCTACAAGGCGAAGCTGCGCAGGGAGCACGCCCACGAACGCCGGCGGACGTCCCTGCCCGCGGAGGCGGTGGCCGCGTACGAGCAGGCCCTCCTGGAGGAGCGGGAGCTCTTGGACCGGGCCCTGGCCGGGGACCGGCAGGCCTTCGACCGGCTGGCGGAGGAGGACCTGCCTGCCCTACACCGGGCCGTGGAGCGGGAGCTTTTGCGCCTGGGCCGGCCCGTGACCCCCGAGGCCGTCCAGCAGGGGGTGGCAGAGGCCCTGGCCGTGGCCTTCCGCAACCTCAGCCGCAAGCCTGCCCGGTGGACCGTGGGCGGCTGGCTGGCGTGGGTGGCCAAGCGGGTACTCCGGATGGAGCCCGTGGCCGCGGCCACCCGGACGCGGGCGTGAGGCTCAGCCGGCCGGGGCGGCCTGCCGCTCCTTCTTCTCCATGAGGCTGCTGGAGTGGCCCGGAAACGCCTTGGCACCCGGGTGCAGGTACGTGTAGGCGTTGTTGACCGCGGTGGCCGCCTCCCCGTACCCGGTGGCGATGAGCTTGAGCTTGCCCGGGTAGGTGGTGACGTCTCCCGCGGCGTACACCCCGGGCAGGTTGGTCTCCATCTTGGTGTTCACCACGATGGAGTCGTCCTCGATCACCAGCCCCCACTCGCGGATGGGCCCCAGGTTGCTCACCAGGCCCAGGAAGGCCAGCACCGCGTCCACCTCCAGGACCTCTTCCTCCTTCGTGCGGTTGTTGAAGATCACCGCCCGCTCCACCCGCTCGTTCCCCTCAAGGGCCTTCAGCTCGTAGAACAGCTTCACCTTGGCCGGGGAGGCGAACAGCTTGCGGACGGAGTCCTCGTGGGCGCGGAACTGGTCCCGGCGGTGGATGAGGGTGAGCTCCCGGGTGATGGGGAGGAGGTTCAGGGCCCAGTCCAAGGCGCTGTCCCCCCCGCCCACCACCAGGACCCGGCGGTCCCGGAAGTCCTCGCGGTTGCGCACCGCGAAGTGGAGGCCCCGGCCCTCGTACTGGTCCAGCTCCGGCCGGTTGTACTTCTTCGGGGTGAAGGCCCCGATGCCCGCGGCGATGAGGACCACCCGGGTGAAGTGCTCCTGGCCCGTGTGGGTCACCAGGCGGTAGTTCCCGTCGGGCAAGCGCTGCAGGACCTCCACCCGCTCGTTGAGGACCACCGTGGGGTTGTACTGCATGGCCTGCTCCACCTGGTTGCGGATGAGGTCCTTCCCGAGGATCTTCGGGAAGCCGGCCACGTCGTAGATGTACTTGTCCGGGTACAGGGCCGTCACCTGTCCCCCGAGGTCGGACTGGCTGTCGATGATCTTGGTCCGGAGGGCACGGAACCCCGCGTAGTAGGCTGCGAACAGCCCCGTGGGCCCTGCCCCGATGATGGTGATGTCGTAGAGGTCCATGGCGCCTCCTGGCCGCGGTTTTTCCGGGGGGCATTGTACCAGAGGCCGGGTCAGGGCGCCTGTTGACAGAGGTCAGCGCGGTTTGACACCCGAACCTCGGTGGTCTACCCTCGGGGTGGACCATGGGTGGGCTGCGCAAGCCTCGAGAGTGCATCTGTCCCCGGCGGGGGTAGGCCTCGCCCCGGGGACCGACCCCCGCATTCCCCGTCGTTCCAAAATCCGGAAAACCCACTGGTGTGTTCGGGAGAGGAACATGGCGACGGTTCAGGCCCTTACGGAAGAACAGCTCCAGCGGTACTCCAGGCAGATCATCCTGGAGGAGGTGGGGGTGGCGGGGCAGCGGAAGCTGCTCGAAAGCAAGGTGCTGGTGGTGGGGGCGGGAGGCCTGGGGTCCCCCGCGGCCCTGTACCTCGCCGCGGCGGGCGTGGGGACCATCGGGATCGTGGACGGAGACCGGGTGGACCTGACCAACCTTCACCGGCAGGTCCTGCACTTCAACCATGACGTGGGGCGGCCCAAGACCCAGTCTGCGCGGCGCACCCTGGAGGACATCAACCCGGACGTCCGGGTGGTCCCCCACCAGACGGTCCTCACCTCCGCCAACGCTCTGGAGATCCTGTCCCAGTACGACGTGGTGGTGAACGGCAGCGACAACTTCCCCACCCGCTACCTGGTGAACGACGCGTGCGTGCTCCTGGGCAAGCCCCTGGTGGACGCCAGCATCCTCCGCTGGGAGGGACAGGCCACCACTTTCCTCCCCGGTCGAGGCTGCTACCGCTGCCTGTTCCCGAGCCCCCCGCCGCCCGGTGCTGTGCCGTCCTGCGCGGAGGCGGGCATCGTGGGCGCGGTGGCCGGGTTCATGGGCACCCACCAGGCCCTGGAGGCCATCAAGGTCCTCCTCGGGGTGGGGGAGACCCTGGCCAACCGGCTCATGCTGTTCGACGCCCTGACGGGGGAGATCCGGTTCGTGCGGTGGTCCCGAAACCCCGACTGCCCCGTGTGTGGCGACCGTCCCACCATCCGGGAGCTCATCGACTACGAAGCCTTCTGCGGGGTGCCCAGGCCGGACGGGGCGCCACACGCCCAGGCGAAGCCCGCGGAGGTCTCCGTGGGGGAGGTGGACGCCCTCCTGGCCCAGGGGGCGGTGCTGGTGGACGTCCGGGAGGCCTGGGAGGTGGCACAGGCCCACATCGAAGGCACGCGGTGGATCCCCATGGGGGAGGTGGAGGCCCGGGTCCAGGAGATCCCCCGGGACCGCACCGTGGTGGTGTACTGCGCGTCCGGGCAGCGCAGCGGCAAGGTCACCCAGTGGCTGCGGGAGCGGGGTTACGACCGGGTGTTCAACCTCGTGGGCGGGATCCTCGCCTGGCAGAACGCGGGAAGGCCGGTGCGCTCCGGGCTACCGGAGCCACAGGGACAGCCTGCGGGCCGGACCTCGTAGACGACCCCCAAAATCGCTGCGCGATTTTTTGGGGGACCCCGGTCCCGGGCCTCTAGCAGCCTGTCCCGGAAAATGCCTCTGGCAGATGGGTGGACCGGGGTCCCCAAACGTCCCGCAGGGACGTTTGGGGTGGTCTAGACCCCCATCACCTGCGCCACGATGCGGCGCGTCTGCGGGCCGTCCAGCTCTGCGAAGATCACGCTCTGGAACCGCCCCAGGAGCAGCTTCCCCTCGTGGATGGGGATGGTGACGCTGTTCCCCAGCAGCAGGGACCGGAGGTGGGAGGTGGCGTTGCTGCGGTCGCAGTCGGAGTAGGCGGGGTCGTTGTGGAAGTACCGCTCGGTCTCCGCCACCAGCCGCTGCAGCAGCTCCTGCACGTCCTGCAGGAGGGCATCCTGGAACTCGTTCAAAAACAGGGCGGTGGTGGTGTGCAGGGACTGGAGGTGCACGATCCCGTGGGTGACCTCCGCTAACGCCGGGAGGTTCCGCACCAACTCGGTAATGTTCTGGACCTCGAACCGCTCCCGGCTGTGGATTTGGAAGGTTTCCGTGAAGACCTTGAACAGCCCCGAAGCCGCCTCGGCCGCCCGCTTCACGCCTTCTCGACCTCCCTTTCCCGCCGCCCTCGCGGGGCCGCGCGGCCCCGGGGGCCTGGACCTCTTTCCCTAAGACCACCACCCCAAAATCGCAAGCGATTTTGGGGACCGCGGTTCCCTCCGCTTGAGGGCCTTTCCGGGACAGGCTCCTCGATCAGCGGGATTGTAGCACAGCCGCCCGTGGGGGCCAACAACGTGCACCGGAGCGCTTTGACAGCCCCCGGCCCCGCCTCTAGAATCGACTCAGGCTCCCTGCGGTGCGGTGTCGGCCGCAGGGCCGGGGAGGTGGCATGATCACCCTGACGGAGGCGGCGGCCCACAAGATCCGGGAACTCCTGGCGGAGCAGCCGCAAGAGGTGTACCTGCGGCTGTTCGTCACCAAGGGCGGGTGCGAGGGGTACACCTACGGGATGGGGTTCGACGACCGAGTGCTGCCGGACGACCAGGTCACCGAGCAACACGGCATCCGGCTGGTGGTGGATCCCCTCACCTGGCGGGTGATGGAGGGGGCCCACATCGACTACCGGCAGACGCCCTTCGGGGAGGGTTTCGCGGTCCACAACCCGCGGGCGGTAGCGACCTGCGGCTGCGGGCACTCCTTCAAGACCGCGGACGACCCCGGGGAGGCGCAGCCGTGTGAGGACGCGCAGCAGGCCTAAGGGGAGGCGAGCATGAGCGAGGCGGTTTCCCAGGGGATGGACGTGCGGGCGCGCGTGGAGCGCGTCCTGGAGACCATCCGGCCGTACATCCAGGCGGACGGAGGGGACATCGAGCTGGTGGACGTGAGCGACGGGGTGGTGCAGATCCGGCTGGCGGGGGCCTGTGTGGGTTGTATGTACTCCATGATGACCCTGCAGGCCGGGGTGGAGCGGATGATCCGGGAGGAGGTCCCCGAGATCCAGGCGGTGGAGGCCGTGCCCTTCTAGCTCACGCTTCGGCGGAGTCCGCGGGGCCCCTCACGGAGGGTGGGGGGCTCTTTGTTTGGGAGGTGTGGCCGTGACGCAGTGGACGCGGGTGCTGCGCAAGGTGGACGAATACCGATGGGAGATCCCGCAGGACTACAAGCCGGGCATGCGGGTGCCGGGGCTGGTGTACGCGGACGAGGCCATGCTGCGTCAAATCGGGCAGGACCAGGCCCTGGAGCAGGTGGCCAACGTGGCCACCCTGCCCGGCATCGTCCGCTACTCCCTGGCCATGCCGGACATCCACTGGGGTTACGGGTTCCCCGTGGGCGGGGTGGCGGCCCTGCGGGCGGACGACGGCGTCATCTCGCCGGGTGGGGTGGGCTACGACATCAACTGCCTGCCGGCCGGGACGCGGGTGTTGCACGCCCTGGGCTACCATCGGCCCATCGAGGCGTTCGCGGAGGACTGGGCCCGACAGCGGCTAGCGGTCGCCGACCTCCGCGGAGATTCCGGGCTTCACCCGTGTCCGGTGGTCGGGTTTCTCGTCCGCGGCGGGAAGCAGCGGGCGTACCGCTTGATCACCGAGGCGGGCCGTGAGATCGTCGCCACCGAGGACCACCCCTTCCTCACCCCGGACGGCATGGTGCCTCTCGGCAGGATCCAGGTAGGGGAGCGGGTAGCGGTGGTACCCTTCGAGGGGGTACCCTACGAACCGCCTGACGACCGGGTGCTCGTGGACCTCGAGGACATCCGGCGGGCCTACCCGGGGAGTGCCACCGGCCTCCAGCAGGTCCTCCGCGCGCTCCAGGAGCGTGCTCTCCTGCCCCTGAGGCACAGCGACCCGCGCCTCGGCTACCTTGTGCGGCTGATGGGGTACCTTGAGGGCGACGGTCACCTGTCCTTCGGCCCGGGCGGAAGGACCAGCGTGGCCTTCTACGGGAGGCGCGAAGACCTGGAGCGGGTGCGGGCCGACGTCCAGGTCTTAGGCTTCCGCCCCTCCCGCGTATGCCAGCGTCGCCGTGCCCACCGCATCCGGTCCCGCTACGGGGACTACGCGTTTACGGGCACGGAGTGGGTGGTCCTCTGCCGGTCCTCTGCATTGGCCACACTCCTCGTCTGTCTGGGCGCCACACCCGGCGCTAAGGTAGCTGCCCCGTCCGAACTGCCCGCCTGGCTGGAGGAGAGTCCCCTGTGGCTGAAGCGGCTGTACCTGGCCGCCCTGTTCGGGGCCGAACTCTCGGCGCCGCGCACGGTGACCGGGCCCGGGCGGACCCTCCCGGGCCCGGTCTTGGCCGTGAACAAAGTCGAAGAGCACGCGCAGTCGGGGCTGCATTTCCTGGATGGCGTGCGCCGGTGGCTCGCAGAGTTCGGCGTATCCAGCCGAATCCTCTCGCCCAGACCCCACGGGGTCCGGAAAGACGGACGTGGCAGCGTCCGACTCCGGCTGCAGGTGGATGGCGACCCGGGCAACCTGATCGGGCTGTGGACGCGGGTGGGGTTCGAGTACAACCGCGCGAAGCAAGCCCGTGCCAGCGTCGCGGCCGAGTACCTCCGCCGCAAGCGGCATGTGAGCGCCGTGCGGTACCCGGAGGAGGGCGTGCCGGCCGCCGCCGTGGTGACCGGGCTGGAGGGGGTCGTGAACCGGCGCTTCGTGCAACGTTCCCTGTGGGAAGGCCGCAAGACGGCTCCGCGGATCCCGGCAAACTTCCCCACCCTTTCGACGTTCGCCGCCCAGGTGACGGAAGGACTGGGAGCGGGGGAGCTCGTCTGGGACCGGGTCGTCCGCAAGGAGGCCTTCGAGCTCGAGGGGGACGTTTACGACTTCACCGTGGGGGATCCCAACCACAACTTCGTGGCCGGAGGGTTCGTGGTCTCGAACTGCGGGGTGCGGTTGCTCCGTACGGACCTCCAGGAGGAGGAGGTCCGGCCCAGGCTCCGGGAGCTGGTGGAGGAACTGTTCCGGAACGTCCCCTCCGGGGTCGGGAGCACCGGGAAGGTGCGGGTTTCCCTGCGGGAGGTGGACGAGGTGCTGCGGGGCGGGGCCCGTTGGGCGACGGAGCGCGGCTTCGGCACGCCCACGGACCTAGACACCATCGAGGCCACTGGGCAGCTCCGGGACGCAGATCCCGACGCGGTGAGCCCCCGAGCCAAGGAGCGGGGCAAGGACCAGATCGGCACCCTGGGGTCGGGCAACCACTTCCTCGAAGTCCAGGTGGTGGAGGAGGTGTACGACCGTCGGGTCGCGGAGGTGATGGGGCTCTTTCCGGGCCAGGTGGTGGTGTTCATCCACACGGGCTCCCGCGGGCTCGGCTACCAGGTGTGCGAGGACTACCTGCGGGTGGCGGACCGGGCCCTGAAGAAGTACGGCATCACCCTTCCGGACCGGCAGCTGGCGTGCGCGCCTTTTTCCTCCACCGAGGGCCAGGAGTACTTCCGCGCCATGTGCTGCGCCGCCAACTTCGCGTGGGCCAACCGGCAGATGATCACCCACTGGGTGCGGGAGTCCTTTACGAGGGTCCTGGGCCGACCCCTGCGGGAGATCGGGCTGCAGGTGGTGTACGACGTGGCCCACAACATCGCCAAGCTGGAGACCTACCCCATAGACGGCCGACCCGTGCGCGTGGTGGTGCACCGCAAGGGGGCCACCCGCGCCTTCCCGCCGGGTCACCCTGAGATCCCGGCCCGGTACCGCGAGATCGGACAGCCCGTGCTCATCCCCGGGGACATGGGGCGGTACTCCTTCGTGGCGGTGGGTACGGAGCGCGCCATGGAGGAGACCTTCGGGAGCACGTGCCACGGGGCGGGCCGGGTACGCAGCCGGAAGGCCGCGGTCCGGGAGCTGCGGGGGGTGGACATCGCCGCGGAGCTGGAAAAGCGCGGGATTTTGGTGCGGGCCCAGAACCGGTCCCTGCTGGCGGAGGAGGCCTCCGAGGCGTACAAGGACGTGGCGGACGTGGTGGAGGTGTGCCACGGCGCGGGGATTTCCCGGAAGGTGGCCAAGATGCGGCCCATCGGCGTGGTGAAGGGGTAGCGTCCGTGCGCTTCGAGCTGACGGAATCCCAGCGGCTTGTGTACCAAGCGGTAGCGGAGTTCGCGTCCCAGCGGGTCCGGCCCCACGCGGCCCGGTGGGACCGGGAGGGCGTTTTCCCCCACGAAATCGTCCCCCAGCTGGCGGAGCTGGGCCTTCTGGGCCTCATGGTGCCCGAGGAGTACGGGGGTAGCGGCATGGACTGTGTCTCCGCCGCCCTGGCCGTGGAGCGCATCGCCTGGGGCGACGGAGCTCTGGCCCTCACGGTGGCCTCCCACAACTCCCTGTGCACCGCGCACATCCTCCTGTTCGGCAACCCGGAGCAGAAGCGGCGCTACCTCCCCCGCCTGGCCCGGGGAAAGGCCCTGGGGGCCTGGTGCCTCACGGAGCCTCACGCGGGCAGCGACGCGGCCGCCCTGCGGACCCGGGCGGAGCGCCGGGGAGACCGGTACGTGGTGAACGGCACCAAGGTGTTCGTCACCCAGGGGTCGGTGGCGGGGGTGTACGTGGTGCTGGCCCGCACCGGCGGGGAAGGACCGGAGGGGATCAGCGCCTTGGTGGTGGAGCGGGGTGCGGCGGGATTGCGGGTGGGTAAGAAGGAGGACAAGCTGGGGCTGCGGGCTTCCGACACCGCGGAGGTGGTGTTGGAGGACGTGGAAGTGCCGGAGGAGAACCGCCTGGGAGCGGAAGGGGAGGGCTACAGACAGGCCATGCGGGTGTTGGAAGGGGGCCGCATCGGCATCGGGGCCATGGCCGTGGGTATCGGGAGGGCGGCTTTGGAGGCTGCGGTGGAGTACGCCAAGGGCCGGGTGGCTTTCGGCCAGCCCATCGCCCAGTTCCAGGCGGTGCAGTGGATGCTGGCGGACTCCGCGGTGGAGCTGGACGCGGCCTGGCTTCTGGTCCTGCGGGCCGCGTGGTTGGCGGACCAGGGGCTGCCCTTCCGGAAGGAGGCCAGCATGGCCAAGCTGTACGCCTCGGAGGCGGCCCACCGGGCCGCCGACCGGGCCCTCCAGGTCCACGGGGGGTACGGCTACATCCGCGACTACCCTGTGGAGCGCTATTATCGGGACGTACGCCTCTGCGAGATCGGGGAGGGCACCAGCGAGATCCAGCGGCTCATCGTGGCCAAGGCGGTGCTGCGGGCCACGTGACCGCGGAAGGAGGGAAGCGTTGCGCACCACCCACGTGGGAAGCTACCCAAAGATCCCCGACCTGCCCGCGCCGGGGCGCTGGCGGACTGCCGCGGAGAAGTTGCAGCGGGGCGAGATCACCCGGGAAGAGTTCCGCTTGGTGGAGGACGAGGTGACCCGGGAGGCCATCGCGGACCAGGTGGAGGCAGGGCTGGACATGGTCACGGACGGCCAAATCCGGTGGGAGGACGGCCAGACGTACTTCGCCCGGCGCATGTCGGGGTTTTCCATCGACGGCCTCCAGCGGTGGTTTGACACCAACGTGTACTACCGGCAGCCGGTGGCGCAAGGCCCGGTGGCGTGGCGAGAAGCCATCACCGTGGAGGACTACCGGTTCGCCCAGGCACACAGCCCTAAGCCCGTCCGGCCCGTGGTGACGGGGCCGTACACCCTGGCCCGGCTGAGCCAGAACCGGTACTACCGGAGCTTCGGGGAGTTCGTCCTGGCCCTGGCAAGGGCCCTCAACCAGGAACTGCGGGCCCTGGACGCGGAGGCGCCGCCCCTGGTGCAGGTGGACGAGCCCGCCATCCTCCAGCATAGGGAGGACTTACCCCTGTTCCGGGAAGCCACCGCGGCCCTGTTGGAGGGCGTGCGCAGCCCCGTGGCCCTGTACACGTACTTCGGCGACGCCCGGGGACTCCTCTCGGCGTTCGCGGAGATGCCCTTCCACGCGGTGGGGCTGGACTTCGTGGCCGGGGCCGGGAACTGGGAAGTCTTGGAGGCGGAAGGGTTCCCCCCGGACCGTCGGCTGGGCTTGGGGATCCTGGACGCCCGGAACACGCGCCTGGAGACCGTAGACGAGGTCCTGCGGGCCCTAGACCGGCTGTCCCGGGTGGTGTCCTTGGACCGCGTGGACCTGGGCCCCAGCGCGGGGCTGGAGTTCCTGCCCCGGCGCGCGGCCAAGGCGAAGTTGGTGCGGCTGGCGGAGGTCAAGCGTGCGGCCCTGGAGGTGACGCGGTGAGCGAGCTACCCCTGTTCCCCACCACCACCGTGGGCTCCTTCCCCAAACCCCCGTACCTCCTGGAGGCACGGCGCAAGCGCCTCCGGGGGCAGATCGAGCCGGAGGAGCTGCGCAAGCTGGAAGAGCAGGCCACCCGGGAGTGGGTCCAGCGCCAGGAGGAGCTGGGCCTGGACGTCCTGGTGGACGGAGAGATGTACCGGGGCGACATGGTGGCGTACTTCGCGGACGAGATGGAGGGGTTCGCTATCGCGGGGCTGGTGCGGTCCTATGGGAACCGCTACTACCCCAAGCCCGTGGTCACCGGCCCCGTGGGCCGCAGGCGGCCCATCACCGTGGAGTGGTTCCGGTTCGCCCAGTCCCTCACGGGCAAGCCCGTGAAGGGGATGCTGACGGGTCCGTACACCATCGCGGAGTGGTCCTTCAACGAGTACTACCCCACCCGGCGCGAGCTGGTCCTGGAGCTGGCCCGGGCCATCCACGAGGAGGCCGTGGACCTGGAGCGGGCGGG
>Ga0272447_1000751_pt1 | contig 22914 bp, 22 predicted proteins | sample YNPCB0133_FD_194589 | JGI IMG/M metagenome (GOLD analysis project Ga0272447, IMG submission 194589) | Hot spring microbial mat communities from Yellowstone National Park, WY, United States - YNP-CB-013-3 | ecosystem: Environmental > Aquatic > Thermal springs > Hot (42-90C) > Sediment | place... | reverse complement strand
CGCAGTCTCCGAGGATGGCATCCACTGGAAACGCTCGGAGAAGCCCATTCTCGGCTACCCGCGCGAGTACGGCAGAAAAGCCATCGAAGGCGATGTGGTGGTGTATGGCTCATACCACCGCCCCTCCATCCTGTACGAGAACGGCGTGTTCAAAATGTGGTTCGACTACTGGACACCGCGCGGGGTGGCGATGGGCTACGCGGAGAACCGCGGTAACTTCCTGAACCCCGCCGACTGGCAGGTCATCCGTGCGGGCAAAGACCCGTGTCTGGAGGAGTTTCCCAATCCAGATGTGGTGAAGGTGGGCAAACTCTACTACGCTTACGCCGATCCCAGCGGTTACGCGAATCACCCGTGGACTGGGCGCAAGATAGTGGAAGCGGTATCACGCGATGGGCTGCACTGGCAGGTGCTGGGATACTCAGAGCCGGACGCCGATGCGCCTGCGATACATGTGCCCGAGGCTCTGGTGCTGAACGAGAAAGGCGCAACCCGCATCTGCCTCTTCTACGCCTGCCAGATTGGTGGCGAGCCTGAGTACGATTACCGCTACAACCGCATCCGATATATGTGGCGGACGGTCTCTGCTCAGGAACTTCCATCAGTGACTCGGCGCTCCTAAGCCACCACGCGCAGCAGAGGATTTGCTCCTGTTGCTTGCTGTTGTTGCTCGGCGAGACGCTTGCGGATGCGGGCAATCACCTTTGCGCGGCTGTGGCAACCAGTCAAACTGCCGTCCTCCAGAAGAGCCTGCCCAGGACAGCGACTGCAGTACTGCTTCACCTCGCAGGTCTGGCACTGCGTGAGGTCATCGGGAGTGATATTTCGCAGGTTTCTCAGCTCACGCGAGCCGTACCATATCTCTAAAACGGACTTCTCGCGCACGTTGCCGCAAGGGACGAGCATCTGCACACAGGGATACACCTCGCCCCACGGGTTGATTGCCAGACTGTTGCGTCCTGCGTCGCACATCTTCACTCTGTCGTCGGGTCCCATGGACGGAAGACCCTTTTTCTTGAACACCCGCTCGTCATCATACAGTTTCATCAGCTCGTCCGTGCCGATGCGCAGGTTGGTGGGACACATCGTGCCGTCGTTCATGGGGGCGATGGTGGGGTCAAAACGGTATTCTGCCCCCAACTGCTGAGCCAGCTGCATGATGTCCTCGTATTGCCCGAAGCTGGAGGTCGCCAGCGGGCACTTCAGGATAACCCGCTGACCCAATCCGACCAGCAACCTCACCGCGCGTAGCACGCGGTCGAAGCTGCCTTTTACCTGCGTCATTCCGTCGTGTGTTTCGGCATTGGAACCGTACACGCTGATTTCCACCGTGAACGGCCGCAGGCTGGCTATCCGCTCGGCGACTGTGGGAGTAACCAGCGTGCCGTTGGTGTATATCTTCAGCGCGAACCGCTTCTTGCGGGCGTAACGTGCGATATCGAAGAAGTCTTTGCGCAGAAGGGGTTCCCCGCCCGTCAGCGTGAGGTACAGCGTACCCGCCGCTGCAAGGTCGTCCATCACGCGATACCACTCTTCCGTGGTCAATTCCCCATCGGCGCGTCGGGGATGGTGTTGATAACAGTGCTTGCACCGCGTGTTGCACCGGTGCGTGAGCTCAAACATCACGTTGAAGGGGATATTCCGCTCCACCGTGATGTCCGACAGACGCGCTAGCAGCGAATACTCTTCGCACTCCATGCCGAACCCCACCTTGCTGTCAAATGTTTAGCAAAGCAATATTCTGACCTGCAGGGCATTTCTCCTGCATGAAGGCGAGTTTGGCGGTTTGCCATTCTTATCAATTCTCTAGCGATTCTATGCATTCTGCGGGCAAAAGGGCTTCCGAAAGATGTACCGTTCGGGTATAATCGATACACGCCCGACGGCAAGTAATCCGCGTCGGGTCGCAGGGGGCGAAGAAGATGAAGCGTGACCGTTACCAAGAGGATAAATACGAAGAGTTCCAGCCGCCGGAGACCTCCCTGCGTGCGCTCACGCTACTTGACGAGATCCTGCGCGCTCGTCCACCTCAGGATGCCCGGCTCCTGAACTACCTGCTGTTGCTGCGTCATCAGCTGGAGGTGGATGAGAAGCAGTTTCAGGAGGCGCAGAAGGCGCTGCAGGAATACGAGCAGGTGTATGAAAAGCTCACCTCTCCGGCAAACCGTATCGGGGTGTATCTCGGTTCACCTGCTGACGGAGTTGCCATGATCGCCGTCGGCGACACCGAATACTATGCGAACATCGATCCGAAGATGGACGCCAGCACGCTAAAGGTGGGCACGCGCGTGCGCATCAATGAGGCGTTTGCGGTGGTGGGGGACCTGGGTTACCACCCGCAGGGTCCCATCGTCAAGGTACAGGAGGTTCTTGAAGACGGTCGCCTGCGCGTGGCATCCGACCCGCAGGGCATGTCGGGACGACTGGTGCTGCGCGGACAGGACCTGGCTGATGTCACCATCAAGCCGGGCGACGAGGTGCGCATGGAACCCAACCTGAAGGTGGCACTGGAGCACTTCGCGCAGCGCGAGGCGCGCGACTACTACTTCGAAGAGGTTCCAGAGATACCGTGGAGCGCGATTGGCGGTCAGGAAGATGCCATCCGCGTCATCCGCGACACCATCGAACTGCCATTGCTCCATCCCGAGCTGTTCCGCAAGTTCGAGAAGCAGCCAATTAAGGGCATCCTGCTATATGGACCGCCTGGTTGTGGCAAGACGCTGATTGGCAAAGCCACTGCCTATAATCTGACACAAGAATACCGTCGTCAACTGGGGCGCGATGTGCGCGAGTACTTCATGTACATCAGCGGTCCCAAGATACTGAACATGTGGCTCGGCGAGAGCGAGCGCATGGTGCGCGAAATCTTCGCTGCCGCGCGAGAGAAGGCACGGGAAGGTAATCTGGTATTCATTTTCATCGACGAAGCCGAGTCCATCCTGCGCGTGCGCAACTCCGGCAGGTTTACCCACATCTCCAACACGGTCGTGCCGCAGTTCTGTGCCGAGATGGACGGGCTCATCTCGCTGGAGAACGTGGTGGTGATGCTCACGTCCAACCGCCCAGACTATATCGACCCCGCTATCTTGCGTCCAGGGCGCATTGACCGCAAGGTGAAGGTAGCTCGCCCCGACAAGCAGGCGTCGCGGGACATTCTGGCGATCTACCTGCATCCGAACATCCCGCTAGACCCGGCGACGGTGCGCGAACATGGCTCGGAGGAGGCGGCTCGCGAGGCGCTGCTGGACGGCGCCGTCGAATACCTCTGGCGCAAGCATCCAGAGACCGAGTTCGTGCAGGTGTACCTGCGCAACGGCTCGGTGGAGACGCTCTACTGGCGCGACCTGGTCAGTGGCGCGCTGCTGAAGTCGGTGGTAGACCGCGCGAAGGACTACGCCATCAAGCGAGCCATCGAGTGCGGCGAGGATAGCGGCATCTCCCTGCCCGACCTGCAGCAAGCCATCCGCACTGAGTACAAGGAGAGCGAAATCTTCCCCAAGTCCGACTCGCAGGAAGACTGGCTGAAGCTGCTGGACTACGAGCCGGACAACGTGGCGGACGTGCGCCCGATTCGCCCACAAGACCGCGAGCGGCAATCGGCAGCGCGGCGGAACATCATTTAGGCGGTGCATCCATGCAGAGGCTGGTCGGGCTGGAGACCGAGTATGGGTTATACATTGAGGGCAAAAACCCCTCCGAGCTGGTGTTCGAGGCGGCGGAGGTGGTGCGCAGCTACAACGCCTCCACCTTCGCCTCCCCGTGGGACTACCGGCGCGAAGACCCACGTAAAGATGCACGCGGCTTCCACGTGGAACATCTGCAAACCGACCCGGTAGACGCCCAGTACGACACGGAAGGCATCGCCTCTGCCTGCATGTCCGCCGAGGCGCGCAGCGACCGCGTGTTGCCCAACGGTGCGCGCCTCTACAACGACCACGGTCACCCCGAATACTCCACCCCAGAGTGCGTTAGCCTGCGGGAGCTGGTAGCGCATGACCGCGCGGGAGAGCGCATCGTCTGGTCCTGCGCGCAGGAGTATATGCGCCGCACCGGTCTGAAGGTGCATATCTATAAGAACAATACCGACTTTCACGGGGCGAGCTATGGCTGTCACGAAGGCTACCTGATGCGCCGCAGCGTGCCTTTCGAGCAGGTCATCCGGGGCATGATGCCTTTCTTCGTCACGCGCATCCTGTATGCAGGCGCGGGTAAGGTGGGGGTGGAGACGCCCGGCATCTTCGGTGATGTACCCTATCAACTGTCTCAGCGGGCGGACTTCTTCTCGGTGGAAGCCAGTGTGGACACCCTGTACCAGCGTCCGATTATCAACACGCGCGACGAGCCGCACGCCACCCCGTCACGCTACCGCAGACTGCATGTCATCTGTGGCGATGCCAACATGAGCGAATATGCTACCGCCCTCAAGGTGGGCACGACGCGCCTGGTGGCGGAGATGATCGAGACAGGCTGGCAGCCGGGCATTGCCATCCGCAACCCGGTGGAGACCATCCGCCGCCTGTCGCGCGACCCGCAGTGGAAGTGGGAGGTGGAGCTGGAAGACGGACGCACCCTCCCTGCCATAGATGTACAACGGCTCCACCTTCGCGAAGCGCAGAGCCGCTACGCCCATGCCGATACCGAGACGCAGTGGCTTTTAATGGCATGGGAAAGCACGCTCGATGCGCTGGAGCGCGACCCGCAGCAGCTGGCGGATAGCCTGGACTGGGTTGCGAAGAGACTGTTGCTTGAACAGTTCATCGAGAGTGAAGGCGTGGACTGGAAAGAGCCTATTGTGCAAAGTCTGGATTTGGCGTATCATAGTATAGACCCGCAGGATGGCTTGTTCGCGGGGCTGGAACAAATGGGAGCGGTGAGGCGCGTAGTAACAGATAAAGATATCGAGCGAGCGATGTGCCATCCGCCCAGCAGCACCCGGGCGTGGGTACGCGGCACGCTGGTGGAGCGCTACCCGCAAGCCATCAGCGCGATTACGTGGAGCAGGGTGCAGTTGACCTTCGGCGAGCAGGCGGTGACGCTGGACCTGCGCGATTGGGTGACCCAGCGGGTGCCGCAGAAGGTGCAGAGACTGGCGAAAGCACATAACCTCACCGAGTTTGTCAACACATTCCGACAGCTACATGCCTCGCGCAAGAGCGAGGAAGAAGGAGGGAACCAGCCATGCAGTGGCGAGCAGATGACCGGATGACCCGAACCATCCCGTCTGACCCGATGACGCGCAAGGGAGGCGAGGAGGGAGGCCCCACCACACCCAAGGTGAGCCGCCCCGATGTCAACGACCTGCTGAAGCGCATGAAGCGCGTCGATCCCGATCAGGCACGACGCTATCGCCAGCGCAGTGGGGAATAAGCGGTGGGAGAGCGACTGTCGGCAAACCACAGCGGTGACTTTATGGCTTTGCTGCGGGCACATGGCTTGTGGCGGGAGACGGAGTTAATCCCCTCCGAACGGGTCGCGCCGGCGGTACAGGAAGTGCACGGAACTACTGTTATTGCCCTGAAGTACCGCGACGGCGTGTTGAACGTGGGCGACCGCCGTGCCACTGCCGCCAACGCCATCATGTATGACCGCGCAGAGAAGATCCTGCCGCTGGACGACTACACGCTCATCGCCATCGCGGGTTCCTACGCTCGGGCAATGGAGATTGTGCGCTATCTGCAGCACTCGTTCAAGTACTACGCCCGCACGCAACTGCAGGAGATGAGCCTGGAGGGCAAGCTGGCGGAGGTGTCGCGTGCGCTGGCAGGCAACCTGGGCATGGCGCTGCAGGGCATTGGCTTGTTCATCCCCGTCGTTTCCGCCTATGACCAAAATCGGGGCGAGGGGCGCATCTTTTTCTACGATGCGATGGGCGCACGCTTCGAAAGCGTGGAGTTCGGCGCGGCAGGCTCTGGCTCGGAACGCATTCGCGGCGTGTTCGACTATATCCTGAAAACGAAAGGACCCTTCCACGAGATGACGCTGGAAGACGCCCTGCGCGAGTCGCTACTGCTGCTGGACATCGCTGCCGACCTCGACTCGGCTACCGCAGGCATCGAGAAGGTGCTGCCGGTGGCACGAGCAGTGACCGGCGAAGGCATTCTGGACATCCCAGAGGAACAGTTATCCGACATCCGGTCCACGCTGAGAAGGTGATTACCCTGTCGCCACAGGCTTCCGCCTGCGCAAAACGGTCTTCAGAAACAAAGGGCGGATAATAACAGAGCATGGTCTATACACCTTACGACTTCAACGAAAGCGTGCGGCACCGCACGGAATATATCGAGGAGCGGTTGCGTGACGGTAGCCCCGTCGCCGGCATCAGCTACGACGGGGGCGTGTTGTTGCTCACCCTGCGCCGCACGCAACGCAAGATTTTCGAGGTCTACGACCGTCTGATGTTTGCAGGATTGGGCAACCAGAGCGACCTGGAGATTATCCGGGTGGGCGCGATCGACTTTGCGCATCAGGAGGGCTACGCCCGCAGCCCCGACGATGTGACCATCCAGCGCGTGGTGGGCTTCGCCATTAGTCCAGGCATCAAGCGGGCGTTTGGCGACGTGCTCAACGCGCCGTTCGTCGTACGCGCCCTCTTTGCCGAAATGGGTAGGAAGCCCGAAGAAGACCTGTTTTACACGCTGAACTATGACGGCGAGTTCGTCTCGCTCAACTGGGCGGCGGCGGTGGCAGGCACGCCGGAGGCGGAGGAACAGATGATACGCCAGCTGGTACCCAAAGACGCGGAGGGCGCCCCCGATTTGCACACGGCGTTACGTCGCGCTCTGCGGGCATGGGCGGTAGGCAGACTGTGGGTGACCGACATGCACCTGCAGGAAGAGGGGGCAGAGAGCCTGACGGAGGAGCGCATCGAGACGTTCCTGCGTGAGCAGCTGCAAGACCTGCAGGTCGAGGCGGCGATTCTCGACCGCTTCACCAAGCGCGAGCGCAAGTTCCGCCTGCTGAAAGAGGACGAAATCCGTCCCGTGCTGCCACCATAGCGTCACAACACGATGGGTTCCAAGCAACACGCGGAGGTGCAGGCAAATGGAAAACCGGATTTTCGGTATCGAAACAGAGTTTGGGTGCTTCGTCCGCGACGAAAGCGTGGGCAGACCCGAGCGGGTGGTGGAAAAGGTCAAAGACTGTGTGTTCTACCGCCTGCGCCGCGGGCTGATCGACCTGCACAGCCGCGACTTTGCCTTTGAGCCTGCGCGCGGAGGTGGGTTCCTCATCAACGGCGGGCGCCTGTACATCGACGCAGTGGGCGACCATGAGGAGTATGCCACCCCAGAGTGCTCGCGCCTGTCCGACATCGTGGCGCACGAAAAGGCGGGACAGCGTATCCTGCTGGAAGCGTTACAGGCGCTCGGCTGGCAGGACAAGGTCTCCTTCTACAACAACGCCGTCGACCACTTTGGCGGGCATACCTTTGGCTGTCACGAGAACTACCTGGTCAGCATCGAAGACCGTTACTTCCTCGACTCGTTGTATAACCTGCTGCCCTTCCTGGTTACCCGGCAGATTTTTGCGGGCACGGGACGTGTGGGCGGACATCGACTGAACTATAACGACTTCTCCAACAATATCATGGACCTGAGCGAGCATGAGATGGACTACGTGTGGGTGAGCCGCTTCTACGCAGTGGAGATCGACCCCACGGTGGAGTTCCAGCTCTCGCAGCGCGCGGACCATATCGTGAAGACCATCTCGTCGCGGGTGCGCTTCAACCGTGCCATCATCAACCCCAAGTGGGACAGCTACTACTCCTACAACAGTATGCACCGCCTGCACATCCTCTTCGGCGAGGGCAACATGAGCGAGTACGCCACCGCCCTCAAAATCGGCACCACCAGTCTGGTGCTCGACCTGCTGGAGCGCAACCTGATTAAGCCCGACGTGCGCCTCGCCGACCCGCTGGAAGCCCTGCGCAGTGTCAGCCGCGACCCCACCTGGCGGTGGATTGTGCGCCGGCATGACGGCTCCACCATCCGCGCGATCGACCTGCAGCGCATCTACCTCGAAACGGCAAAGCAACACCTCACCGGGCGCGATGAGGACACCGACTGGGTGTTGCGCGAGTGGGAATACGTGCTGGATGCTTTGGAGCTCGACCCCATGAGCCTCGATGACCGCCTCGACTGGGTAGCAAAGCGCAAGCTGCTCGATGCCTTCCGACAGCAGGAGGGGCTGCTCTGGAACGACGATGCAATGTTCAGCCTGGATATGGAGTACCACAACACCGACCCCTCGCGCGGGCTGTATTATGGTCTGGTAGAGGCGGGGCTGATGCAACGCCTCGTCACGGATGAGGACATCCAGAACGCCACTACCAACGCTCCTGATAACACACGCGCCTACGGGCGCAGCCGCGCCATCCAGCACCTGCTGGCATCGCGCAACCGGGCGTATATCGTGGACTGGGATATGGTCTACGTGGATAAGGGGCGGCAACTGGAACTGCGTAACCCCTTCCGCACCTACGAGAAAGAGTCGGAGCGGTTTATCCGCGGACTGTAAAGGCAGGGCGAACCTCCTGACGAGCCAAGCCCTCCCCCGTCTTCCCGCTATGGTCAGGAGAAAACGAGCAAACGGCTTACCGCTCGCAGGAGGTTGCGCCTTGCCATCATGCGCGGTACCGCTCTTGCAGGGTTACTCTGCTTCTTCCTCGCGGTTCAGCCAGCGCGTGCGTCGGGCGTAGTGACGCAGGGTGCTTTCGCTGTATGTCAGCGTCAACCCATGCAGAGGATGTTCCTGCCAGCACCGTCGGATGGCTTCGCAGGCGCGGAGAAACAGCTTGTGCGCTGCCTGCTTGCTGATACCCCAGTACTTTCCTATCTCTTCGAAAGTGTAACCCCGCAGGAAAAGCTCGATCACCTGACGCTGGCGCGGGGTCAAAGGGGCTACCTGCAGCATGATGGCAATCTCGCGCCGTCGCAGAAATCCCACCGCGTCCACCTGAGCATGGTGATTCAGAGGATACAGGCGCGATGCCCACTGCGCGTCTATCTGCTCACGCTTCGTGGTGCGCGCCTCCGAGTAGGCAGGATAGTGTTCGTCACGCCCTGCCAGTTGCAACAACAGGTCAGACAACGCTTCCAGGTTCACATATCGCTCGTGTCCTCTCAACAGTGTTCCCTCCACACAGAATAGTATACAAAAGTATACATCTTTTTATGGCTTTTGTCAAGGCTTCTTTTTCACCGTACTTTCCTGTAAAATGGAAGCATGATTTCGCTTGGTCATCCGCTTTTAATGGCGATCATCGCCACGATTATGGCTGCGCTAATTGGGGGGGCGGTTGCACATCGGCTGCGCGTGCCTATCATTATCGGCTACATCAGCGCGGGGGTGTTGCTGGGTGTGCTGAATCCGGTGCTGCAGATCGATTCCGCAACCGTGCACATCGTCTCTGAGTTCGGCGTGGCGTTGATGATGTTTGTGGTGGGGATGGAACTCTCCCTGCGCGACCTGTTGCGATCGGGGGGCAGGCTGGCTGTCGCGGGCGGGATACAGATTGCACTTTCCATCTTTTTGGGTTACCTTCTGATGGCATTGCTGGGCTGGGCATGGTTCCCTGCACTGGTCGGTGGCTGTGTGGTGGCGATGAGCAGCACCGTGGTGATGATTCGACTGTATGAACGGCAGGGCGACGTCGGCAGTACTGCATCCGTGCTGGCAATGGGCATCGCCATCACGCAGGACCTAGCGGTCATCGTGCTGGTAGGGATGCTGCCGGTGCTGGCGGATTTTACTCCCGAGCGTATTTCCCTGCTGGGAGGCACGTTGCTGCGCTCGGTGCTGGTGTTGGTGGCTGCCTTCCTGCTGGCAACACGCTTCATTCCCGTCCTGCTGCGCCATGCGGTTCAATGGAACTCCCGCGAGCTGTTCCTGCTGCTGGCGGTAAGCCTCTGTTTCGGTATGGCGCTGGGCACGCATGTGCTGGGCTTCTCGATGGCGTTGGGCGCGTTCTTAATCGGACTGATTATCAGCGAGTCCGAGTACAGCCGCCAAATCGTGGCGGAAGTGGTTCCCATCCGCGACGTATTTGCCATCTTTTTCTTCGTCTCGCTGGGCATGCTCATGGACCCCGCCGCGCTGGCGTCACGGTGGACAGAGGTACTGTTGCTGCTGGCGGTCATTGTATTGGGCAAAGCACTGATTATTACCTGGCTCATCCATACTATCGGCTTTCCGATACGCATCGCGGTAACCGTGGGGTTATCGCTGGCGCAGATTGGGGAGTTCTCGTTTGTGATTGCAGAAATGGCTCGTACGAAGAACTGGTACACCCTCAGCGAGTACAACACCATCCTCGCCGCATCGGTCATCTCGCTGCTTCTATCCCCGATGCTTTTCGCGTTGTCGCCGGTGATTTCGCGCATGGCGGCGCGCTTCGTGCCCGGAGAGCGCTTTCGGGAGCTGCGCGAGGAGATACAGGTACAGCGTAGCGTGATGCGCGACCATGTGATCCTGTGCGGTTTCGGCAGGGTAGGCAGTCGGGTGGCTCAGCAGCTGCTGGGGCGAAAGGTGCCCGTAGTGGTGATTGACCTGGACCCTGAAAGCATCCTGCGAGCGCGCAACCAGAACATCCCCACCATCTATGGCGACGCCGAGGCGCGCGAGGTGCTGGAGCTGGCGAACCCACACACCGCTTCTATCGCCATCCTGACCATGCCCGAGAGCAGTAGCGCGATGGTAGCGGCGCGTCGCCTGAAGGAGATTAACCCCCGATTGACCGTTCTGGCACGCACCCACGAAGAAGGCAAAATCACTGACCTGCGCCGATGCGGAGTGGACCATGTGGTCTTTGCCGAAGAGGAGACTGCCAGGGTGATTGTGCGCCTTGCCCTCGGCTCGGTGGTGAAGAAGGGCGAGTGGGAAGGCTGAAAGCAGGAGATTACCCCACCCGTCACGAAGCAAGAGCCGAAACGACGCGAAGGGGGGAAGTACCATGCCTCGGTTGTTCGGCAAAGAGTTCTCCGTGCAAGAGTTGCTGCAAAAGGTCGGTGACATCTCGCAAATCGCCCGGGTGAAGCCGGTACGCCTGATAGAGGGTGTGGAAGACGGCGTACTGGGCTTTGATTTTATGACCGGCAGTGGGCTGACCTTCAGTGTGCTTGCCAGCCGCGGGATGGACATCTCGGCAGCGCACTACAAGGGCAAACCGCTGGCATGGCGTTCCGCTACCGGTGATGCCCATCCGTATACCTACGAGCCGGAGAAGTTCGGCTGGCTGCGCGGTTTCTACGGTGGACTGGTCACCACCTGCGGCTACAGCACGATGGGCTTTCCCAGTGAGGACGACGGACAGCCGCTGGGCTTACATGGAAGGGCCTCCTACACGCCAGCCTATCACCTCGCATGGGGCGGAGAATGGCACGGCGAGCAATACGTGCTGTTTGCACAGGGCTGTCTGCGCGAGGCAATCGTGTTCGGGGAGAACCTGCAGCTCACCCGCCGTATCGAAACACAGCTGGGCGCAACATGGCTGCGCATTCATGACGTGGTGAAGAACCTTGGCTACAAACGCACTCCGCACATGATTCTGTATCATATCAACCTGGGCTGGCCCGTGGTGGACGACGGCGCGGAAGTGGTGCTCCCCAGTCAGGAGGTAACCCCGCGCACCGAAATCGCCGCGAAGGACATCGGCATCTGGAACCGACTGATTGCGCCCACTCCCGGCTTCTACGAGCAGGTCTACTTCCACAAGATGGGCGCGAAGGCAGACGGCTCGGTGGTCTGCGGTATTGTGAACCGCGCCTGCGAGGGCGGTTATGGCGTGTACGTGCGCTACAACCGCAATGAACTGCCCTACTTCACGCAGTGGAAGATGATGGGACAGGGCGAGTATGTGGTGGGCTTGGAGCCGGGCAACGCGCTGGTACAGGGACGGGTGGAAGAGCGAGCCGCTGGACGCCTGCAGTATCTGGAGCCGGGCGAGGAGCGCACCTACACGCTGGAAATCGGCGTGCTGGACGGTGCGGAAGCCATTGAGCAGTTCGAGAAGGACGTGAAGGCCTGCACCGACTGAACGCCATGAGAGGTATGATTGGAGGGCTTGTCTCGGCGCGCACTAATCGCTCCCTGAAACTTTACACGGTATCATTTTGCTATGCGAATCTTGCTAACCGGAGCGACAGGCTATGTTGGCGGGCGTTTGGCGCCGCGCTTGCTCGAGCAGGGTTACCAGGTGCGCGTGCTGGCGCGGGACGCGAAGCGGCTGGCAGCGCGCCCGTGGCGTGAGCGGGTGGAAGTCTGCGAAGGTGACGTGGGCGACGCCGACGCCATGCGCCGCGCGATGCACGGGGTGGAGGTCGCCTATTACCTCGTGCATTCGATGCAATCAGGTGCCAACTTCTCATCGCGCGATCGGCATCACGCCGAAGTGTTCGCCAACGCCGCGCACGAGGCGGGCGTGCGCCATGTCATCTATCTCGGCGGGTTATTGCCCAAAGGCGGCACACCGAGCCTGCACCTGAGTAGTCGCGCAGAAGTGGGGCAAATCCTGCGCGAGGCGACCCCTTGTACCGAGTTCCGCGCAGGACCCATTATCGGCTCTGGCTCCGCCCCGTTCGAAATGGTGCGTTACCTGACCGAGCGGGTGCCCATCATGATCACCCCGCGCTGGATCGATAACCTCGTATCGCCGATTGGCATCCGCGATGTGCTTCGATATTTGGTGGCGTGCGCGGCGCGTGAGCCGATGGGCGTCGTGGAGATTGGAGCGCCGCCGCTGAGTTTCCGAAGGATGATGCAGATTTACGCCGAGCTGCGCGGGCTGAAGCGGCACATCTTCAAGACACCGGTGCTGGCACCCAAGCTCGCCGCGCTGTGGGTCGGGCTGGTGACGCCGATTCCGAACCGAATCGCCGTGCCGCTGGTAGAGGGCATCGTGCATTCGCTGGTCGCTGACACAACATGTGCGCAGACGCTATTCCCCGACATCCAGCCGATGAGCTACCGCGAGGTGGTGGAACTCGCGCTCACACGCATTTCGGAGAACGCCGTGGAGACGCACTGGAGTGGCGCACTCGGCGCGGCGCATACCTACACGCTGGAAGACTGGGAGGGACTGATCCGCGAGGTGCGCACCGTGCTGGTGGACGCGCCGCCTGAAGTCGTGTTCCGCACCTTCTGCTCACTGGGTGGCGATACGGGCTGGCTGGCGTGGAACTGGGCGTGGCGACTGCGCGGGCTCATCGACAAGCTCGTCGGCGGACCGGGCTTGCGCCGCGGACGACGCCACCCACACGAGTTATTGCCCGGCGAGGCGGTAGATTTCTGGCGCGTGGAGGAGATTGTACCCAACCGTCGGCTGCGCCTGCATGCAGAGATGAAGACGCCCGGCAAGGCGTGGCTGGAGTTCGAAGCGATCCCGGAGGGCGGGCGCACGCGCCTGGTGCAAAACGCCCTATTCGAGCCGCGCGGGTTGCCCGGCGTGCTCTACTGGTACGCGCTCTACCCTATCCACCGCGTTATTTTCAGCGACTTGGCGCGCGCGGTTGCCAAGACCGCCGAAGCCAACCAGCGCCTGTGCGCCAGTGCCTCCGAATAGTGGCTGCATGCACGCTTGCCGTAGTCGCTTGCGGAATCCTGAAATTGTCCTGTGAGGAGGTAAACGATAATGATGCGTGGGGTTGTCCCGACAGTGTTGGTGTTCTGCATGGCGTCTCTGCTGCTGGCTCAGCCACAGGGCGAGACACCTGAAGCCTTCCTGAAACGAACGCAGTGGTGGCGTGAGGCGAAGTTCGGCATGTTCATCCACTGGGGCATTTATGCCGTACCCGCCGACGCCACCGACCTGCAGGGGCGCAAAACCGTCGCCGAGTGGTACCTGAGCAACAAGCAGATGCAGGTGCGCGATTACGAGAAGTTCGCCGCCCAGTTCAACCCGGTGCGGTTCAACGCCCGCGAATGGGTGCGCATGGCGAAAGAGGCTGGCATGAAGTACATCGTGATTACCAGCAAGCACCACGACGGCTTCTGCATGTTCGACACGAAGCTAACCGACTACAACATCGTCAAAGCCACCCCCTTCGGGCGCGACCCCATGAAGGAGCTGGCGGCGGAATGCAGGCGGCAGGGCATCAAACTCTGCTTCTACTACTCTATCATGGACTGGCACCATCCCGATTACCTGCCCCGACGTGCGTGGGAACGCGATGTGCGTCCTGCAGCAGGCGCCGATTTGAACCGCTACATCGACTTCATGAAAGGGCAGCTGCGCGAGCTGCTGACCAACTACAGACCCATTGGCGTGCTGTGGTTTGACGGCGGATGGGAGCATAACGCTCAGTCCCTGCGCTCGGCGGAAGTGAACGCCTTCATCCGCAGCCTGCAGCCGCAGATTCTCATCAATGACCGCAACCACCTGCCCGAAGACTTCTCCACGCCGGAGCAAACCATCCCCACCGCCGCACTGCCCGGTGGGCGGCTGTGGGAAACCTGTATGACTATCAATGATACCTGGGGCTACGCCAAAAACGACACCAACTGGAAATCGGCGGAAGACCTCATCCGCAAGCTTTGCGACATCGCCCACAAGAGAGGTAACTTCCTGCTGAACGTGGGACCGACCGCTGAGGGCACATTCCCCGAACCGATTGTGGAGCGTCTGCAGCGCATCGGGCAGTGGATGAAGGTGAACGGCAAAAGCATCTACGGCACCAACCAGAGCCCCTTCCGCAAGCTGTCGTTTGACGGAAGATGCACCGCCAAAGGCAACACGCTGTACCTTCACGTCTTCACCTGGCCCGATGGCGACCTGCGCGTGGAAGGTCTGGAGACGAAGGTGCTAAGTGCCCGCGCCCTGCTGGGCAACGAACCGCTGAAGGTGCGTACCGAACATGCGCGAGACGGCAATGGCTATACGGTCGTGTATATCTCCAGACCGAAACGCATAGACCCCGCCGCGACGGTGGTGGAACTGAAGTTAGCGGGTAAGCCGGTGGTAGTGCAGGTGGCTTCGGTTATCCAGCCAGATGCCCGAGGTGTACTTCTGTGCCACGCGCGTGATGCCGAGGTACACGGTCAAAATGCCCGCTACAAGCAGGGCGACGGCAAAGACAATATCGGTTTCTGGACAAACGCTTCCGATTACGTGACGTGGACCATTTCCGTACCCGCACGAGGCAGGTACCAAGTCACCGTGACCTATGCCTACCCGCCGGAGAACGCTGGCAGACGGTTTCACGTCGGCATCGAAGGCACACCACAGCGTAGAACTACAACAGGGATGGCGTGTGCCTGTGCGCGCCGAGACCATCTTCACCCTGTTTGACTTCGGCATTCTGGCGTGCCACTTCGGTGCGGTAGGGGACGAATAGTTCGCAAGCAACGGGAGCAGGCTATCCCTCTGGTCGCGCAGGATAGATGGGCACGCCTTCCTGAATGATACGCTCTTTGAGTGGTTCCTGCGGCAGGGTGTCGAAACGCACCATGTCTATCTGGTAGATAATGGGTGATTCCTCGATCTGCTCGCACAGGTCTGCCCACTCGGCGGGGGACATGTCGGGGGCGATGATGGCGAGGTCGATATCAGAGGTGCGGCGCGCGGCGTCGGTAGCGCGGGAACCGAAAAGCAATACCTGTTGAATCGTCGGGAAGCGCGAGAAAATGTTCTGCAGCACCTTCAGGTCGCGCTCCCGCAGCTGCATCGCCAGCTACCCCTCCCAGGCGATGTTTTGCAGACGTCGCGCCGCCTCTTCCAGCAAGACGATATGCTGGCTGGCGATGCGCCGGTATATCGCTTCGGCAAGCACCTCGTCGTAGGTGTGCGAGGTGAGATTGCGGTCATCCAGCATCGCCATCCACCCGTCACCTTCCGTATCTGAAGGGATAATGCCTGCTTCAAACGCCTCGCGCAGCACACGACGCGGACTGTTTGCCTCATAGCCGAGATGGTGCAGATAGACCTGCAGGGTTTTCCACAGCAGTTCGAAGGTGAACTCGAATCGCTGGATCACGCCGTCGCGGACGACCTCACTGTAGGGCATCGCGAGTGGTTCTTGCAACCGCTGCAATGCCTGGTGGAACTGTCGGCGTCGTTGCTCAAACCGCTGCTGGCTCATGGTGTTATTCACCGCCAGTGGCAAGGTGCATGATGCGCTCCTGCGTGGCTTCCTCGCGCGACAGCTCGCCCACGATGCGTCCCTGATGCATCACCAGAATGCGGTCGCTCATGCCCAGCACCTCGGGCAGCTCGCTGGAAATCATCAGGATAGCCACCCCTTCTTCTGCTAGGCGGTTCATCAGCTGGTAAATCTCCGCCTTCGCGCCCACGTCAATACCGCGCGTCGGCTCGTCGAATATCAGCACCTTCGAGCGGGTGAACAGCCACTTCGCCAGCACTACCTTCTGCTGGTTGCCCCCCGACAGGTTCTTCACCGCCTGCTCGATGGATGGCGTGCGTATCATCAGGTCGCGTACATACTGCTCGGCAACCTGCCGTTCCCTGCGCAGCTGCACAAAGCCCAACCGCGTCAGCGCTTTGAGGTTTGCCAGAGTGTTGTTCTCGCGCACGGTCATGCTGAGGATAAGCCCCAGCGCCTTGCGGTCTTCGGTCATCAAGCCGATGCCCAGTCGGATGGCGTCCTGCGGCGAGCGGATGCGCACGGGCTTGCCTTCCAGCAGAATCTCGCCGCTGTCGATGGGGTCTGCCCCGAAGATGGCGCGTGCCAGCTCGGTGCGCCCTGTTCCCACCAGTCCCGCCAGTCCGACGATTTCCCCTCGATGCACCTTCAGGCTGATGTCGTGCAACACGCCCTTGCGGTTCAGATGGCGCACCTCCAGCACGACGTCACCGCGTTGCGTTTTACGGGTGGGGAACTGTTCGGTAATCTCGCGCCCCACCATCATGCGGATGAGCTCGTCGCGGTTGGTCTCGGCGACCTGTCGCACGCCCACCAGCTTGCCGTCGCGCAGCACGGTCACGCGGTCGGCAATCTCGAAAATCTCCTCCAGCCGGTGCGAGATGTAGATGATGCCAACGCCCTGCTCCTTCAGGCGTCGAATGAGACGGAACAGGTTTTGCAGCTCGTGTTCGGTGAGGGTGGCGGATGGTTCGTCCATCGCCAGCACGCGCGCGTTCTGGGAAATGGCTTTGGCGATTTCCACCATCTGCTGTTGCGCCACCGAGAGGTATTGCACTGGGGTGCGGACGTCGATCTGCACGCCCAAATCGTCAATTAGCTGCTGGGCGCGGGCGTACATCGTTCGGAAGTCCACAAAGCCGGGTACTCGCGCGCGCGGCTCACGTCCCAGAAAGATGTTCTCTGCCGCGCTGAGATACGGCACGAGGTTGAACTCCTGATAGATGATGCGGATGCCTAGGTCCATTGCTTCGTGCGGGTTAGTGATATGTACCGGCTTGCCGCCCAGAAGGATTTCGCCATGATCGCGCGTTTCTGCGCCGGCGAGGATTTTCATCAGTGTGGATTTGCCCGCACCGTTCTCACCAACCAGCGCCATCACCTCGCCCGCACGCACCTCGAAGTCCACATTGTCCAGCGCTTGCACACCCGGATACTGCTTGCTGATACCGCGCATCTGCAGCACCGGAGGAGCGGCTACCGCCGTTTCTGGCATTCTGCACCCCTCTTCCAGCTCGAACTCCTGAAAACAGTTTTCGCCTTGCAAAGTGCGGAGTCCTTGCATTCAGACCCTCTGGCTCCCTCACAACCGTGGCACCGTGAGCCCCCCGTCCACCACGATGACCGCGCCCGTCGAGTAGGGCAGGTCGCCTCGCACTAGCATCGCCACCGCTTTGCCCACGTCATCGGGCGTGCCCCAGCGCGGCTGCAGGGTAAGCCCTTCTGCAATCAGACGGTCATAGCGCTCCTGAACGGGGGCGGTCATGTCGGTGCGGATAATGCCGGGGCGCACCTCGTAAACGGGGATGCCGAACTCCGCCAGCCGCACCGCCCACAGTTGCGCCGCCATCGACAGCCCGGCTTTGGAGATACAGTAGTCGCCGCGGTTGACCGATGCCACCGTGGCGGAGATAGAAGTGATAAACACGATACAGGCGGAGAAATCGGGGGCGGCTTGCTTCTGTACGATCATCCAGCGCGCCACAGCCTGCGTCAGGAAGTAGGGCGCCTGCAGGTTGATTCGAATCAGCCGCTCGAAGCTCTCCTCACCTGCCTCTAGGATGTCCGCCCGCACCTGTGGGGCGACGCCCGCGTTGTTCACCAGCACGTTCAGCCTTCCGAAACGCTCGCGAACCGCCTGCACCAGCTGCTGGCGTTGCTCCGGCTGCGAGATGTCCGCCTGAAAATACTCCACCGGCACCCCCGACTGCTGCAGTTTCCCTAACACCTCCATCACCGCTTCGAGCGGGCGCACACCGTTGAGCGCAAGCGCGTATCCCTCCTGCGCGAGACATCGCGCGATACCCAGTCCGATGCCTCGCGTTCCACCGGTAATGAGAGCTACAGGGTGCATCGTTTATCCTCCTCGACCGATATGCTCCATGAGCTGCGCTGGCGTCCACGCCGTAACCTCGCGGTAACGGGTGAAGTCGTCGGGGTTAAGGGTCAATATGTCCCTGATTTGGTGCGCGACCGCGAACGCCACCAGCCGCGCGTCATGCACCTCTTTGCCCTTGACCTCATACTGCCGCACCAGCTGCAGCCACTGCTCCGCGATGTCCGGCGGCTCAGGAAGCAGCGGAATGCTGCGGACAATGGTGGTGATGCCAGTAAAAACCTGCTCTGTATCCAATCCCAGCCCGTTTGCCTCGCGCGGGCGCGTGCTGACTGCCCAGAACTCAATCAGCGATTGCGCGCACAGATACAGACGCACACCCTGTTGCAAGCTAGCCTGAACCACCTGTTCGCAGACGGCACGCTCAAGACTGTCGAGGTCTCTCAGCCGCACGAGAATGTTACTGTCCACCAGGTAAGCCATCTTCAGTCCTCATAGATGGTTTCTCGTCGCAACGCTTCGGGTGGAAGATTAACTCCCCGCACTCCCCCTTCCACGAATCGCCTCAGCGCCTCGATCCGCTCCTCTACCGACAGCTCCTCCGCCTTCGGCAACGGCTCCAACAGCATCATCGTGACCGTTTGTCCCGCCTGCAAATCCAGCGGTTCCTCCGGAACCAGTACCCTGCCGTCATACCAGGCCCGAATCAGCGTCTTCATGGCAAACACCTCCACCATGATTGTACCCGCTCACCCGCCGTCGCCGAAAAAGGCATAATACCCTTCGCCCCTTGCCAGCCGCTGCACGTAAAGGCACGCCTCGCGCAGGTGGTAATCACCCCACATGCTGGACTCGCCGCAGGGGATGCACCGTCCTTCGGGCACATGGTCCCAGCCGTTCGGACGATGGTACACGCTGTGCAGCAGCAGCCCCTGATGCGATTCGTCCACGCTCAGGTAAGGCTCCTCCAGCAGACGGCGCAGCACGGTCAACCCTGCCTGCCGATAGCGGCGCCCCTCCTGCTCGCGTCCATTTGCGCTCAGCCAATGCCCCAGTCGCAGCAACGCCTGGCACGCAATCGCCGCCGCCGAGCTGTCCACCGGTTCCCGGTCGTTGAACGGGTCGGCGGGAAGGTTCAGGTAGTCTCCCAGTTCGCGCAGACCGGGCGCGCCGGTGTCCCAGTAGGGGATGCCGTCGGTGGGGGTGTTCTCGATGAAGAAATCGGCGGTCGCCAGCGCGGGCTGTAGCAACATCGCCTGCACCGCCTCACGTCCCCCGAAGGGTTGCAAGTCGGCGTCGCTGAGCCTATCGATAAACTCCAGCTGCTCCGCGAAGCCTAGCATCACCCACGCCAATCCGCGCGTCCACGTGCTGAACGGCGAGTAGCCCTGCTGCGTGGAGGGGCAACGGTAGTTGCCGTCGTTCGGGTTGAACAGGCTCTCGTGCGCCACGCGCCCGCGCACGTCGTAGATGTCTCGCCCCTCGCCGTAGTACACCGTGTAGCGGGCAGTGGTGCGCGCGTGGGTGATCAATCGCTCCAGCAGCGACACCGTGCGGTCGCCCTCCGCTTTCAGCACATGTCCCAGCCGATGCGCCAGCGCAAGCACGCGCAGGGTGCGCATGGTGTCCGCGAACAGCGAGTGCGGCCCGTTGAACGAGTAGATATAGCCGCCTCCGTCTGCCGTGCGCGCCCATCGGCTCGCCTGCACCGCCCCGCTGCAGCGGATTGCCAGCTCGCACAGCCGACGTTCGCTCTCCTCGGCAGGAAGACGTCCCTCCCCCATCAACCGCCACAGGTTGCCATAGGTGCTGACGACGTTAAAGCCGTGGTCATGCACGCCGATGTGGGTGATGTGGACGGGGATATGGCGGTACGTCCCCTCACGCCCGAGTTGCAGGAAGGTCTCATCGCCGGTGGCGTCGTACTGCAACAGCGCGGAACCGAACTGGAAGCCGTGTGTCCAGTCTGTCCACGCGCGGCTGGTGTATCGCCCCTTCACCGTGAACACCGGCGCGCCCATCTCGGGCGACCAAGTTTGCTCGATAGCCAGTATCTTCGCTGCCGACAGCTGCCACATCCGCTCGATGGCGGGTAGCAGGTGGGAAGGGGTCAGGTTGTTGTCGACATAGAGCATAGTAGATAGTCCCTTCCGGAACCGCCCTCCCCCGCTGGCGGAGGGTTTGCCTACAGTATATCCCCCTTGTGCAAACGCGACAACATCGTTCTGTAAGTGGTGTAACGCTGATCTGCAAAGATAATCATATGTACCGTTAAGAACCTGCCCGTCGCGTGGTCAAAGGAGCAGAGCCCTCGAGTTCGGTTCCTAACCCCATATCCGTCGCACGCCATAGGCATCCAGCGGGGCATCGCCACTTGCAATCGCTATCCCCTCCACCGGTGCCTGTGCCACCAGCAGAAGGTATGCGTGTCAAGGAGAATCGTCATGACATGTAGGGAAGAAAATCCTCAAGCGGAGCCTCGAAATCCTCACCCAACGTGACCACGCCGCGGGCACTGCCGAACTGGCGCTGACCCACTGCTGGCATGGCAGTGAGCTGCACCATACCTTGCTCCGTGCGGATAAACACCTTTTCGCCCTGCAACACCAACGCCAGCAGGTCGTTCAGTTGCCCTCGTGCCTCTTCTATAGTAACTACGCGCATCGCAGGTTCTCCACCAAGAAAGACCACTGTCAATATAGCACAAAGCTCGACCATGTGCAACATAACCAAGCCCACCGAACAAGCGACCACCACCGGCTGACACTCCCAGATGCAGCCAGATATACTTTTCAGTGCGATGCACGGTGCGTCACGCTGTGCTGAGGTCTCGTCTTCGTCAACTCGCTGCGCAACTCAAACACGTTGTATACGCTAACCCCCAAGCCTAGTAGGCTTAGCAACAAGAGCACGGCACCGACCCAACGGGGTTTGCGATGTGTCCTGAACGCTTTCTCAGGGAAAAACGTCATCACGAAAGCCGGGATGCCGAAACAGACAGAGACGATGATACCCACCAGCGGCCACTGCAGAGCCATCAACAGCATCCTCCGTTCCATCTCATCCATGCCATCACCACCCCGTTCCCCACATATGCATACAGGTTGATGCGCCCGTTAAACCCAATCGGGTCTCTGGTCAGGAACCTTCCCGTCGCAGGGTCAAAGTAACGGTGCGTGAGCAAGAGCAGCAGACATAATGTTGGTCTAACTGCTAACCTGCAAGTGTTTGAGAAATGCCGTCACCTCAATTCCCACCGCTTCTGCAATCTCCACAGCCATTTCCAGTTGACGCTCTTTGAGAGTCCGCGACTGCATCTGACGAAAAAGAGCCCGCAACGTGGCCGACTGGAGACGCCCCACTCCGAGAACGAACGCCGTCTGACCAAATCGGTTCACCGCATCGGCATCCGCGCCGCTTCGAAGCAACAGAGCGACGCTCTCGTCCACTCCAGAAACCGCGGCATACATCAGCGGCGTGTAACCGCTGGTGTCGCGATGATTAACAAACGCCCCGTGCGCAATCAGCGGATGAAGCAGTTGTTTCAACCCGTAGTGCGCGGCTGCCGTCAAAGGGGTTTCGCCAGCCTCATTGGGCACATTGGGGTCTGCACCGAGACGCAGCAACAGCAAGGCGTTCTCCACTTCCTCATGAAGAACCGCCTCCATCAGTGGGGTGTTGCCCATCTCGTCCCGTGCGTTGAGTCTGGCGCCCGAATCCACGAGTAATCGGATCATTGCACCCCAGTTCGGATGACTACCGTCCTCATGTAGCCTGAAACCACAGACTGCTGCCAGATGCAGGGGGGTGAATCCATCCGTGTCGCGACAGTTCACGTCGGCGCCTGCCTGAAGCAGACGGAGGACACGACGGGCATCGCCGCGTTCCACTGCTGCGACGAGCGCATCGCACAAGTGTTCTTGCCTCTTCTCTTTTCGCCCCATTTGGTCTGTCCTTTCCTATTGTGGCAACCTTCGCTCTTTGCAGTGTCCATAATAGCCTCCGCACCCCGGCGGCACGGGCTGATGTATGGCGTTTTTGCACGCCTCCTTAGCAGTGCTACCATATCCGTATACGAATGGCGGACATCCTAACTTTACGTCTTGCCGTATGCCGCACTTACATATGTAGCGTGCTTTTGGAGGCTTCGGCGGTGGTTGTGGCTTGACGATTTCACCTACAATTTCGCAAATGGTGATAATTACGATGCCACAAGCGACGATATCTCCAACAGGAAGCGGACCGTCCGACACCGCTGTGCCAATGCCTATCACTATCCGCCTGCAGACCAAGCTCCCTACTGGCGACAACCCACGAGCATCGCTCCCAACCACCACCCCATTGCCCACATACGCATACAGATTGACCCCACCCTCCACCCCAACCGGGTCTCTGGTCAGGAACCTTCCCGTCGCAGGGTCTAAGTAACGATGCGTCAGTAACAGGATACCCGTCTCCCCGTCGGTGTAGTAGCCCCACTGCCCCTTG
>Ga0272447_1000749_pt1 | contig 22935 bp, 18 predicted proteins | sample YNPCB0133_FD_194589 | JGI IMG/M metagenome (GOLD analysis project Ga0272447, IMG submission 194589) | Hot spring microbial mat communities from Yellowstone National Park, WY, United States - YNP-CB-013-3 | ecosystem: Environmental > Aquatic > Thermal springs > Hot (42-90C) > Sediment | place... | reverse complement strand
GTCGCCCGATTGAGAGAACAGAGTCTGGAAGCCCGCCCCACCCTCTCCACGGAACGGGCCGAACTCATCACCGAGTTCTACCGCCAGGACCTGGGGCCCGTCTCCGCGCCGGTGCGCCGCGCCCTGGCCTTCCGCTACCTCATGGAACATAAGACCGTCTACATCGGCGAGGGGGAACTCATCGTCGGCGAGAAAGGGCCGTTCCCTAAAGCCGCGCCCACCTACCCCGAACTCTGCTGTCACAGCCTGGAGGACCTGGACATCCTGAACTCGCGGGAGAAAATCCCCTTCATCGTCACCCCCCAGGCGCGGCAGGTCTACGCGGAGGTCATCATCCCCTTCTGGCGCGGCAAGTCCATGCGCGACCTCATCTTCCGGGAGATGACGGACGAGTGGAAGGCCGCCTATGAGGCCGGCATCTTCACCGAGTTTATGGAACAGCGGGCCCCGGGCCACACCGTCCTGGACGACAAAATCTACCGCAAGGGCATGCGGGACTTCCAGGAGGACATCCGCCGCGCGCTGGCGAACCTGGACTATCTGAACGACCCCGAGGCCTACGACAAGCAGGAAGAACTGAAGGCGATGCTCATCTGCGCCGACGCGCTGATCCGCTTCGCTGAACGGCACGCGGAGAAGGCGGAGGAACTGGCCGCGCGGGAGTCCGACCCCCGGCGTCGGGCGGAACTGCGGCGCATCGCCGAGGTCTGCCGACGTGTCCCTGCCTACCCGCCCCGCGACTTCTGGGAGGCCGTCCAGTACTACTGGTTTGTCCACCTGGGCGTGACGACTGAATTGAACACGTGGGACTCCTTCAGCCCCGGACGGTTGGACCAGCACCTCTACCCGTTCTACCGCAGGGGACTGGAGGACGGCACGCTGACGCGGGGACAGGCCGAAGAGTTGCTCCAGTGCCTGTGGATCAAGTTCAACAACCAGCCCGCGCCGCCCAAAGTGGGCGTCACGGCGGCGGAGAGCGCCACCTACACGGACTTCGCGCAGATCAACCTGGGCGGCCTGCGGGAGGACGGCTCCGACGGCGTCAACGAACTGACCTACCTCATCCTGGACGTGGTGGAGGAGATGCGGCTTCTGCAGCCCAGCGCGTCGGTCCAGGTCAGCAAGAAGAGCCCGGACGCGTTCATCAAACGGGCCGCCCGTATCATCCGCACCGGCTTCGGTCAGCCCTCGGTCTTCAACGCCGACCTGGTCGTCCAGGAACTCCTGCGCCAGGGCAAGTCCCTCGCCGATGCCCGCAACGGCGGCACCAGTGGCTGCGTGGAGACGGGCGCCTTCGGCAAGGAGAGTTACATCCTCACGGGCTACATGAACCTGCCCAAAATCCTGGAGATCACCCTGAACAACGGCGTGGACCCCCGGACGGGCCGCCGCATCGGCCTGGAGACGGGTGACCCGCGGGATTTCGCCTCGTTTGACGAACTCTTCGCCGCCTTTGAGCGGCAACTGCGCTATTTTGTGGACGTCAAAGTGCGCGGCAACAACGTCATAGAACGACTGTACGCCCGCCACATGCCTGCGCCGTTCCTCTCCATCCTGATTGACGACTGCATCGCGAAGGGGAAGGACTATCACGACGGCGGCGCCCGCTACAACACCACCTACATCCAGGGCGTCGGCCTGGGCTCCATCACCGACGCCCTGACCGCCATCCGCTACCACGTTTTTGACGGGCGCACCGTCTCTATGGACGAATTGCTCACGGCCCTGCGGAGCGACTTTACGGGCCACGAGTCGCTGCGCCAGACCCTGCTCCACCGGACCCCCAAATACGGCAACGACGACGACTACGCGGACGGGGTGATGCGGGCCGTCTTTGAGGCCTACTTCCAGGCTGTGGACGGGCGCCCCAACACGAAGGGCGGGCGCTACCACATCAACCTGCTGCCGACCACCGTCCACGTCTACTTTGGCTCGGTGACGGGGGCGATGCCGGACGGGCGGAAGGCCTGGATGCCCCTTTCGGAGGGCATATCCCCGGTCCAGGGCGCCGACCGCCGGGGCCCAACGGCGGTCCTCAAATCCGCCGCCAAAATGGACCACACCCGCACGGGCGGCACTCTGCTCAACCAGAAGTTCAACCCGTCGCTGCTGAGGACCGAGGAGGGGCTGGACAAGTTCGTCCAGTTGATCCGGACCTACTTCCGTCTGGACGGCCATCACATCCAGTTCAACGTGGTGGATGCGGCCACGTTGCGGGCCGCGCAGGAGCATCCGGAGGAGTACCGGAGTCTGATTGTGCGGGTGGCGGGCTACAGCGACTATTTCTGCGACCTGACGAAGGCCCTGCAGGACGAAATCATCGCCCGCACCGAGCATGAATTGTTCTGACTGGCTACCCGACAGTTTGAAATCCGGACACGGATACACACGGGTTTCACGGATGAACACGGCTTCGCCCAGAGGGGTCTGCCCAACGGGGTGACTACCCACCCGGACCGGTTTGGAGATAACGTAGCGCAGGCCACGAATGCTCTCGTTATTCTATGGAACTTGGTCAGCCTGCACGCAGGCCTGGCGGCCTGCGCCACAGGGATATGCCTTTGCCAGTCTCTTTGATAACGCTTGCCCGAGGCCCCCTGGTAGGTAGTTACCCAAAGGGATAAAAATCCGTGAAAATCCGTACCATCCGTGCCCATCCGTGTCCCATTGAACGGGAAGCAAAGGGAAGAGGTGCATTTACAGGTTAGCAATCCGTATCTATCCGCAGCATCCATGTGAATCCGTGTACGGCCCGATCAAAAGTGCCAGGTGGCCAGTTGTTATGTCAATATTCCAGGAAAGCGTTGGCCCGAACGAAACCCTTGAAGAGATTGTCCGCCGCATCGTAAGCGTCGCCCAGCCGGAGCGGATTATCCTCTTCGGCTCTGCCGCGCGCGGTGAAATGGGCCCCCATAGCGACATAGACCTGCTGGTCATCAAGCGAGGAGAATTTGACTACGGACGCCTGGTAGGGGATATTTACATGCACCTGCACGGCGTGGGACAGGCCGTAGATGTGATTCTGGCAACCCCGGAGCAGGTAGAACAGTACCGGGATGTCCCTTACCTGGTTATTTTCGCCGCTCTGAGAGAAGGGAAGGAGGTCTACCGTGCCCCAACGGTATCCCCCGGATAACCCGAGGGATACCGACCGCTGAGCAGGAGGTCTCGCGATGGCACTCTCCAATCCGATGCGTCCATATCTGGGCAAACTGGTCGGGATTTGCGACCTGGCGACCGGGATCAAACTCTTTCAGGTGGAACTTCTGGAGCCGGAGGGACGCGCGGCCTTCGCCGACTACAAGCCCGGACAGTTCGCCTTCGTCTCCGCTTTCGGTGCCGGGGAGGCCCCTTTCGGCATCACGTCCACCCCGCGCCGGGGGCCCGTCCTGGAGTTCGCCGTCAACGCCCTGGGCCACGTGACCTTCACGCTCCACTCCCTGAACGTGGGCGACCCGGTGGGGGTGCGCGGGCCGCTGGGCAACTGGTTCCCTATGGACCGGTTGCGCGGCAAGAACATCGTCATTCTGGGCGGCGGCATCGGCGGCGCGCCCCTGCGTCCGGTCATTCACACCATTCTGGACCACCGGGAGGACTACGGTCACCTGACCATCCTCTGGGCGGCCCGCAGCCCGGACCTGCTGGTCTTTACGGAGGAGTTTGACGAGTGGCGCTCCGCCTGGGCGACCGAACTCCACGTTACCGTGGACCAGGCGGGGCCGGGGTGGACGGGCAACGTCGGCCTGATCACCCAGTTACTGGAAAAGGTGGCCCCGTCGCCGGAGAACGCCGTCGCCATCACCTGCGGCCCGCCCATTATGATCCACTTCGTATTTCTGACGTTGAAGAAACTGGGTTTTGCCCCCGACCAGATGCTGACGACGCTGGAGGCCCGGATGCACTGCGGCATCGGCAAGTGTGGGCGGTGCAATCTGGGGGAGAAGTTCATCTGCAAGGACGGCCCCGTCTTCTGGCAATACGAAATCGCGAGTTTCCTGGAGGGCTTCTTGTGAGGAAAACCACCAAGACACGAAGACACGAAGGAAAAATGGATCAGACTTGGTATCTTTGTGGGTAACTCCCTACCGGAGCACCGCCCTGTAGAAAACCACGAAGGACACGAAGGTTTCACAAAGGTCACAAAGGATTTTATTGCCCCTTTGTGTCCTTCGTGAAGTACTTTGTGCCCTTTGTGATAAGTAATCTGATCAAATTTGGTGTCTTTGTGTCTTTGTGGTGAAAATTTTGGAACACGGAGCAATGAGATGACCCCACCTGTTGACCCAATTCTGGTACGGATAGGCCCTATCGCCATTCACTGGTACGGGGTGCTCATCACCACAGGCATCCTGCTGGGCGCGGTCTACGCGGCCCGCCAGGCCCCCCGCAAGGGCATCCACCCCGACCACATCTGGAACGGTCTGGTCATCGCCATCATCCTGGGCATCATCGGCGCCCGGCTGTACCACGTCTTCTCCAGCCCCCGAGGCGGCGGACTGGGCTGGGAGTGGTATCGGGAGCACCCGGCGGACATCCTGAAGGTCTGGCAGGGGGGCCTGGGCATCTACGGCGCCATCATCGGCGGCGTCCTGGGGGTGGCCATCTACGCCTGGCGCAACAAACTCCCGCTGCTCACCCTGCTGGACCTGGGGGCACCGGGGCTGGCATTGGGGCAGGCCATCGGTCGCTGGGGCAACTTCATTAACCAGGAACTGTACGGCCCGCCCACCGGCTCCACCTGGTGGGGCGTGAAGATAGACGCGGAGCATCGGCTGGCGATGTACCCCATCAGCCAGTACCCGCCGGACACCCTTTTCCACCCCACCTTTCTCTACGAGTCCCTTTGGTGCCTGATGCTGTTCCTGGTGCTGGCCTATCTGGCGAAGAAATGGGCCGACCGGTTGCGAGACGGGGACATCTTCGTGGGCTACATCGTGGGCTATGCGCTGGGCCGCTTCTGGATTGAGTTCTTCCGCCCGGACGCCTGGATGATTGGCCCGCTGGCGGCGGCCCAGTGGTTCGGCCTGGCCCTGGTGCTGGCGGGGGTGGCGCTGCTGATCCTGCGGCATCGCAGCCGACTTCACAAGGTGGATTCTTTCTCTCACAAAGACACAGAGACACAGAGAGACGAAGATTTATAAAGACAAAAACTTTGTGTCTTTGTGTCTCTGTGTGAGAATTTGGCCATGAATCGCGCTATCCCTCTCTACCGCCTGCAGCAATTGGACCAGGAGGAGGAGGCCCTGCGCCGCCGCCTCCGGGAGGTCACCGCCGCCCTGGGGGAGACCCCCGCCCTGCGGGAGGCCCGCCAGGCCGCCGGGCGCGCCGCCGACGAGGCCCACCGCTGGGCCGTCCGCCAGCGGGACCTGGAACTGGCCGTCCAGGGCCTCAAGGACGAAATCGCGTCGGCGGAGCGGACCCTCTACAACGGGAGCGTCCGCAACCCCAAAGCGCTGGACGACCTGCAGAAAAAGGTGCTCTCCCTGAAAAAACTGTTGGAGAAACGGGAGGAGGAACTCCTGGAGGCGATGTTTGCCCGCGAGGAGAGCGAGGAGGCCCAGAAGCAGGCCCAGGCCCGTCTGGCGAAGGTGGAGGCCGCCTGGGCGCGCGACCAGGCCGCGCTGGAGGCGGAAAAGGGCCAACTGGAGGGCCGGCTGGCGGAAGTCGGCCGCGCCCGCGCTGCCCTGCTCCCGACCATCCCCCGGGAGGACCTGGAACTCTACCGCACTCTCCGCCGGACCAAAGGCGGGCTGGCGGTGGCGGTGATGCGCCGCGGCGCCTGCACGGCCTGCGGCATGGAGGTCCCCTCGGGCCGCCTGGAGCGGGCCCGGGACGCCGACCTTTTCTTCTGCGGCAACTGCGAACGCATCCTCATCCCGGAGGAAGTGCTCCCGTAAGTACGGGCGAGCCCTCGGCCCCGAAGGGCCTTCGGCCCGAGAGGGCATGCCTCGCCTCTACCTGCGACGTGCGCCCTGCGACCTGCGACCTGCACCATGGGCACCAGAACCAGCGCCTTCGGCTCTCCCGGACGGATTGCCCACGATTCCCGTCCGTTCTACAACAGCCGACTGTACGAGGGCCTGCCAGCGGAGGAGACCGTCCCGTACACAGAAAACCCGATTCCGCCGGAATTCCTGGACCGCATCTTCTGCAAGTCCAGCGAGCGGATGGACGAACTGCCCGATTGCAGCGTCCACCTGATGGTCACCTCGCCCCCGTACAACGTGGGCAAAGCGTACGACGAAAACCTGACCCTGGCGGAGTACCGGGCCTTCCTGAAACGGGTCTGGAGCGAGGTGAAGCGGGTGCTGGTTCCCGGCGGGAGGGCCTGCATCAACATCGCCAACCTGGGCCGCAGGCCCTATATCCCGCTCCACGCGTTCATCATTGAGGACATGCTGGACCTGGGTTTCCTGATGCGGGGCGAGATTATCTGGGACAAAGCCGCCAGCAGCAGCCCGTCCACTGCCTGGGGAACCTGGTGCTCCCCCAGAAACCCGACCCTGAGAGATACCCACGAGTACATCCTGGTCTTTTCTAAGGGGACGTTTACCCGGGACTCCCTTCCTGGCCGGAACAGCACCATTTCCAGAGAGGAGTTCCTGGAATTCACCAAAAGCGTCTGGACCTTTCCCGCCGAACCCGCGACGAAGGTCGGTCACCCGGCCCCGTTTCCGGTGGAACTGCCCTACCGTCTCATCCAACTCTACACCTTTGAAGGGGAGGTGGTTCTGGACCCGTTTATGGGAAGTGGACAGACAGCGATTGCGGCGATACGGACCAAACGTCACTTTGTCGGATACGACATCAGCCAGGAATATGTCCAACTGGCGGAAAGAAGAATTGTAACTGTTCAGCGCTGACTGAAGTCACCCTTCTCAGGCCTGCGGCCGATGGTCGGCCTTCGCCGACCAGGTCTCTCCGACGCACCCATAAGGGTTGTCGGCGAAGGCCGACAACCGGCACAAAGTGCCCAGGGAGGGCGATTTCAATCGGCGTGAATATTGAAGAATCAAACCGGGACACGTACAACTCAACATCCGATAGGAGGACAACCATGAAACTGGACCCCCAAGCCCGTTACTCTAAGACCCACGAGTGGGCCCGCTGGGACGGAGACGAAATCGTCTGCGGCATCTCCGACCATGCCCAGGAATCCCTCTCCGACATCGTCTACGTGGAACTGCCGGAGGTGGGGGACACCTTCGCCCGGGGCGACACCTTCGGCACGGTGGAATCGGTGAAAGCCGCCTCGGACCTCTATATGCCGATGGGCGGCGAAATCACCGCCATCAACGAGGACCTCCAAAGCAAACCGGAACTGGTCAACCAGGACCCCTACGGTGCGGGCTGGATGATCCGGTTCCGTCCCTCCAACCCGGCCGAGTTTGACGACCTGATGGACGCCCAGGCCTACGAGGCGTTCGTGGCCGAAGAGGAAGGGTAATGGCCAGCGAAACCGCGGAGAGTCTGAAGGCAGAGGGACTGCGCCTGTTCCAGGAGGGGCTGTACGAGGAGGCCCTGCGCCGCTTCGGAGAGGCCCAGGAGCGGTTCGCCGCCGATGGGAATGACGCCGAAGCGGCGGAGATGCTGAACAACCAGGGCGTGGTCTACCGGATGCTCCACCGCTGGGAGGAGGCGCGGGCCGCCCTGGAGGAAGCCCGGGCGGTCTTTGCCCGCATCGGCGACCGACACCGGGAGGCCCAGGCCCTGGGCAACCTGGGCGGCCTGCTGGCCAGCCGGGGGGACTCCCTGCGGGCCCAGGAGTACCTCCGGCAGGCCGCCGACATCTTCGCCGAACTGGGCGATAATCAGCGGCGGGCCGAGACCCTTCTGGCCCTGGGCGTCCAGATGTGGAAGTCGGGCGACCGCTGGGGCGGCCTGGCCACCTATCAGGCCGGCCTGGAGATGCTGGAGCACCCCACTCCCCAGCAGAAGACGCTGCGGGGACTGCTCCAACTGGTCGGGCGGCTGTTCCGGCTGCGGTTGCCCGCGGTGTAGCGCAAGATTCATCTTGCGCCACCCGTCCTCGGAGTACCGTTTCGGCCTATCGGAACGCCGCTCCTCGCTGACTGCGGGCACTTTCGCCGCGCGGGGAGTGTGGGGGGGGCGGAGGCGGGCGGCTTCGCCGCCCGCCCCCAACCCCTACCCCACAATTTACAGGAAACCCCACACAGGACTTCCCCAAATGGCTCACGAAATCTGGCGCGTGAACGTACGAACCCGAGAATGGCGCCGCGCGCCCGTCCCGGAAGCCTGGCAGCGACTGGGCGGGCGCGGCCTGATCGCCCGTATCCTTCTGGAGGAGGTCCCCCCGTCCGCCGACCCGCTGGGGCCGGATAACCGGCTCATCTTCGCGCCGGGCCTGCTGGGCGGACACATGCTCTCCAGCGCCGACCGCGTCTCCGTGGGCGGCAAGGGCCCGCTGACCGGAACGGTCAAAGAGGCCAACGCGGGCGGGCGGACGGGGCTGGCCCTGGCCCGCCTGGGCATCCAGGCGCTGATCCTGGAAGACCAGGCCCCGGACGGCTGGCGAGTCCTCCACCTGAGCGCGGAGGGCGCCCGTTTTGACCCCGCCGATGACCTCTTCGGACTGGGCGTCTACGAGACCGCGGCCCGGCTGCGGGAACGGTACGGCCGAAACGTCGCCGCGGCCATCATCGGCCCCGCCGGGGAGCGCCGGATGCGGGCGGCGGCCATCCTCCATCTGGATAAAGACGGCGTCCCCGGGCGGGCCAGCGCGCGGGGCGGGCTGGGCGCTCTGATGGGCTCCCGGCGCCTCAAAGCGGTTGTCGTGGACGACCGGGGCGGCGCTCCGCCGCCCCTCGCCGACCCCCAGGCCTTCCGCGCCCTGCGGGAACGGTACAACCAGGCCCTGCTGGCCCACCCCCACACCCACACCTACCATGACTACGGCACCCCCGCGATGGTCGCGATGTGCAACGCCTTCGGCGGCCTGCCGACCCGCGGCTTCTCCCAGGGGCAGTTTGAGGGCGCCGATGCCATCGGCGGCGAGGCGCTGCGGGAGGCCATCCTGGCGCGGGGCGGCGAGGGAGACCCGTCCCACGCCTGTATGCCCGGGTGCATCATCTGCTGCTCCAACGTCTTTCCGGACGCGCAGGGCCGGGCAGTCGTCTCGCCGTTGGAGTACGAGACCATCGCACTGATGGGCTCCAATCTGGGCCTGGACGACCTGGAGACGATTGCCCGTCTGAACTGGCACGCCAACGACATCGGGGTGGACACCATTGAAGTGGGCGCGGCGCTGGGGGTGGCCGCGCGCGGTGGCGTCTGGGCCTTCGGGGACGGAGCGGCGGCGCTCTCGCTGATGGACGAAATCCGCCGGGCTACCCCCCTGGGGCGCATCCTCGGCAACGGGGCCGTCGCCACCGGGCAGGCCTTCGGAGTGCTTCAGGTGCCGGCGGTCAAAGGGCAGGCCATCCCGGCCTACGACCCCCGCGCCATCAAGGGCACCGGGGTGACCTACGCGACCTCGCCCCAGGGCGCCGACCACACCGCCGGCCTGACCATCCGGGCCAGAATTGACCATCTGAAGCCCGAGGGACAGGTCGCCGTCTCCCGCCGGGCCCAGGTCAATATGGCCGCGTACGACACGCTGGGCATCTGCATTTTCGCGGGATTCGGCCTCTCCACCGCCCCGGACCTGATCCCGGCGCTGCTCCGGGCCCGCTACGGGTGGGAAGCGGGGGAGGACGTGCTGACCCGTCTGGGGGAGGAGACGCTGCGCCTGGAGCGGGCCTTTAACCGACGGGTGGGCTTCGGCCCGGCGGACGACCGCATCCCCGAGTGGATGACCCGGGAGCCGCTGCCGCCGCACCACACCGTCTTTGACGTCCCCCCGGACGAACTGGACAGCATCTTTGCCGACCTGACCTGAGCGTGCCGGGCACTAAGGAAATAAATTTTTCATTGCGGCGGCTCCGCCGCCGCAATGAAAAATTTATTCTTTTCGTGGCTCACTACGAGCATTTTCACCAGGGCGTGGATAAGCCATGCGTCACGTTTTGACCCGATGACACCCATCCCCGCCAACAGCATTGAATTTGAATACGTCTACGTCGCCAACCAGCGCTGCGAATGTGGCGGCTACTTCGCCGCCCTGCGGCAGGAACTGCGCCAGGGCCCAGTCGGACCGGTGGACGTCCTGACCGCCCGCTGCGAGGGTTGCGGGGCCGAACGCTCCTTTGAGTTTGACGTCCGCTCGTTCTTCGCCCAGTGGAAGAAGTATGGCCGCTTCCGGCAGACCGACAGGCGTTTCCGGGAGGCCATGCAACATCTGCGCGCGGGGAGGTTGGAGGAGGCAGAGGTGGCCCTGCGGCAGGTGGTGGACGCTGAAGAGGGGGAGCCGGCCTTCGCCTGGGGCCACTACCATCTGGGGTGTGTCCTTCTGCTGGAGGGACGGGCGGAGGAGGCCCGCGCCCATCTGGAGCGGGCGGTCGCCATTCAGCCGCTGGAGCCGGAGATCCACCAAGCCCTGGCCCACGCGCTGGAAGCGACGGGCCAACCGGAAGACGCCCAGGTCCATCGGCAGGAAAGTACGGCCCTGCGAGCGCGATTTTCGGAAGAGTAGGTGGCGCAGACCACCGGGCCGGTTTTTGCAGGCATAGCCTGCGCCGCATACGCGAGAATGAGGGGCGGCGGCTTCGCCGCCGCCCCCATCCCCGTCGTTGTTATCGGGTGGGGCTGGCGGCGAAGACCGCCTGCAGCAGCGCCCGCCGCTCCACCGGAGCCATGGGCCGGGGCCGGGCCCACTCCTCTAACAGCGCCGTCCGCAAATCCACCCCGATCAGCCGCCCGTCGTAGAAGACCAGCCGGTCTATGAACTCCTGGCGGGTCTCCAGCGACTGCATCTGGTCAAAGAACAGGTTCCCCAGGCCGTAGTGGATGAAGGCTCCGGCGTGGAAGTCAAACCCCTGAGGCTGGTGGGCCTGACTGCCCTGCACGACGGCCGCCCCCGCCTCCGCCAGTGCCCGGAAATCGGCCACCTGCTGCGGCGTGGGGAAGTACTCGTAGGTCTCGTAGTACTGGACGGTGACAATGGGCAGGTACCCCTCCGCCCGCAGGGCCGCTATCTTCTCCCGAATCCAGGCCCAGTCCCCACATGGGGCCGCACCCGGAGAGTCGTCGGTGGCGTAGGCGTAGGACGGGCCGACAGAGTTACAGCCGATGAAGGCCAGTCGGTTCGGCCCCAGAGTGACCGTGACCGGGGTCATCGCCTCGGCCAGGTTGGCGCCGCCACCAAACCACCGCCACCCCCGCTGCCGGAACAGTTCCAATGTGTACAGGTTGGGACCGGTCCCGTAATCATTATTGTGGTTGCCGGTTAGTTCCACGATGTCCGTCCCCACCGCGTCCAGCAGTTCTATGTACCGCTCGTGGGAGCAGAAGGTCATCGTCCCCAGGCGCGGCGGGACGGGGCAATCGGGGGTGAAGGAGACCTCGTTGCTGATGTGGGTCAGGTCGGCCTCCAGGAGCCAGGGGGCGATATCGCGGGCCGGATAGGTGATGCCCTTCTGTTCCATCGTCCGGGCCGTTCCCCGGGTGAGCGCGGTGACGCCGGTCATCGCCACTACCGCCATACGGGACTCGTCCCGATTGGAGAGGTCGGCAGGCAGGAGGGGGAACGCGTCGGTACGGCGTTCGGCGCCCAGGTAGAGGGGGACGGTCAGGCCGTAGTCCGTCAGTCCCTTCTCCAGCGGGGTGCGTCCGTCCACCCGCAGGACCTTCCAGCGGGGCTCCAGTTCGTGGAAGGGGACCAGGGCCCAGCCCTTCAGGCGAAGGGCTTCGGTGAGCAGCGCTCCGGGCTCCACGACCTGGACCGCCGGGCCCGTCGGCGGGCCCCACTGCGCGGCCAGGACCTCCAGAGTGTCGGCCGTGACCAGCAGGGGACGAACGGCGAAGGGGCCGGTCGGGGTGCCCGTCCAGGTGGCCCGCAGGTCTGTCAGGGCGGCCTCATCGTCGAGGGTGAAGAACGGGGCCGCCAGAGCGTAGGTCCAGGCGCCGATGGGGCGGGCGTTGGGGAGCGTTTCCGGCCCCAGCAGGACCTGCGCGGCGGCGGGGTCGTCGGCCCAGAGGAAGTGGGCAGGGTCGGCATCCACGGCGGCCCGCAGGCGCGCGCAGGCCTGGGCGGGGACAGCCGGCCCGCACCCCACCGTCACCGGCCAGGCCGGGGTGGGGGTGGGGGCCGGCGTCGGGGTAAGCGTAGGCGTCGGGGTGGCGGTGGGCCGGGGCGTACGCGTCGGCGTGGGCGTGAAGGCCGGGGAGAACGGCGCGTCGCAGGCCACCAGCGCCGCCAGACCCAGCGCGAAGGTGAGGATGAGCAGAAGCCAGAAGAGGTTAGGGGGGCGTCGGTACATTGGTTATTGGTACACTGGTAAATTGGTCATTGGTCATTGGTAAATTGGTCATTGAATAATCCCCAGCGTTTTCCCCACCCGCTCAAAGGCCTCCAGCACAAATTCCATGTGCTCGTCGGTGTGGGTGGCCATATAGGAGGTGCGCAGGAGTTCCTGGCCCACCGGCACGGCGGGAGAGAAGACCGGATTGGTGTAGACGCCGGCGTCAAAGAGCATCTTCCAGGCCATCAGAGTGAGGTTGCGGTCGCCGATGATGATGGGGATAATGGGCGTCTGGCTGTTGCCGATGTTGAAGCCCAGACGGCGGAACTCCGCCCGCATCCGTTCGGCGAGGGCGACCACCCGCCGGGCGTGCTCCGGCTCCGTCTCCATAATCTCCAGCGCGGCCAGGGCGGCGGCGGCGTTGGCCGGGGGGATGCTGGCGCTGAAGATGAGGGAACGGGCGAAGTGCTGGATGTAGTGGATGACGTCGGCGTCCCCGGCGATGAACCCGCCCAGGCTGGCGAAGGACTTGCTGAAGGTGCCCATGATGAGGTCCACCTGGTCGGTGACGCCGAAGTAGGCCGCCGTGCCCCGCCCGTCGGCCAGGACGCCGATGGAGTGGGCATCGTCCACCATCAGCCGCGCGCCGTACTTCCGGCAGACCCGGATGAGGTCGGGGAGGGGAGCGATGTCGCCGCCCATGCTGAAGACACCGTCCACCACAACCAGTTTCCCGGCCTCTTCGGGGAGGCGCGATAGCACCCGCTCCAGCGCGTCCACGTCGTTGTGGGCGAAGCGGCGCATCTCGCCGTAGGAGAGGCGGCAGCCGTCAATGATGCTGGCGTGGTCCTCTTTGTCGGTGATGACGAAGTCGCCCCGGCCCACCAGTGCCGAGATGGTGCCCACGTTGGTCTGGTAGCCGGTGGAGAAGACCAGCGCCGCCTCCTTGCCGACGAAGCGGGCCAGCCGCCGCTCCAGTTCCAGGTGGAGTTCCAGCGTGCCGTTGAGAAATCGGGAGCCGGTACAACTGGTGCCGAAGCGCTGGACGGCATCCAGCGCGGCCTGCCGGACCTTGGGGTGCATGGTGAGGCCCAGGTAGTTGTTGGAGCCAATCATAATCAGGCGATGATTGCCCACCCAGGCCACCGGCCCCTCGCTATCGGTGAGGGGAATGAAGTAGGGGTAGATCCCCATCGCCTGGGCCTCTTTCGCTTCGGTGAAGGATGCACATTTGGCAAACAGGTCCATCTAAAGCCTCCTGGTGAGGGATTGCGCCGATTGGAAATCGGCCTTCCTGGGTAACTACCACCCGAATCGGTTTGCAAGTAATGTAGCGCAGGCCACGAATGCTCTCGTTATTCTATGGAACTTTGTCAGCCTGCATGCAGGCCTGGCGGCCTGCGCTACAGGGGCATGCCTTCGCCGCGTCTCTGATAGAATCTTGCCCGACGGTAAACCGGCGATGGGCGCTGGCCAAAACAAACGCAATGGGCATTACTCCCTGCGGTAACTATGCCGCAAGAGGATGGCCCGGCCCACCATCTCCCGCTCCAGCGTCTTCAGGCCCTCCGGCAACGCGTCGGGCAAGACCCAGCGCGCCGCCAGAATCTCGTTGCTGAGAGAGCCCACCTCCCCGTCTATCTCGCAGAGAAACGCCGTCTCCAGATGGCCCGGAAGTTCGTCCAGGTCCACCAGCAGGGGCGGCCCGACCTGCACGGACAGCCCCACTTCCTCCCTCAACTCCCGCCGGAGCGCGTCCTGGGGCCGTTCATGTCGTCCCACCCAGCCCCCCGGCAGTCCCCAGGGGTGGCGCCCCCGAAAGACGTGCTCCAGCAGCAGGATTTCCCCCCGTTCGTTGAAGACGACGCCGGTCACACCGACGGTGAACCGGGCGGCGAAAAGCCCGATGACACGGCTGATCAGCGGGTACAGAAAGGGGAACCGGCGCATCAGGTGGGCGACCCGTTGTTTCAGAGGACGCATTGGTCATTCGGTCATTCAGTCATTGGTCATTCTGTGGTCATTGGTCATTCACGGGTACACCCGCTTCAGGGTGCGGGGGAACGGGATGGCCTCCCGCAGGTGGTCAATGCCGCAAATCCAGGCCACCGTCCGCTCCACGCCCAGGCCGAAGCCGGAGTGGGGCACCGATCCGTACCGGCGCAGGTCAATGTACCACTCAAACGCCTCGCGGGGCAGGTTCCATTCCTTTAGCCGCTGCACCAGCAGGTCCGGGTCGGAGATGCGCTCAGAGCCGCCAATAATCTCGCCGTACCCCTCCGGCGCCAGCAAGTCCACGCTTTTGCAGACCTCGGGCCGTCCCGGCCAGGGCTCCATGTAGAAGGCCTTCGCGCGGGTAGGATAGCCGTAGACGAAGACCGGTTTCTCAAACCGCTTCGTCAGTTCGGTCTCGTGCGGGGAGCCGAAATCGTCCCCCCACTCTATCTTCAGGAGTTCCCGCAGTTCCTTGTCCTCCGTCTCCTCCCGGATGCGGGCCAGGATGTCCAGCGCCTCGTCGTAGGAGATGCGGGGGAACGGCGGCTCCACCTTCTCCAGCGGGCGGGTGTCCCGCTCCAGGACGGCCAGTTCCTGGGCCCGCTCCCGCAGGCAGGTCTGCACGATGTAGGTGACGAACTGCTCCTCTATTTCCATTAACTGGTCCAGGTCGCAGAAGGCAATCTCCGGCTCCACCATCCAGAATTCGGTGAGGTGGCGGCGGGTTTTGGACTTTTCGGCGCGGAAGGTGGGGCCGAAGCAGTAGACCCGACCGAAGGCGTAGATGTTGGCCTCGTTGTACAACTGGCCCGACTGGCTGAGGTACGCTGGTTCGCCGAAGTAGTCGGTCTGGAAGAGAGTGGTCGTCCCCTCACAGGCCGCCGGGGTGATGATGGGGGTGTCCATGTTGATGAAGCCGTGGCTGTCCAGCCAGTCCCGGATGGCGCGGATGACGGTGGCGCGCACCCGCAGGACGGCCCACTGCCGCCGGGAGCGAATCCAGAGGTGGCGATGGTCCAGCAGGAAGTCCACCCCGTGCTCTTTGGGCTGGATGGGGTACTCATCGGCAATCTGCACCACCTTCAGGTCGGTGACGCTCAGTTCGTAGCCCGGGGGGACGCCCGGGGCGCGGGGGTCCTGCCGCACCACGCCGGTGACGATGAGGGAGGACTCCTGAGTCAGTCGGGCCGATGCCGCGAAGACCTCCTCCGGCACGTCTTTCTTGAAGACGACGCACTGGATGAAGCCCGTGCCGTCCCGCACCTGGAGGAACTGGAGTTTGCCCTTATCGGTGCGGTTATAGAGCCAGCCCTGCAGGGTGACTTCCTGACCGACATACCGGGCAATGTTTTCAATCCGGACGACTTCTGCCATTGCGCGCTCCTCCAAGAGAGGATGCAGGATGCAAGATGCAGGATGCAGGATTGCAGGATGATGCTGATTTCCCTTGATTGTACCGCAAAATGGGGAGGACGCAACTGTAAGGAAAGCGCCATAGAAAGTACCACGAAGACACAAAGACACGAAGTTTTTATTCACGCCGATTGAAATCGTCCTCCCTGGGCACTTCGTGCCGGGCCTCGCCCCGAAGGCTCGGCCCGAGGGGTGTCGGCCTCCGCCGACAACCCTTACGGGCGTGTCGGAGAGACCAGGTCGGCGAAAGCCGACCATCGGCCGCAGGCCCAAGAAGGGTGACTTCAGTCAGCGCTGAATAGTTGCGTTTTTCTTTGTGTCTTCGTGTCTTCGTGGTTTTCTTAACAAAGTGCTTGCGGGAAACCCCGCTTCGGTTTATAATGGCCCGGCGGGGTTCTATGCGCATAGAAGTCGCCGTCGCCAAAGTGCCCAAATGGGCCAGTCAGGAGAGCGGGGACACGCTGGAGATGATTGAGCGCCCCCGGGGCGGTTTCTCCTTCGTGCTGGCCGACGGACAGGGGTCAGGGCGGGCCGCGAAGGCCATCAGCCAGCAGGTGGCCCGCAAAGCCATCGCCGAACTGGCCGAGGGGGTGCGGGACGGCGCCGCCGCCCGGGCCGCCCACGACTTCCTCTACACCCACAAGGGCGGGCGGGTCTCCGCAACTCTGAACATCCTCTCCGTGGACCTGACCACCGGCACGCTGGTCCTCTCCCGCAACAATCCCCACCCGGTGATTGTGGTGAGGCCGGACGGAGAGGTCAACCTGCTGGACGCGCCGTCCCAGCCGGTGGGGATTTACCCCCGCACCCGTCCGGCCATCACCGAGGTGGAGATGGAGCCGGGCCTGGCTGTTGTCGTCTACACCGACGGGCTGGCGCTGGCTGGCGAAGGTCGGGGCGGGCCGATGGACCTCCCCGCCGTCGTCGGGGAGATGGCCGCCCAGGGCCTGGATGCCCGGCAGATGGCCGACGGTCTGCTGGCCCGAGCACTGGCCCTGGAGGCTGGCCGCCCCCGGGATGACATCAGCGTCCTGGTCCTCCGCGTCGGGCCCGATACCGGCGACCCCGTCCGCCGCCTGTATGTCCAGGCCGGTACGGGAACGTAATGAAACTCGCCTCGCTGAAGGCGCTGGCCTGCCTGAACCGGATGAACGGGGCGGAGGGAGTATGCCCGCCGGAGGAGCGGAAACGCCCAGGCTGGCTGAGCCGACGGCGGAGATAGACAACTATCTGTGGTCGGTGGTCCGTGGTCCGTGGTCGGCGGTCCGTGGTCTGTGGTCAGTAGTCTATGGTCCAAATTGGGGTTGTCGGGCCATGTGGGGCGGGTAAGAGCACGCTGGTGCGGGCCCTGCGCGAGCGCGGCATCGCCGCCCGCGAGATCGCCCAGGAGCACTCCGGCGTCCCCGCCATGTGGCAGCGCATCACCCGGCCCGACCGCCTGGTCTACCTGGGCGTCTCCCGGGAGACGGCGGAGCGGCGGCTGGAGCGGGAACTCCCCCCGGCCTGGTGGGAGGAGATGACCGCCCGGCTGGCCCACGCCCGCGCCCACGCCGACCTGTTGGTGGAGACCGACAACCGGACACCCGAGGAGGTCCTGGAGCAGGTGCTGATGTTTTTGGAGTCCAGCGCCACGAATGGCGCGGGTTCGGAGGAATCATCTTGTAAAAACCACAAAGGACACGAAGGACGCACAAAGGGCACGAAGGAATTTTAGCCGTCAGGGGTCAGTCGTTGGGGATTGCTCTATTTTTCTAACCCCTAACCCCTGACCACTAACCCCTAAACTTTGTGTCCTTTGTGGTAAGTCATTACGAGTTTCCGATGAATTTCAACCGACGCGCCGACATCCTCCCGCTGATTCTGCTCCTGGCCGTCGCGCTGGCGGCATCTGCGCCCCTCTGGGGGCCGGGCATCGTCAACACGCGCGGCGGCGGCGATAGCCCCTTCCTCCTCCAGCGCGTCCACCAGATGGCCGCCAACCTGCGGGCCGGCGTCTTCCCCGTCCGCTGGATGCCCGATGCCGCCTACGGCCTGGGCTACCCTTTCTTCAGTTACTACGCCGCCCTCCCCTACTACCTGGCAGGCCTCCTGGTGGTCGTGGGACTGGATATTCTCACCGCCATCAAAATCACCCAGACCCTGGGCTTCCTGGCGGCCGCGCTGGCCATGTACGGCTGGATGCGCCGCCTGACCCCCAACCGGTGGGCCGCCTGGCTGGGAGCCGTTGGCTACACTGTCGCCCCCTTCCACCTGGTCAACGTCTATGTGCGGGGGGACTCCCTCTCCGAGTTCTACGCCTTCATCTTCTATCCCCTCATCCTGTGGACGCTGGACCTTCCCGAAGGCCGCCCACTCCGTCGGGCCGGCATCGCCCTGGCCTACGCCGGCCTGGTGCTCACCCACAACATTTCCGCCTTTATCTTCACCCCTTTCGTCCTGCTATACGTGCTGATCCGGCGCCGCCCGGACTGGCGGACGCTGAGAGACCTGACTGCTCTGGGCCTGGGACTGCTCCTCTCCGCCTGGTTCTGGCTCCCCGCCCTGGGCGAGAGCAACCTGGCCCAATTAGGGGCGGTCACCCAGGGATACTTCCACTACACCAACCACTTCCGCGCGCGGAATCTGGTGCAGGACTGCTTCTTTTTTGACTATTCCCTCTCCTCGCCGGGCCGCACGCCCTTCGCGATGGGACTCCCTCAGGCCGTCGGCGCGGCGGTGGGGGGATTGGTGCTCCTGGTTCGGCTGGCAACGGCGCTGATTGGGCGACCGGTAGGAGGGCAACCGCAGGGGGGGCAACCGCAAGGGTTGCCCCTACAGGCCACTGCGTACCTGTTGCTGGGGCTGGTTGTCTCCACTCTGATGATCACCCCCCTCAGCAAACCCCTCTGGGACCACCTGCCGCTGTTGCCGATGGTGCAATTTCCCTGGCGCTTCCTCTCTGTACAGGCCCTCTTTGCCGCCGCCGCGCTGGGGATGGTGCCTCACCCCTCCCCCTACCCCCTCCCCTCTCCTGACCTCCGGTCAGGAGAGGGGAAGGGGTGCCGCCGCAGGCCCTGGCCCGAAAGGCCTTCGGCCCGAGGGCGGCGGGGGTGGGGTGAGGCCCTCTGCGGCCTCATCCTGGCGGTTGCCGTGCTGGCCCCTCTCCACCCCGACCGGCTGCCCATCGGCCCGGAGGACGTGACACGGGAGCGATTGCTCCTCTACGAACTGTTCACCAGCAACATTGGGACGACCATCCGGCACGAGTATCTCTATCGGGAAGTCGTCCCCCGCCCCTTCACGTCCGACGCGGCCATAGAGCCGGACGCGCCGCCCCGGGCGATTCCGCTGGACGGCGCGCGCCTGGAGGCGGAGCAGGTGGAGTCCGCTCCCACCCGTCAGGTCTGGCGGGTGGCGGGGGAAGGGGGCGGCATCGCCTTCCCCATTCTCTACTGGCCCGGCTGGCGGGCCCGCGTAGACGGCGAACCGGTGGACATCGGGCCGGTAGAAGGGTCCGGCTACCTGGCCCTCCGGGTCCCGCCCGGCGAGCATACCGTCGTCCTCTACCTGGGGCGGACCCCCATCCGGGCACTGGCGGAGGGGGTCTCCCTCGCCGCCGCCCTGGGGGTGGTGGTCGTGGTGGCAAGGCGGCATCTGACCCTCCGTCGCCGCGCCCTGCTCTATGCCCTTTGCGTCGTGATTGCCCTCACCCCCACCCCCGTACCCCCTCCCCCTCTCCCACAAGTGGGAGAGGGGGAGGGGGGCAGGGGGGAGGAGGTGAGGGCCCCTCTGACCATGGACTTCATCCAGATGCCCTACCTCCACCCCAACCCCCAGGGGGTCCGGTTTGAGGGCCGGGACGGGTGGGCCGAACTGCTGGAGTACACCCTGCCAGACGATACGCCGTCCCCCGGCGATACCCTGACCGTGACGATCAAACTGGAGGCCAGTTTTCCCGCCACCGTCACGCTGGCGCTGGTCTCCCCGGCGTCGGTGCGGCAGGACCTGGCACCGCTGGCAGAGGTGACCTGCGCCGGTCACCTCTGCCCGCTGACCGTCCCGGCGGATACCCCGCGCGGCATCTACCTGCTGCGCCTGCGGGTCTTCGGGCCCCAGGGGGAACTGAGCGCCCGGACGCCCGCCGGGGAGGAGAGAGGGACCCTCTATCTGGCCCCCGTCCGGGTGACCGCTGGTCCTCCCATCCCAACAGAGGCGGCGGTCCTGCATCCCTTCGGCCCGGAAATCCGCCTCTACGGCGCCACCGTTGCTCAGACCGCGCCAGACCAACTGACGGTGCGGCTGGTCTGGGGGGCCCGCTACCCCATCGCGGCCAACTACGGCATCTCCCTGCGGCTGCGGGACGCCACCGGGCAGGAGTGGGCCGCGATGGACACCCAGCCCGGCTACGGCTTTCTGCCCACCAGCCTCTGGCGGCCTGGCGAGATGGTGACCGACCGGTACGAGTTCCCCCTGCCCGCCAACCTGCCCCAGGGCCAGGAGTACACCCTGCACGTCGTCCTCTACCGTTTCCCGTCCCTGCAGGCCGTTGGAGAGAGGCCGGTCGGCCCGTTCACCGTCCCCCTAAAGACGCCGTACGAGGAGAAGCCCGCCCCGCGCCAGTTTACCCTGCCCCCCGTCCCCTATCCGATGGGGGTCACCTTTGGCGGGGAGATTCGCCTGCTGGGGTACGACGTGGAACAGACAAAGGACCGACTTCACCTGACCCTCTACTGGCAGGCCCTGACGGCCCCCCGGGGGGACTACACCCGCTTCGTCCACCTCTTTGACCCGACGACGGGGGCTCTGGTCGCCCAGAACGACTCGCCGCCGCGCGGGGGGAAGTACCCGACCTCCTGGTGGGCTGCCGGGGAGGTGGTGACGGAGACCGTCACCCTGCCGCTGGGGGAAGTGCCGCCGGGAGCCTACCGGCTGGCGGTGGGGCTCTACGACGCCACCGTGACCCGGCTTCCGGCCGTGGGGCCGGACGGACAACCGGTCCCCGACGACCGACCGGTGCTGGCAGTGGAGGTTCGGGTGGGGCCGTGAAGTGAAACGTGAAAAGTGAAACGTGAAAAGTGAAACGTGAAAAGTGAAACGTGATGCGTGAGAGGAGGATATAATGGCGCAAACCCGCATTCAGACTCCGGGCCCGTTGCTGGCCCCCGATGGCACGCTGAGTGCCGTGGGCTGGTCGCCCCACCCGCTGCTGGACTGCAACCTGGAGCGGGTCCGCTTCTACCCCCTCCCCTGCGCCCGCTCCAGTTCCTGCGCGTCAAGCGCTGGGATTACTACGCCGTCTTCACCCCCCGCCGCTTCTTCTCCGCCACCATCGCCCACCTGGGGTACGCCAGTAACATTTTCGTCTACACCCTGGATTGGGAGACGGGCGACCTCCACGAAGAGGGACTGGTCGTCCCGCTGGGGCGCGGCGTCCAACTGCCCCGGAACAGCACGGAGGGGGAAAGTCGGTTTGAGGACGGGCGCGTCCGCCTGGTCTTCTGGGCCGAACCGGGATTCCGCCACGTCCAGGTGGACTGGCCGTCGTTCCACAACGGGCGGGGCATCCGGGCGGACATTCGCCTGGACTGTCCGCCCGACCACGAGTCCATGACCATCGTCATCCCCATCGGCCGACGGCGGTTCTACTACAACCGCAAAATCAACTGCATGCCCGCCAGCGGATGGCTGCGGTACGGCGATGTGCAGGAGGAACTGCGCCCGGAGGAGACGCTGGGCTCCCTGGACTGGGGGCGGGGGGTCTGGGAGTACAGCAGTTTCTGGAACTGGGCCAGTGCCTCCGGCTTCCTGCCCGACGGGAGACGGGTCGGTCTGAATCTGGGGTGTGGCTTCGGCGACCTCTCCGCCGCCACGGAGAACTGTCTGGTGCTGGAGGGACGGGTGCACAAACTGGGCGCCGTCCGCTTTGACTACCGCTCCGGCGACTATATGCGCCCCTGGCGTTTCACGGACGACGAGGGACGTCTGGACCTGACGCTGGTCCCCTTCAAAGAGCGCGTCGCCCGCACGAACCTGGGGGTCATCTTCAGCGAGGTCCACCAGATGTTCGGTCGCTACCAGGGGCGGGTGGTCGCCGACAACGGGGAGGTCATCTCCATCCAGGACCTCATCGGGTTTGCCGAAGAGCACCACGCGCGGTGGTAGATATGGCCGTAATCGTCCTGCTTCTGCTACTGGATTTCGCCCTGACGACGGCGCTTTCGTGGCTGAACCTGGCGTACCTGAAGCGGCGGGCGGCGTCGCCGCTTCCGCCGGAGTGGGCGGCCCTGCTGGACACCTCCCGCTTCCCGCAGATGGTCGCGTACCGGGAGGCCAACACGTGGCTCTCCCAGGGCGCCCGTCTCACCGACCTGGCGGTGACGCTGGCGATTCTCCTCTCCGGCCTGCTCCCCGCGCTGGCCCGCTGGGCGGCCGCGCTCCCGATGGCGCCAGTCGTTCAGGGACTGGCTGTCCTGGCGGTCCTGGGAGGCATCTCCTACCTGGCAGGCCTGCCCTGGGGCCTCCTCTCCGACTTCGGGGTGGAGCGGAAGTTCGGGTTCAGCACCATCACCTTCCGGACCTGGCTGATGGACCAGGTGAAATCCCTGTTCCTGGCGGTGGTCCTGGGAGTCCCGCTGGCTGGCGTCCTGCTGCTCCTGATAGAACGGATGGGGGCGACGTGGTGGCTCCCGGCCTGGGGGGTCGTCACCCTCTTCCAGTTGCTGGTCGCCTACATCGCGCCCGTGGTCATCCTCCCGCTCTTCAACAAATTTGAGCCGCTTCAGGACGAGGCCCTGAGGGAAGACATTTTCGCGCTGGCCCGGAAGGCCGGTTTCCCCCTGGGCGGGGTCTTCCAGATCAACGCATCCCTGCGCAGCACCCACTCCAACGCCTACTTCACCGGTTTCGGGAAGAACCGCCGCATCGCCCTCTTTGACACGTTGCTGGAACAACTCTCCCACCATCAGATTCTGGCCGTCCTGGCCCACGAAATCGGGCACTGGAAGAAGCGGCACGTCCTGAAGGGGATGGTAGGAGGCATTCTGCTCTCCGGCCTGGGGCTGGCGGCGGCGGCCTGGGTGCTGGACCACCCCTGGCTGTACCGGGCGGTGGGGATGGAGGACCTGTACCGCGCGGTGGGGCCGGTCGGGCCGGTGGCGGCAGTGGGGCTGTTCGTCTTCGGCGTCGTCGC
>Ga0272447_1000748_pt1 | contig 22937 bp, 25 predicted proteins | sample YNPCB0133_FD_194589 | JGI IMG/M metagenome (GOLD analysis project Ga0272447, IMG submission 194589) | Hot spring microbial mat communities from Yellowstone National Park, WY, United States - YNP-CB-013-3 | ecosystem: Environmental > Aquatic > Thermal springs > Hot (42-90C) > Sediment | place... | reverse complement strand
CTAGCTCAGATTCTGAGAGATTTTTCCTTGGTACTGAGGAAATCAAGATATAAAGTGTAAACCAACAGTATAATAACAACGGAAGGACCCGGACCCCGCCGATGTGACCCTGGGATACTAGGGCACCCCATCATGTGTATAAAACTGCATAGTATCCTGCTACTCTTGCTAGGGTTTTTTCTCCCTCAGCAAGCCATAGGTCAAACTCCCACCACATCGACGGGGTGGCCGAATCCCCCACCTTCATCGCCCCCAGGTCACCCCCTCATGGGTATGTTGATCCTTGGCGGGATTACACTGATCGTGATTTTCATCATTTGGCTGGTCAGCCGTGCGGATGATACCAGTCCAAGCTGAAGAAGGTAACCTCACCCCACCTCTGGGGAATCTCTGATGCGTGATTTTCTGCAAGAATTTCGGACATTCATTCTCCGTGGGAACGTCGTGGACCTGGCGGTCGGACTCGTCATCGGCGCTGCCTTCACCAATATCATCAACTCCCTAGTCAAGGACATATTTATGCCCATCCTCGGGTTGATCACCGGGGGCATCGATCTCTCGGGTCAGACCATCACACTCTCCGGTGATGCGCGTTTAGGTTGGGGCAACTTCATCCAATCCACAATCAGCTTCGTGATTATTGGCTTCTGCCTGTTCCTGGTCGTCAAAGCCATCAACCGGCTGCGGGAGTGGACCTCAAACCCCACCGGTTCGCCACCGGAAGCAACGGAAACGGAAAAGCTCCTTCGGGAAATTCGCGACTTGTTACGCGAGCAAGCTCCCCATCGATCCACATGAGCCTTGAATCCAACTTCCGCTCCATAGGAAAGCGGAAGCATTGCTGACCACGGTACAGGAGCGGTGTGAGTAGAGGAAAAATACCGGTTTTCAAACGCACTACACCCCGCCCGGGAAAGGACCTGACCCGCGGGTCATCGGAGAGGCAAAAATGTCAGGTTTTTGATCAACTCGACATCCTTGTCTCCAAATCTTTGTTGGTTTTCAGGAGGTAAACTCACCGTCACCACCAGTTGTTCTCTCGAAGGGAATCGGATCAGCCAGAATCTGCGAATCATCGGCTGGTTTCCAACCTTGCCCTGCTGGATAATCCGAAAGGCGTGAAATCCGTTGATGTCGATTTCGCCCTCCGAAAGGAGTTTGTCCGGTTTCCATCCTGGCGTTGCCGCTACAGCTTTGCGAAACTCTGCAATCTGCTCCGACTGATTATCGTTTGCTTGACGCCAATGGGTCAATGTCAGTTGGGCGAGTGTGTCTCCCCGATCCACAAGCCGCATCATGAGATGATCTTCCGTTTGCCCCACGATGTACCATTCCCGGTTGTATCTTAGGCGATAGCTCTTTCTCGGTCCTTCCCCTTCTAACTGTAAAAGTTCGGCCTTCGGTTGCTGCCACAGCTGGGGCTCGAGTACATGTGGCTGGGAACATGCTTCGGTTTGAACGTTTGCGTCCAGACGCTGAACGGTTACACGGATTCGCAAGCGTGATGCTGGACTCCACCATCCGGCCGTTCGCTCATCTTCCTGGTTCCATTGATACTCTACGACCCGCCCGCTCCGTTGGTCGTACTGCCCCTTGCTATCGAAAACCAGGTTCACCTTCGCCCCTTTGTCGATCCCGACGACCTTGCCACGAACTGCGAATTCCGCAATAGCCCCCTGGAGAGAGAGGAGTTTACCCTCCACCTGACATTCCAGGACGGCGTCCAGCAAGCAAACCTCGCAGATGATGGTCGGGCTGATCTTCCACGTCTGTCCGACGGCTACAACCTTACCGGGAAGCATACTGGGCAGGGTTGCCGTGGGCCAATGCTCCGTAACTATTTCCAATTCGTCACGCGTGAGTGCCCCATGGGGGCAAAATCCCCTAGTACCATCAGGCAAGCGACCGTAGATGATACAACTCCGCTCTGGACGCAGGGTCTTGATCAAACGCTCGCCGGCAACATGCACTTCAACCGAGGCATGGGTGTACGATCGGATCGTCCGGTTCGGTATCTCCCCGGCGGATGACGCCAGAATGCGCTCGGCCAGTTTGTGCTTTCCGACACCCCGAATGCGAATGGGTAGTGACTTCCCCTCGGCCTCTCCCCGCAACTCACCCTCCACAAGGGTGTTTACTTCATAACCCCGCCATTCCTCTGGTTTGACCTCCTCTCGCAGTAGCACCGCAGGGGGGGATTCCATCGGGACAATCACTCGTAATTGTTCCCCCGTCAATACGGTGTACGTCAATGTGAGGGTGGCAAGCAGAGTCATCTTTTATCCCCTAATGGCATTGTGATGGGCAGGATGGGTCTAGTAGAGTGTGTGACTTCCGAAGCTGTCAAGGCAGATGGATCCAGAAGGGTTGCAGTTTACCCGAACCTCCCCATAATTCATAGCAAGCGTCGCTTTCTTAGTGGTTCGAGGGGTACAACCATGTTCGTATCCGCACACCGGAAGCCTTCCGCGAAAAAACATGATCATGCACTCCTTTTTGTTACGACTCTGCTTGCTGGGATCGCCTGCTGGGCTTGGGCGGCGGAGGTGGTACCCCCGGAGAAGATCCAGTGGAAAAAGATCGTCCTGGATCGCAAATTCCGAGCGGAAGGTGTGGCAGTTGCGGATGTCAACCGCGACGGCAAGTTGGATGTGCTCAACGGAGAATACTGGTACGAGGCCCCGGATTGGATTCCGCATGAGATGCAACCACCAGCGGACTTCAAGGATGGCTTGACAAACTACAGTCGGGTTTTCGCCTGCTGGAGTGACGACCTCAACGCCGACGGGTTTCCCGATCTGATTGTGATCGACTTCCCTGGTACTCCCTGCTACTGGATGGAGAACCCCAAGGGTCAATCCCGCTTGGAAGGCAAACCTCTTCACTGGAAAAAGCACCAAATTTGGCACTCGGCATGCAACGAAACGCCGCAATATGTGGATTTGCTCGGTACCGGCCGACGAGTGTTGGTCATGGGCTGGCAACCCAAAGGCAAAGAGAACGAAGGCCAGATGGCGTATTTCACCCCTGACCCCAAAGACCCCTATGCTCCCTGGATAATGCACCCCATCAGTCCGCCCAGCCAACCCGGCAAGCCCATCCCCGGCACGCATCGCTTCAGCCACGGTCTGGGCGTGGGGGACGTCAACGGAGATGGCCGACTCGACGTTATCTGCACAGCGGGGTGGTGGGAACAACCCCCTCAGCCTGATGGCCAAACACCTTGGACGTTCCATCCCGCTCCCCTGGGGGAAGCTTGTGCAGATATGTTTGCCTGGGATATCGACGGCGATGGCCTCAACGACATTCTCAGCACCTCTGCCCATAAATTCGGAATCTGGTGGCATAAACAACGCCGCGACCCGAAAAAAGGGGCTTCATCCTGGACCACCCATACCCTCTTCGGAATGCTGGTTTCCGAGACCCATGCAGCCCATCTGACCGATATCGATGGAGACGGTTTGCCAGACCTGGTCACGGGGAAACGCTGGTGGTCCCACGGAAAAGCTGAACCCGGTTCCTCCTGGAATGCCGCCATCTACTGGTTCAAAGCCACGCGTCAACCCGACAAAGTGATCAGCTTCCACCCCTACTTGATCGACAGCGACTCTGGTATTGGAACTCAATTCGCGGTCACAGACATCAATGGTGATGGACTTAAAGACATTATCACCTCCAATAAGAAAGGAGTATTTGTTATTTTACAGCAAAGATAGTCAAGAACTTATCAAAAGCAGATGCATTATATTTCCCGATTCATGGCACCCACTCCATTTGGGTTTCGCTTATGCGATACTCCAACATCATTCCTCTCATTTTGAGCTGTTGCGGGTACTTCCTAGCCTTATACCCCTACACGATGGGATTCCGCGGTTTTTACTTTGGAGATAGCGCTTGGTCATATACCGTAGAAATGATGTTACGGGATGGTCTCATGCCCGTCACGGATTTTGCGTATTTCTATGGATTAATTGCATTGCTGATCAATAAAATATGGTTTGCCATTTTCGACCTCACACCACAGGCACTGCTTTATATGTACATTGTTGGGATTATCGCCTCGGTATATGGTGTCATTCAAATAGTAACGGCACTGGAATTGGGTCGCCTGGGTGGGTTCATCATCGTGGTGGCCGGCCCGATCATAGTCAATTCTGGCCATTTGTTATTGTCACCTGTGCACATATGGGAACCGGCTCTATTGATCAATGCTCTGGCGGCGCAAGTACGCGGCCGTTACGCCACAGCTCTGGCCTTGACCACGCTCGCCGCTCTCGTCAAGCCCTCACTCGCCTATGTATACGGGCTGCTCTTGCTGATACAAATCTTGGGTGGTTGGATACCGCAAAATACATCCAATTTCCATCAAAGACTTCGACTACTTCTACCTGCTACCATCGTGGGAGTTATTGTATCCAGTATTGTCATTGCATACTTTGGTTTCGACCGTTTCATCCAAACACAAATACCTCTCACCGCAGGCAAAGCCTACGCTGATTTTCATTTTGGTTTCTTCTACGGTATCGGTCGCGAAATGTGGTGGCCCAAGGAGTGGACATTGGCACATTATTTTTTCACTATTGCCGGCGCTTGGCTCATCGCAAGCTTTATCCTTTTCATCGGCACTATTGTCAGTTTACGCTATCTCTATACAACCAGCGGAAGATTCATTGCAACATGTGGCATACTCCATGCCATTTTCGTCTGTTTTCTTTTCGGCAATCAGTGGTCCTGGATTTACTATCCTTATCTATTGTTTCTTGGAGCGGCTGTTTCTATTGATCGCGGATTGAAATACACCAGCTCATGGGTGAGTAGTATCATATTAACTGGTGGCGTCATCCTGAGTGCATTTTTGCTCTTTACCGTCACATTCTTTTGGATGGCCATCAATGGTGTGGAACTATGGAAAACCTTTATGCGTGATCCGTTGAACTACGGAATGTACAGTGACCGAGAGGACTACGAAGCCTGGATGGAAGTGATGCGTCTGGCTCAGAACCAACGGGTGTTCGTGCTCAACCGCACTAATGCTGCTCATATTTTCTCGCCCCCCGTGGATGGACCTCGTGTTTGGGTTCTGATCCGCTCGATTGCCACTCCTGGAGAAATCGATCGCATTCGAAACCAGATCGCTCAGGCCGATGTGATCGTCTTACCAAGGTGGCACGACAACGATCTGCTCGAATGGCCGGAATTCGCCCCACAACTTCGCGAGTTCCAACAATACAAAGAATACAAGCTCCTCATTTTACTGAGACGCATCCCCCTCAAAGATGAGGCAATCCGAGGCCTTAGCCCTTGATAGCCCATTCTGCCGCGAAGTACTGGGAACCACCGTTCGGATTGAAGCCAATCCAGAAACTCGTATTATCACTGTGTTTCCCCCTTGCAGAGGCAGAAAGACAGCATCCCGGTGTCAGTCCAGGAGGAGGTACACGCAAGCAATGCGGCATATATTGTCCGCACTGGTGCAAAATAAGCCGGGCGTACTAGCCCACATTGCCAGCATGCTGGCTTCACGTGGTTTCAACATCGATAGCCTGGCTGTTGGAGAAACAGAGCATCACGACCTATCCCGCATGACATTTGTCGTGCATGGCGATGACGCCGTTTTGGATCAGGTCCGCAAACAACTGGATAAGATTGTCACGGTCGTCCGTGTGGATGACATCAGTTCGGAAAATTACGTCGAGAGGGACCTGATGCTGATCAAAGTGAATTGCCCGGCGGAGAAGCGACCGGAGGTTTTCTTGATTGCTGAGACCTTCCGCGGTCGGGTCGTGGATATTCAGCACAACAATGTTATCATTGAAATCAGCGGGACGGAAGCCAAAGTTGAGGCCTTCATCGAGTTGATGCGTCCGTATGGAATTCTGGAACTGGCCCGTACTGGTCGCATCGCTTTAGTGCGTGGAGAACCTAAGCCGCAAACCGCGGAGGAGGGCACATGACCGTCCAACCGGAAAAAATACTTCTGCCCACGCGTCATCTTCCGCCGGAACTTGCGGATGTGCTTTCCCACCTGCAAACAGGCGACCGGATTCGCGTCACCCAGCGGGTTCGCGTCGGTAAACGCCTCTGGAGCACGACAGTTGAAGGCCAGTTCCGAGAGTTATGCTACCTGGAAACGGGTATCACAACCGACCGGGTACGGGAGGATGATATTGTCGTACCTGTTGTCCGTTTCGTGAAAGACAATGGCGAATTGAGCAGTATCAGTCTGGATGAGAATACGCGCGTAGAACGTTTGGCAGCTGCACCAACTGCATCCACCGTAGCATGAAACGGGGATCAATGGATTGGATTCTCATTCCATGCGTCCCCAGATGCACACTTCAAAACCCTGCAAGTCGATGTCCTCTCCCTCTCGTTCGTATTCGCCGGGACCACCGTAATCGACGGACAAGCGGATATAGGCCCAAAAACAGGCTCGCATGCCATGGATGTCGTAACCGGAGGCATCCACGTCAGCTTCTAAAACCCATCGCCAATGTCGGCGCTCCTCACGTGTGGAATCCTCGGCTTCTTCCTGCCAGCCTTTCAGAACGCGGGAAATATGATCCAGAGCCTGATGCCAGCGTCGCGCTTCGTCGATATGCGTACGCCATTCATTCGTTTGTCGTTCCACTATCGTTCCCGGTATGGTGCAGATGGCCTCAAACAGCTTATGTTCCAGCAAAGTGCACCGCCACGGTGAGCGCAGGTAAACGGTCACTCCTGGGCTTTCCAGAGTCAATCCGTAGAAATCCACCTGCATAGGTCATAACCTCTTGCCATTTCCCCGCTATCGAGACGGACTTGATCGTGTCACAACCGAAATTTGCTCTGCTCAGCAGCGAATCTCTCTGCAAGTGCAGCGGCCGTCTCATCATAAGCTGTTGCGTCCGGCCAGGTATCCCGGGGTCGGAACAATCGATCTGGCACTCCGGGACAAAGCTGAGGGACTAGCAACCCAAATACCGGCTCTGTCTCATGAGGTACATGCTCCAATTGGCCTTCGAGAACAGCCGTCAGCATAGTCCGTGTCCATTCCAAAGGGATGCGCTGCCCCACCCCATACGGTCCACCGGTCCAACCCGTATTGAGCAACCAAACCTGTGGGCGATGCCGCTCCAGACGCTGCCGAAGCAGATTGGCATAGATCTCTGGTGGAAGCGGCAAAAAAGGTTTGGCGAAACAGGTGCTGAATTCCGGGGTGGGTTGGGTAATGCCTGTTTCTGTGCCAGCGATCTTAGCAGTATATCCGCATAAAAAGTAACGCAGAGTCTGGGTAGTATCGAGACGTGCCAGAGGTGGCAATACGCCGAAGGCATCGCAGGTGAGAAAAAAGATATGCCGTGGATGGCCTCCTTGTCCACTGGACTCGGCATGCGGAATGTAATGCAACGGATAGGCCGCCCGCGTATTTTCCGTGATCCGATCATCGGCGAAATCAGGGTCACGCGTATAAGGATGCACGGGAACGTTTTCCAGGATGCTGCCGAAACGCAAGGCATTCCAGATTTGGGGTTCACTCTGAGGAGATAAGCGGATGGTTTTCGCGTAGCACCCTCCTTCAAAGTTGTAGATTCCCTGGTCGCTCCAACCGTGTTCATCGTCCCCGATCAACCGGCGAGACGGGTCGGCGCTGAGTGTGGTTTTGCCCGTCCCGGAAAGCCCGAAAAATAAAGCCACGTCTCCCATGGGTCCGACATTAGCAGCACAGTGCATAGGGAATACGCCCTGCTGGGGAAGTAAAAAATTCAGGACGGTGAAAATGGCTTTCTTGATCTCACCAGCATAATGGGTTCCGCCGACCAGGACCATGCGTTGCTCGAAACTGATCACAATGCAGGCCTCGGAACGTGTACCGTCTTGCTGAGGATTGGCATGAAAGTCCGCGGCATGCCAGACGGTCCAATCCGGCACAAAATGCTCCAGTTCCTCCAAAGGGGGCCGAAGGAACAAGGCTCGAGCAAAAAGGTTATGCCAGGCCTTTTCCGTCACGACTCGCAGCGTGATGCGATAGCGTGGATCGGCCCCCGCCTGACCATCGAAAACGTACAGATCGCGTCCTCGGAAATACTCCCGAAACCGTTCCCGCAAGTGCCTGAATCGTGCGGGTTCCAACGGTTGATTGGCAGACCAATCTACTTGAGAATCCGTCAGCGAATCCCGCACGATATATTTGTCTTTGGGAGACCGACCGGTACGTGTCCCGGTGAAGGCGGAAAAAGCACCGTTTTCCGTCAACACGCCTTCGCGTCGGCGCACCGCGTGCTCCACCAGAATTGCAGAGGTCAGATGAGCATAAACCCGACCAGGTTGTGGAATACCCAGTACCGACGGATCAAAGGGCGGCACCGCATCCAACACATGATCTGCAAGCGACGTCATAACCACTCTGCCTCCGCGGCATGGGAAGTTTTCCTGGCCGTGATGATGCCATTGGGATCATGATAAAATGTATCATACTGCTGAGGGCATGAACCCAGCCTATGGTCCCAGATGGATATTGATACAGACAGGCACAAGACCCGACAGACTCTCAACGATATTTCCGAAACACCTATACTCCCCATTGTGCTCAATCCTTAACGGTATCACAAGATGTCCGATTCCTGGGATCAACGACGGAGTTGGGGGTGGTTATGATACAGGAACCGCACCTATGGCATCTAGCGCGCGGTTATCGCTTCGCAGGCGTTGTCAGCGGCTTACGTAATGAACCGAACCGGCGCGATGTCGCAGTGATCATCAGCGACACACCAGCCACGACCGTAGGGATGTTTACCCGGAACCAGATATGCGCTGCACCTGTTCGGGTGTGCCGCGAACGTCTTCCCTCGAGCCAGATTCGGGCTATAGCGGTTTGCTCCGGCAATGCCAACGCCTGCACGGGTGCGCAAGGGCTGGCCGACGCGTACCGGATGGCCGCACTGGCAGCCCAGGAATTAGGGTGTCAGCCGGAACAGGTTCTCGTGGCTTCCACGGGTGTCATCGGGCGTCTGTTGCCCATGCCCCTGCTGGAGGCAGCAATCCCTCAAGCCGTTCAATCGGCCACAGCTAGTCTGGAAGCACTCCGACATGCGGCCCAAGCTATCCTCACCACCGATACAGGAATCAAAGTAGCCACCCGTCAAGGGCCCCACTGGACCATCACCGGCTTCGCCAAAGGGGCAGCCATGATTGGCCCAAACATGGCAACCATGCTCGCCTTCATCCTCACCGATGCTCACCTTTCTATCAATGATCTTCAGCAAACTCTACATAACGCTGTAGAACACAGCTTTCATTGTATTTCTGTGGAAGGGCACACAAGCACCAATGATACGGTACTATTACTCGCCAACGGCAGCGGCCCACGTCTGCAAGGGGTGGACCTGGCGACGTACCAGGAAGCTGTCACCAGTGTCTGCCTCGAATTGGCACGCAAGATTGCCCGAGACGCAGAGGGGGCAGAACATTTCATCACGATCGACGTAGAAGGTTGCCGCAATGACGCCGAGGCTCGGCGTATCGCAAAAACCATCGCAGATAGCCCTCTGGTCAAAACAGCCATTTTTGGCCATGACCCGAACTGGGGACGGATTGTCTCTGCTGCAGGTTATGCAGGAGTTGAATTCACCGAAGCGAATCTCTCGCTTTGGCTGGGTGACATGTTGTTGTACCACGCGGGTACCCCTTGTCCTTTCGACGCTCCTACCGCGTCAGCGTACCTGAAACAGAATCGAGATATACATATTCGTCTGAAGTTCGATCTTGGTCCAGGAAAATGCACATTCTATACATGCGATCTCACCACAGAATATGTGCGTCTTAATGCAGACTACACAACCTGAAACGAGTGAGATCATAGCTGCTTAGCCCATCGAGAATGGCTTACCGAGAGTGACTCAGCTACGTTGTGGGAGTCCCCATGGTATTTCCTTCAAATCAACCCTTGTTGGAGTTGTATCACCTAGGCCGTGATTATGGTACCGTGAAGGCTCTAGCGGATATCACCTTGACATTACCCCCAGGACGGATCGGCTTGCTCGGGCCTAACGGTGCAGGGAAATCCACCCTGCTGAAAATCCTCCTAGGCTGGCTTCCTCCCTCGCGAGGCACTGGCCGATTCATGAATGTGGAACTGACTGCTCCTCCAGCGATCCGTCGCCAGTTGCGTCATCTGGTAGGCTTCATGCCGGAAGCTGATGCGATCATTCCGGGATTGTCCGGGGTTGAGTATGTGGCTTTTGCCGGAGAACTCTGTGGTCTGCCGCGACGCCACGCCCTGCGCCGTGCCCATGAAATCCTGAACTTTCTAGACATGGATGAGGCACGTTATCGTCCTGTAGAGACCTACTCCTCCGGCATGCGACAAAGAGTCAAACTTGCTCAGGCCCTGGTGCACGACCCTCTCGTGCTCTTGCTGGACGAACCCACAGCTGGCCTCGATCCCGCAGGTCGCGAGGCGTTGCTCCAGTTGCTGGAACGTATTGCCTCGGAGTACGACAAATCCATCATTCTTTCCACCCATCTGCTCGCCGATGTCGAGAGAATTTGCGATCATGTAGTTGTCCTAGCCGCGGGACGTGTACGTGCAGCAGGACAGGTTGAGCAACTCAAGGACCCCCGCGGTAGTCGCTACCAGCTACAGATCAGTGGGAATGACACCCTCTTTGCCCAACAGTTGCAACTCCACCATGTCGCCATCCTGGATCAGCGGGAAAATGGAACCTGGCGCGTTGTCGCTCCTGCTGACTGGACACCCCAACGATTCTTTGCAGTTGCCTATCAATCCCAAGCGATTATCCACCGTCTGGTTCCAGATGAAGAGACGCTCGAGGAGCTTTTCCTCCGCATGATCTCCTTCAATAACATGGATGATGATGCGAAACTCGGCAATCACGCACTCCCTTTAGGTGAGAGTGGATGATGAAAGGGATGAACACGCAACTGTCGCTGAAATATTCTCCTTGGCAGGAGAAGACCTCGCGCCCATATACTGCCATCGCTGCGATAGGACGCATTTCGCTGCTTTTGATATGCCGGCAACGACTTTTCTGGGGACTCTTAGCCCTCGCCATGTTGGCGTTCTTCTTCTTTCTTTATGGACAATATCTCATGGTTTGGATCAACCTACAATTCGCCCACGAAACTGTCCGAATCGCCGGTTTCTCGGTGAATATTTCTCAACTCCTCCGCTTTCTGGATCGGCTCGCCTTGCAAGGCACGGCACACACTTATGCCAACTTTATCTGGTTTCAAGGATATATCTTAGTGATTCTATTATGCTTTAGCGGATCACATTTATTTGGTAATGATATTATATATAACACTATGATATTTTATTATTCTAAACCTATATCTCCATGGCATTATTTATGTGGCAAATGTCTTGCCATCATTTTTTTGATCGTTATGACAACTTTTATTCCCGCCACCATACTTTGGTTCGAAGCGGGATTGCTTCTCGATGGGCTAACATACTACACGCAAAACTATCTGGTTTTACTCGGAATCGCAGGATACTCTGCCCTGATTGCCCTCACACTAAGTCTCTTGACCGCCACCACTGCCATGATATTCCAACGTACGGCACCCATGGTTCTCGCGTGGATGGGTCTTTTTGTCCTTCTCCGCATGATGGCCAATTGGCTGGCAATGACAACCCAGGAAGGCGATTGGCGATTGCTGGATTTCTGGAATAATCTTTATCTATGTGGCTTATGGTGCTTTGGTATCGATCATGCCACGATCCGACCCATTCCCCAACCCCATTATAACAACGCTTTTTTAGTTGTATTTCTAATTATAACATTATGTATATTATATATATGCAAACAAACAAGACTTGAAATCTACAGATGAACACAACATTCCCCAATGCTAATTTTTGTAAACATTCATCTAGATATAATTTATAATATTTATGAAAGATCAACCATTACTACAATTCATTGATGTTTCCAAATGGTTTGGACGTGTACTAGCGCTCAATCAAGTTACGTGGACATTTCATAGAGGGATTGTAGGATTAGTCGGTGCGAACGGGGCAGGGAAATCGACTTTTCTACGCCTAGCCGCTGGGCTGCTCAGACCCACATTAGGCGAAGTCAAGATCGCCGGCCGGGACGCCTGGGACTGGCGGAGCAGACGTCTGCTTGGTTATTGTCCTAGCACCGACTCGTTTTTCTACGATCAGAGTGGAGAAGAATTTGTATATACTATGGCACGTCTCTGCGGCATTCCTCGTCGTACCGCGCGCAAGCAGACGGAGTTGACTTTGCAGCGTCTAGGACTGAGCGATCTTGCACACCGTCCCATCTACGGATACTCCAAGGGGATGCGGCAGAAGATCAAATTGGCACAGGCTCTCGTACATCAACCGCCGCTGCTGATCCTCGATGAACCCTTAGCCGGCATCGATCCTGTGGGACGGCATGAACTTATCAAACTCTTCCACCAGTTGAGTCAGGAAGGACACTCGCTGATCGTTTCCAGCCATGAATTGCAAACCCTGGAGCAACTAACGGATCACATTCTCCTCCTCAGTCATGGACGTGTCGCCGCGGCGGGAACGATCCGGGAAATCCGCCGGCAACTCGCGGACTACCCTGTGACCGTCCGGATTACTGTCAGCTCCCCCCGAGCCTTCGCTCGCCATCTTGTTGAATGGCCTGAGGTTATCGCCATCGAATGGTCAGAACCGTCTCGACAAGCTTCCCGCGGCACACTCCTTGTTCGTATACAGCAGCCGAACGAGTTCTTTCAGCGTCTTACGCAGTTTTTAGCTCACAATCCATGGAATATCTCACGTGTTGAACCAGTAGACGATTCAACTCATGAATTATTAGGATACATCCTCGGTGGTTCAGGAAAAACATGATTTATACGAGATTTTACACAATAAATATATACGAGTAGTATAAATATATGTTAAAGTATAAATATTTCCATAGTCCTGAGCATGGGAGTATGCTATCATCTTTATGTTATTTGATTTGGTTTATATTGGCAGGTCAATTGCGTCGCAACAGTCTGACGCTCTGGGTATCCCTAGTTCTTTCGGGTATGGTTGTACTGTGGGTCAGCATCGAGACTCAACGTGAGCGATGGGATCTACGTCATCGCCGTGTATCAAAAGGGGGTCCGACTTATGGCCAGATTATGGACCGGGAGATCATGGAACAGGCGTATTTTGTGTTGTCTTCTGCTTTTCCCTTCGGAACTGCCTGCGCACCTTCGTTCCTGATTGCGACGAGCACTGTACGGCATAACTCCGTTCAATCACAGTGGGGCTTTATGTATTATTCTTATTGGGTAATCTTCAACATCTACTTAGCATTCCTGATGCCGATTCTTACATTATCTTGTATAAACACCTTGGTCGATCCAGAAAATGATGCCTGGGTGTGGCTATGGTCTCGCCCACTTCCTCGAAGCGGGATATATCTGGCTCAATGGATTGGTACTTTACCATGGGTATTTCTCCTAAATATCGGCACACTGGCGGCATTAGCTATTGCTGGTGGGTCATATGGACAAAAATCATTCTTCTTATATACACCTTTTCTGGCACTTGGCATATTATCATTCACATCATTATTCAATTTTATTCATATATTTTTTCATAAGCCTATTGTTGTGGGATTAGTCTATGTATTTTTCTATGAAACACTTACAGGTGGTTTGCCCGGTAGTATCAAGCTATTGAGCTTGACGTTCCATATTCGTAGCCTCTTGTATAATGTAGCTCAAGCGGATAGGAACCCGGTGCAATTACTTTTGTTATCCGAGGTCGCCTCGTGGGAAACCGCGATGAGTTTCTTGCTATCAGCCACGCTCATCCTGACCCTCCTGGGAGCGTGGTTGGTCGGAAAGTATGAACGGAAAGAAATCACCTAGACAAGTTCATTGATTGGGAACTACATCACACCCCGTTGTTACAGCAACATACCACTAAGGAAGTATCGATGCATTCTATAGATTCTTCAGGTCATTCACCGCTTCACGGGTATTCGGGGGACAAGCTTTCTCCCGAGAGAAAGCCAATGCCCGCCGGTTTGACTTTGTGTATCAGTCGTGAAGCGGGGGCGCGGGGTGGAACCATTGCACGCAAGGTAGGTGACCTGCTCGGCTGGCAAGTCTTTGCCCAAGACAGTATCGATTATCTGCTGCAACACGACGCTGCCCGCGAGCAACTGGAGGCCGAGCTACTCCCTACCTGCCGGGAATGGCTCGCCTGGCAACGGCAGCAATTCGGCGAAAAGCGTTGGCCAACGGAGGACACCGGTATCCTGGTCGATCTCCTCCTTGTCATCGCGGCCCGGGGAGATGCCATCATTGTGGGTCGCGGGGCAGGTTTTCTGTTGCCTCCCGAGAGTACAATCCATGTTCGGATCGTAGCCCCATTTCCTGACCGGGTCGCCTGGCTGGCCCAACTTCTCCGCCTCACTCAGCAGCAGGCCCAGGAAGAAGTCCGCGCCCGAGATCATCGTCGTTTGCGATTCCTCCTGCAAATATTCGGCCAGGAAGCTACGGACCCCACTCTTTATGACGCTGTCCTCAACTCAGGACGTTTAGGGGTCGAAGCCTGTGCTCAGATTCTGGGTTGGATGGTTCGCACCCGGGAAGCTCTGTCAAACTGGACATCTGACCCAGAATTGTCTCTTCCCGACTCCGGCCTCTGGGATCGACCATGAACACCGCTTCCGGTTCCCCTGTCTCGCGACTCCTGGAGGGACTGCCTCAACCTCGCCTTGCTATTGTTTTGGGATCTGGTCTGGGACATCCGCCTCCCGGATATATTGAGTGGAAGAGGTGGCCCTACGATCAGATTTTCTCAATGCGAAAAAGTTCAATCTCGGGACACGCCCATTTCCTGTCGTTGGGACTCTGGAACCGCACACCAGTACTCTTATTCTTTGGGAGATTGCACTACTATGAGGGATATTCTTTTCAACAAACCAACGCCTTGGTCCATCTGGCGGCACATTGGAACGTCCCAAGGATCGTGCTCACCAATGCCGCAGGCAGTCTTACGCCTGAATTGAAACCTGGTAATATCACGGTGATCAAAGCTCATTATATATTAGTTGGAAATAAATCATGGAAACAATTGATTTATAATACACCTAATGAACGACCTTATACACATCGGTTGCTGCAACGCTTGTCCGAGCTTCCTCAGGGTCTTTACGTCGCTGTCTCTGGTCCAAGTTACGAAACGCCGGCCGAAGTCCAGGCTTTGGCCCGCTGTCATGCCCATATGGTGGGAATGTCCACAGCTTGGGAATCCGAAGAGGCCTGGCGTCTTGGACTGGAAGTTGCCGCTCTGAGCTGCATTACCAACTATGCTGCGGGCATACAAGGCTCTACACCTCACCATCAGGAAGTGCTCGAAGTCTCACGCCGATCCTATGAGACATTATATTATCACATATCTAAATTGATCGAGTGGTAGTTGAATACTTGTTGAAATGTAAAGATAAACATTCATGCGCGACGATTCCTATGGAATCGGAAGAGCAAGCTCCTTCCTATCGATGCATTTCACGACTGCAGAGGCAGTCTTCTCGTATAATAAACAAGAAATTCGTCATACGAGGAATCGACAGATATGCCACGCAAGATTTATTCCCGAAGTTGCCTCAAGCTTTTTGCCTGCATCGCTATGTTGTTGTCACCGTCTCCGGTCAGCGCCCATGCCTTGGAGGCTATTGTGCGGGTGACAGAAAATGCCCTGATCGTCGAAGCAGGGTATGACGACGATACTCCCGCTTCTAATGCCAAAGTTGTGATCTACGATTCCCATAATGAGCAGATTCTTTATGAGGGAACAACCAATGAGCGTGGCATATGCACCTTTTCCCTCCCGGTTGCTGGGACATATCGGGCCGAAGTGATGTCAACCGGTCACCGCACCAGTGTAACCTTTGTCGTGGAAAATGTCCCGCGGGAATATCGGAACTGGAGACCGAACCATATTTTAGGTCTGATTTTGGGTGTTGGTGGTCTTTTAGCCCTCACCGGGATCAGTTGGTGGCGTCTGCGCAGGCGTACAGGATGGGGCACTTCTCGTAACCATTCATCCCCCACGGACCACCCAATGGATGCAAATGATGTCGCAAGGGACCGTTCAAGCTTTTCTTGAGTAAGGATTAATCCTAGTGCGATTATCGCCCCATACAGCGGGAATCCACACCGAACTGACACGATTTCTTTTCAGCAGTCTGGACTTTTCAAGCACTCGGGACAGGAGGAATCGTCATTCCCGTTACGAGCGTTGTTCTCGCCACGGTGACTCCCCTTAGCTACACCCTTGGAAACAAAAGCGATTCCTCGAACCGATCTATTGCAGTATGCTAAAGTTGTTCTTTCGCACCCCGGGAGGGTAAGCAAAACGAAGTCAAGAACTTTCTTTCGTCACGACATCAGCAACGGCCAGGACGATAGAAATCACTCTAAATTTGGATCTGCGTCATGAGACGCTTAGGGTTACGATGAGGTGGTAAAAATGCAGCGAATCGTGCGTCTGCTCAGTCTAGTGGTTGGAACCATCGCAACAGTTGCGCTTTCAGGAGGAATCCGTGGTCAATCTGGCGGAATAAACACTACAGGCCTACCGCCCGCTTCATCTCTGGATCGCCTGAATTTGCGACTATTGTGGTCTCTGCAACTGCCGATAGAAGTCAACCGCGACTCAATTATGCAGGCCCAAACCTTGGACGATCAACTTTTCATCCAGACCCGGACAGGTCAGTTCTTCGCGATTGATACGCGTACCGGTCAGATTCAATGGCAGAAGCGACTCGGGAATGGCAATTACTCCGTGATGCTGCCTGCTGCAGTGAATGATCAGTTGGTATTCGTTACCCATGTTACCAAACTCTATGCATTCCAACGATATACAGGAAACGCGGAGTTTGAGTTGGATCTGGGCAGCGGTCCGACTGCAGGATTGGCTGCTGATAACACAGGAGTATACTGCGTGTTGGGAATGCGTACTGGTAATAGCGCGGCCCACCGCATCACGGTGTATAATCTACTCAATCCCATTACTGTATCCGCACAACAAGGTGGTGGGGCGGTGGATCCCTCGCGTCCATCGACCAAAGAAGTTGGTGTCCCACCTTTGGACGAAGTTATGAAACGCTACCTCCCGGCTTCGCGCTCCACCACCTCTGCTGCTGAGCAAATCCCTCTGCTTAAGCCCCAGCAAATTGGTCATGCCGAACCCACGGGGGGCTATACCGGCAGTCGTACTCCGTCACTCTCCCCATTACCTCGCATTACGCCACCATACACACTTACGAATGAGAATTATACTCCTTCGTTGAATGCCCTACCTTCACTACGTCAACCCTACCATCTCCGCACAGAATCCAGCAAATATATCCAGAGCACGCCATCGATCGGTACCATACCGCCCTCGGTTGCCGCGGCCTTGGCATTGACGGACCTGAGGCCTCAGCCGATCAAACCTCAGGTACGCTGGGAATATGGATTTGGAGGTCGCATCGAGTATCCGCCTCTTCTGACCCGAAGCCGCGTCTGGGTCTTCCTTTCACCCCGCTACGCCTACGCCTTCAATAAGGTGGATCGAGCTCTGGAATTGATCGATAAGTTCACCGACAACATCACAGCTGCCCCAGTTATAGCTGAAGAAACCGTTTACATACCGACTGCCAACGCCCTTTTGGCAGTTCGTGGTCAATCAGGCGGTCGAGATAGTGGCGTTGATTTGTTATGGCGCACCCCGATTCCGGGTCGCAACAACCACTCTCCCTTCATCACCACGAAATACGTCTACGTTTCAGGAGACGAGACGGGTGTCATCTGTTTGGATCGGCTCACTGGACAACTTCTCTGGCAATCTGATGCAGAAATAGACACCGTGTGTGCTGCTAATGAGGAATTCGTTTACACTCGTGATCGAACGGGCCAACTGTTGGTCTTTGATGCTGGTCGGCCGACAGATTCCGCGAATAAACGTTCGCGCCCCTTAGGCGTGCTGGATGTTCGTGATTACGGTCTAGTTATCACGAATACGGTTTCGGACCGCATTTTTCTGGCCACCAGGGGTGGTACCATTATCTGTATACGAGACAAAGCATCTAAGTACACCACACCCGTCCGCATCGGGCCGCCCCCTCTGATCAATCCACCTCCACGCCAGGATAATTCGAAGCAACCCTAAAAGACGCACAGGATGGAACATCACCGGTTATCATCACATAATCGCACCAACGGAACCTTGCCGCCCCGATTACGTTATGCAACATTCGAATGGGATTTAGGCACCTTACTGTTGGCCGCCTCGGACCATGGACTGGCCGTGCTTTCTTTTGCTCGACAACCGGAGGAATTTCTGCGAAATCATCCCCGGAAATGGCAATCAATCAGTTGGGAAAAAGACCCGTGGGGTCTGAGAAACCATTCGGAAGCTCTCAAGGAATGGCTCAACACCATGGAGGGCGAATATCCCCTACCTCTTGATCTGCGGGGAAGCGACTTCCAGCAGCAGGTTTGGGGAGTGCTACGGTCCATTCCCCGAGGCCATGTATGCACTTATGCAGAAGTCGCGTGGAGGATCGGCCGCCCCCATGCCACGCGGGCCGTCGCTCAGGCCTGTGCCGCCAATTCACTGGCATTGTTAGTTCCTTGTCACCGGGTCATCCGCTCCGACGGCTCCCTGGGGGGCTACCGCTGGGGGCAAAAACTCAAACACCTTTTACTTATTCGTGAAAATCAAATACAAACTCGAAATCAATAAACACTTCTATAATTTCTGCTGATTGTATTTGATGTGTATTTTCAGAAAAATCCTTAGTCATCCCGTATCTATCCCATGTCGCCCCATGATCACACCCCACGTTCCTCTGCCAGCCTGGTGGAGGAGAGTGCAACTGCTCTTGCTTGGTCTGAGAAACACGGTATAGCCTATGACACCTCAGAATCGATTGGAATGGCTACACGCAGCCTATCGCTTTTAACAGGGGTAGCAAAATGAAGAAAGCCATCCAGAATCTATCAAAAGACGCAAGCCGAACATCTCCCAGATTTGGGCAGAGAGGTCATCGGCCCTATCGCTGGGGTATCATCATATTTCTGGCCTTGGGGTGCGGTTATTATTTAGGTCATGTTGCAAGTACTAGCATGACTCTAGTTGCTCAAACCCCAAGTAGCGGAAATATTAGTAGTAGCAGACAGGTAGTAGCCTACATATATAACGGCATACCAATCACACGTGAAGAACTTGGCGAATTTCTCATTGCTCGTGGGGGTTATCAAAAGCTGGAATTGTTGGTCAACAAACGCATTATCGAAATCGAGGCGGCACGACGCAATTTCGCAGTGACACCCGAAGAAGTTCAGGCTGCCCTCAACGAAAATCTGCGGACTCTGGGTATCAGTAAAGAGGATTTCATCAATAAAGTCCTTCCTCACTATGGCAAAACACTTTACGAGTGGACAGAAGACGTAATCAAGCCCAGACTTTTGTTGACAAAGATGTGCCGAGATCGCATCAAAGTCAGTGAGGAAGACTTACGCCGCGCATTTGAGAATAAATATGGTGAACGCCGTCAGGCCAAGATTATCCTCTGGCGACCCGGAGAACTAAAGGTGGCTCAGAAACAATGGGATGAAGCACGCCGCAGCGACGAAGATTTTGACCGAATCGCCCGCATGCAAGCGGACCCGAATCTCGCTGCAGCCTGTGGATTGGTAGCCCCAATCGGACGTTTCGCCTGGGTGGACAGTGAAGGCAAAAGCGATGCCGTGGAAAAAATGCTCTTTAGTCTCAAAGAGGGAGAAATCAGTCAGCTCTTCCAGACGCCTGCCGGTATTATGTGCATTAAATGTGTGAAGATCATACCACCAGACTCAAATGTCAAACTAGAGCAAGTCCGAGAGGAACTCGAAAAAGACATTTTTGATAAGAAATTGAATGCCGAAATTCCCAAATTCTTTGGAGAACTCAAAGAACAAGCGAAACCGCAGTTGCTCCTGAAAGGGCCGCCAAGCCCAGAAGAGTTTTCGGAAGGGACCAAACGACTGATCGAGGCCGCAGGGTTACAGGTTCCATCCCCTCCCCTCCCCATGAATAGCAACCTCCCGCAGGATAAAAAGTGATTGCAACTCATATTGCGATATTCACGGTAGGAAACACAACAGCTGCTGCGAGTTGGCCCACCTGTTGCCCGATCCTGAATGGGCCCGACTGGTGGTCTGATCTACTGATTGATCTCCGAGCGGGAGTTTGCGTTGATTTGCAGGTCTGACACCAGATCGGGTTCGAACGCTGGCAGACCAGCGTTCACCAAGATGCTCCAACCCGGTGTAACCCGCCTGTTTCGTACATTGGAAATACCCACGGCCACCCTCAGGCTCAATGCGATGACCCACACCGGCAACATCGCGGGAAATGGATGTTCATCCCCTCGATTCCTGGGTTGAGGACACGGCATTCGCCCTCGGTGGTCGGTCTCAAGCAATTTCCCTTGCTCTCGCAGCCAGAGGTTGGTTACAAGCGGGTCGATGGATTTATGATACCCTCCCAGGTTCGTGAGTACGAGCTTCACGAACGAGTCGATTAGGAAGGAGCAGATGCAAACTAAGTTCACGTTCGCGAAGATCGCAGCACTCATCCTAAGCATTGCCGGCGGATTATACCTGATGCCAGTCCTCTGGGGACGAACGCTCACCGGGCATGAATCGGTGCAACCCCAAACCAGTCGGGAAATGCTCAACAGTGGTCGATGGCTCATTCCCACCGTAGGAGGGGATGTGTGGTTAGAAAGACCACCACCGCCGATGTGGTGGATCCGCGTGGTCTATACCATATCCGGAGTGCAGGCTTCAGATTCTATCGCTCGCCTGGCAGCAGTTCTGGCTGCCCTTCCGATCCTTGTGTTAACCGCAGGAATAGCCAAGAGGCTATTCGGTAGCGGTCCAGCGTTGATGACAGGACTGATCCTGGCCACGATGCATGAATTCTACTCTTATGCGATCAATCCCGAAGCTGATATTTTTCTCTGCTTGATTGTCACAGCGGTGCTCGCCGTGTTTGTGTTTCAAGAGTTTCCCCAGCTCGGATCTTCCCGTGCAGCTCCAACTCCTGCAAATCTGTCATGGTTTGGTTGGCGTAGCTGGTCCATGGTGGGCTTTTTCCTTCTGCTCGGCGCCACCAACTGGGCGAAAGGCCTGCTCTTCGGAACGGTCATGGCTACCGCTCCGATCGCGGTGTATCTCTTCAGCAAGGTCGTGCAGGAACGTTCGATCCAGCCGCTACGTCCGTATCTCTGGTGTTGGGGCTGGCTGATGGCCGTGGTAGCAGCCCTTGCCTGGCCCCTGGCGGTCATCGGTCAACATCCTGAAATCATTCAGCTCTGGCAGGAGCATTATCTGGGTCGATTGCATCGGGGGTACCTACAGGAACCGTGGTGGTATTACGCCGTACAGCTCCCCTATGTCTTGCTGCCTTGGACGCTCCCGGCGATGGTGGGACTCGTCGTCTCTGCACGTGCGGCCTGGCAACGAGCGGGTCCCGAACGATTCATAGTGTGCTGGGCACTTTCCTCCCCTTTGCTCCTGTCGTTGGCCGATGGTAAGCACCATCATTATCTGTTGCATTGCTTGGGCAGCTGGGCTGTTCTATCAGCAATCGGACTAGCACCTCTTGGGAATTGGCTGCAACAACACCTTCGCCGCGTCCCCCACAGTTCCGCGATAGGTGCTGCTGCAATTGCACTCCTTGTGGGTCTGGCGGGGATTCTTTGGCACACTAAAATCCCAGGCGGATGGTCAACAGTCCTGGGGGCTATCCTATTCAGCAGTTCGGCTACATGGATGGCTCTACACGCTTGTCAACAACGCTCTCCGGTGCGAGCTTTTGCAGAAATCCTTATACCACTCCTGGCCGGGTATTGCCTCTGGATACCGTATCAGGCCACCTATCTGGATGACTATCGAGACGACTTGCTTTTCCTTCAACAAGTACAAAAGCTTATCCCGGAAGATGCTCCTGTGCTCGTGCAATACGACTGGACCGCACCTCTGGAAACCTTCTGGGTATTGTACCATATGCAACGCCCTGGCACGTTGATTCGCGACCCTTGGCAAGCGGCGCAAAAGAGCCAAACCTCGGACGCACCCCCATCCCCGGCTTATGTGCTCGCCCGCCGGATGGATCTATCCCTGTACAACCAGGTTGGCACAGTCGAGACTCTCCTGGAAAGCACCAAGACACGTGGTGAAAAAACGCCCTCACAACGTCGTGTTCTCTATAGGATTCACTTTTTCCAACCGTTGCCTGCAGGTCCGGAAGAGTATCTCCGCGTGGTCCGACGGACTCTCTGGTGACAGGCGGATAACAGGTGTCCGCCTGACCCGGTGGGCTCTCTAGCGACACACCGATAACAGGCCCTAAAATAGGGGTATGTCTCAAGTGACTATTCATGTACGCCTCTTCGCCATCTTTCGGGAAATGGTTGGAATGGATCATATAGCGCTGGAACTCCCCGCTGGGAGCACAGTAAGCGATCTGATCCAAGAATTGTCTCAACGCTGGCCGAATCTGCGATCAATCCTCAAACGTAGCGCCATCGCTATCAACCAAGAGTACGCTTCCGCACAACGCCCGCTCATGCCCGGTGATGAAGTGGCTCTTATCCCTCCTGTCAGTGGAGGGTAACCGCCAGCAGTAGTGCTGCCGTTTGGCTCTGCAGGAAACATTTACACAAACTACCGTCGGAAATGAAACATCCACCTCTCAACGCCATCCCATTCTCATGATTATGGGAGCACACCAGATTACGCCCGATACAGTTGACGAACGAAGGTGTTCCCAGGAAGCTAAAAGAAACGGATTCAGTTGCATTTTGCGAATCCTAGGACAGCAGATATCTGGAAGTTTTCCGGTTCCAATGAACTGAATTAGGGGCTGGCAATCATTAGGTTTCTCA
>Ga0272447_1000747_pt1 | contig 22942 bp, 37 predicted proteins | sample YNPCB0133_FD_194589 | JGI IMG/M metagenome (GOLD analysis project Ga0272447, IMG submission 194589) | Hot spring microbial mat communities from Yellowstone National Park, WY, United States - YNP-CB-013-3 | ecosystem: Environmental > Aquatic > Thermal springs > Hot (42-90C) > Sediment | place... | reverse complement strand
AGCAGCAGTTCACCGCCTATCGCGAGGAGACAGACCGACGTTTCGCCGAACTGGTAGCAGAGGTTCGCGCGTTGGCTGAGGCGCAGCGTCGCACTGAGCAGCAGTTCACCGCCTATCGCGAGGAGACGGACCGACGTTTCGCCGAACTGGCAGCAGAGGTTCGTGCATTGGCTGAGGCGCAGCGTCGCACTGAGCAGCAGTTCACTACCTATCGCGAGGAGACGGACCGACGTTTCGCCGAACTGGCAGCAGAGGTTCGTGCATTGGCTGAGGCGCAGCGACAAACTGACCAAACGGTGCGGGAGTTAGCAGAGGCACAGCGACAAACTGACCAAACAGTGCGCGAGTTAGTCGAGGCGCAGCGGCAAACGGATCAGCGACTGAACGAGCTAGCCGAAGCACAACGCCGTACGGAACAGCGGCTGGACGAGCTGGTGGAGTTTCAGCAACGCGCCTACGAAGAGTTCGTCGCGTTTCGCACGGAAACCGACGCACGTCTTACCCGACTGGAGCGGGGACAACAGCGTTTAGAGGTAGCTGTGGAACGCTTGCAGCGTGAAGTGCGTAACCTGTCTAACACCATCGGCATGACCGTCGAAGATGAAGCCGAAGACATGGTCGCCTGGGTACTGCAGAAGCGGGGCTACACCATCCGCCACACGCGACAATCGACTATCATCGATGGCGAGGTAGATGTCATCATTCTTGCAACTACTCCTGAAGGACAGGAGGTCACCGTGGTGGTAGAGGTCAAGCATCGACTCGGCGTGAAGGACGTGTATCGCTGGGCGCAACGGATACAATCCAAAAGCTATCAGCGCCGGCTGATGGATGCTGGCTATACAGGCCCCTACCTGCCGTATATCTTCGCTATGCGTTTCGACGACCCAGCCTTAGAAACCACGCGCGCACTTGGTGTCGGACTGGTCAACTCGCGCGGCGAGCAGGTACAAGGCACTCTAGTTGTGCGCTCTGGAGCGTCTCGCTAAGTTGTTTGCTTACACTGAGTGGCAGCTGCTGCTTGGCATCCTCGCTGCGTTCTTGATTGGTGTTTCCAAGACAGGTGTTCCTGGTATCGGCATCCTAGTCGTGCCGCTGCTGGCAACAGCGTTTGGTGGAAGAGCATCCGTCGGCACTATGTTGCCGATGCTGATTGTAGGCGACATCTTCGCTGTTTGGTGGTACCGCCAACACACGCAGTGGAAACGCCTTATCGACCTTCTCCCCTGGGTGCTGGTGGGCATGGCGCTGGGAGCCTATGCTCTGTGGCGCCTCGGGGAGTTGCACGCTAGCAGAGACCTACTAGAACCCATCATCGGCATGCTGGTGCTGGCGATGCTTCTGCTGCACCTGTTGCGCCAGCGGTGGGGTGACCGTCTATCGCCGCACTCTCCTGTTGCCGTCGCTTCCACCGGAACTGCTGCGGGTTTCGCAACCACCGTCTCCAACGCGGCAGGTCCTATCATGGGTCTCTATTTGACCAGCCTACGACTGCCGAAAGAGCAGTTCATGGGCACATCGGCTTGGTATTACTTCGCAGTAAACCTATCCAAGCTTCCCATTTTTGTGGCACTAAGCCTGTTGAACCCCACAAAGCCGATTATCACGGTACAGAGCCTGTTGTTCAACATCGCGGTGATACCAGTGATTGTCGCTGGAGTATATGTGGGCAGGTGGCTGTTGCCCCGTATTCCGCAGAAACTCTTTGACGAGGTGGTTCTGGTACTGGCGGCGGTTGCAGCGGTGCAGCTAATCGTTGGCTAAGGAGGAGAATCATGGTGGTTCCCAAAGATGGGATGGTGATCACTCAAGATACGGTGTTCGAGCCCAGAGTATATTATCTCCCGAACGGTGTTACTATCGCCGCCGATGGGTTCACACTGGACGGCAACGGGGCAATGCTAGTCGGAAAGAACCGCACGGGCGTGGGCGTGCATGTGGAAGGCCGGCAAGGGGTAACTATTACTGGGCTGCGCCTGCGCGAGTACTACCATGGCATCCATGCTACCGATTGCAAACGGTTGACCATTAAGCACTGTCAGATTACTTCTACCGCTGAGGCGGAGCCCAACACCATCTTTCTCGACATCTGGTTGCCTGCGCAGCGGGCATACGGCGGAGGCCTTGCTGTGCCGCGTCGTGGAGAGCCTAATTGCCCATAACGACCTGCAACACCAGATGAACGGCTTACTGGCATACCACTGCCGACAACTGACGGTTCAGGGCAATGTAGCTAACTACTGCAGTGGCTTCGGGTTTCACCTGTACGACACTAGCGACAGCCTATACGAACACAACTACGCGGATTTCTGCTGCCGCTACGAGCCGCGCGGGGAGCGGTACGGACACATGGGCGCGGATGCAACCGGCTTCCTGATTGTGTACAAATCCTGCCGAAACACCTTCCGGCGCAATTATGCTCGTCTGGGGGGCGACGGCTTTTTCCTGGCGGGGATGACCCCACAGATGGAACCAGTGGGCTGCGATGAGAACCTTTTTGAGGAAAACGATGGCTCATTCAGTCCCAACATCGCCTTTGAAGCCACGTTCTGCCGCGGCAACGTGTACCGTAATAACTTCGCCAACTACTGCAACTATGGTTTCTGGTTGGGCTTTTCCCGGGAGTTTGTGCTGGAAGACAATCGCCTGCTGCACAACCGACAGGCGGGAATCGCTGTGGAGAACGGCGTTACGTTCACCGTACGGCGTAACACCTTTCAGGCGTGCGGACACGGTATCCTGCTCTGGAGCCGCTACGAAGCCGCATTTGCCCGCTCTGCCCCAGAGAACGATACCAGCCGCGAGTGGCTCATCGAGGAGAACGTCTTTACCCGCTGTGGCAAAGGGGTGCGTATCGCGGCAAACCAGGATCACGGTATTCGCCCGCTGGAAGTCAAGGAAGGGGAACCGACCCCGCCACGCCCACACCACCACACCATCCGCAAGAACGAGTTTCAGGAGAACCGCGTGGGTATCGAACTCGTCAACGCCGACCACACAGTTATTACCGAGAACCTGCTATATCGCAATGTCGAAGCGAACATCCGTTTAGACGACGCCCAAGATACCATTCTGCAGTTCAACGTAGGACACGCCGGCGGATATTTGTAAGCAAGGGCAAATAGGGAAAAGGGATTGCCAAGACAACTAAACGAGACTGGCAATCCCTTAGAACACTCTGTCGGCTGCTAAGAACAGTTCTGCTCCCAGAAGGCCAGCAGTCACTTCGCCGCGGGACTACCGCTTGACATACTGGAAGGCACGGCGTGCGCGCTTGCGCCCGTATTTCTTACGCTCCTTAACGCGCGGGTCGCGTGTGACGATGCCGAGTTGGCGCAACGTGGGACGCAGCTCGGGCTTCGCTTGGATCAACGCGCGGGCGATACCCATCCGCACTGCTCCAGCGTGTCCGCTGATGCCGCCCCCCTTGCAATAGGCAATCACATCGAACTGCCCTTCGGTGTTCGTTACCGCGAAGGGCTGGTTCACCATCGCCTCCAAAGTAAACCGACCCAAGTACTCACGGGCGGGTTTGCCGTTAATGGTGATGTTACCCGTGCCCGGCATCAGCCACACCCGCGCCACTGCCGTCTTGCGCCGACCAGTTGCGTAATAACGTACCTGCTCCTCTGCCATCATCTCCCCCACTATACCTTGATCTCTAACGGCTTAGGCTGTTGTGCCTCATGCGGATGCTCGGTACCAGCGTACACCTTCAGCTTTCGAATCATCGCCGCACCGAGCCTATTGTGTGGCAGCATGCCCTTCACAGCGCGACGAATCGCACGCTCTGGCTTCTGGGCAATCAGCTTGCCCCGTGAGATGGAACGCAATCCGCCTGGCCACATCGTATGCCAGTAGACGAGCTCCTCGTCCTTGCGACCCGTCAACTTTACCTTGCTAGCGTTGACCACAATCACGAAGTCGCCTGTGTCTAAATGGGGTGCGAAGATGGGTTTATGCTTCCCGCGCAGTATCTTCGCGACCTCCGCCGCTAGGCGACCCAACGGTTTGTCCGTCGCATCCACCACGAACCATTCTCGTTTGATGTCGGATGGCTTGGTTGAGTAGGTTTTCATTGTCATTGCCCTCTACCCGCCTGTTCGTTCGCTCCTCCGAATAGTGCTGTCGTCATACTTCACCCGCACTAAGCACAACCCGTGTGCCGGCACATGAAACGGAGCACGGCCTCTGGCGCCGCCCTGTAGCAGATGTTCCATCGTGTCGGGTGTGCGCTTACCCAACCCGACCTCTATTAACGTACCCATGATGGCGCGCACCATGCCCTGCAGAAAACCGTTTGCTTCAATGCGCAACCACACCAGCGGCAAGCGCGAGCGAAGCTCCGCACAGTAAACCTCTCGCACTGTGTTGCGGTACCGTTCCGCCTGTGCGGCGAACGCGGCAAAATCGTGCTTGCCCAGCAGATACTGTGCCGCTTCTTGCATTGCCTCCACATTCAGCGGCTGGCTCACGCGGTATGCATACCGCTCTATCAACGCTGAGCGCACCGAGTGGTTCCACACAGTATAACGATACACCCGCGAACGGGCACTGTATCGTGCATGGAACCCCTCATCGGCTTCCCATGCCCAACGTGCCGCAATGTCTTTGGGTAGCACGCTGTTCAAGGCGGCGGGCACTTTCTCCACTGGGATACGGCAGGTCGTCCGAAAATGCACTACCTGTCCGGTAGCATGTGCCCCCGCATCCGTTCGGCTCGCGCCGATTACTGGTACCGACTCTTTGGTTATCTTCTGCACCGCCCGACAAAGCTCTGCCTGAACGGTGCGCTGTCCACGCTGAACTTGAAACCCTGCAAAGTCCGTGCCATCATACTCGATGACCACGGCGATCGTCCGCATCGTGTATGCTCACTGGATGAGCTCCAGCAACACCAGCATGGCGCCGTCACCACGACGGGTTCCCAGGCGCACCATGCGCGTATACCCCCCGTTGCGACTGGCGTATCGCGGCGCGATTTCGTCAAACACGCGCTTGACCAGACTCTCGGATTTTAGGATACGCCGCGCCAACCGCCGCGAGTGCAGGTCGTTCCGCTTCGCTAGGGTGATAATCTGCTCCGCAATGGAGCGCACCTCTTTCGCGCGCGTATCGGTGGTGCGGATGGCTTCGTGCAGAAACAGCTGCTGCGTCAGGCCGTGCAGCAACGCCCGTCGCTGGTCGCTGGGCAGTCCCAGTTTTCTATGTGCTACTAAATGTCGCATTGCTTACTCCTTACCTTCGTCGTCATCGTCGTGGGGCACGTTTGCCATCGCTGACAGCTCCTCGCGCACCCGTTCCAGCGTCTCTCCGCGCAGGGTCAACCCCAGTTGTGCCAGCTTCTCGCGCACTTCGTATAACGACTTCCTGCCAAAGTTGCGGATGCTCATCAGCTCGTGCTCCGTGCGGTGCACAAGGTCTCGCACATTGGCGATGCCTGCCCGCTTCAGACAGTTATAGGTCCGCACCGAGAAATCCAGCTCTTCCACCCGCACGTCGGGCACATTGGTCGGCAGTAGCATCGTTTCTGCCGGTAGCGGCAACGAGACGGTGCTATCCATGCGCACAAACATGTCGATGAATTCACGCAGGATGCGTGCCGCCTCCTGCAGCGCGTGTACGGGATACAAAGTACCGTTCGTCCAAACTTCCAGCGTTAGCCGCTCCAAGTCTGTCTTGAAGCCCACGCGGGTGGACTCCACGATATAGTTGACCTTGCGCACTGGTGAGAACATCGCCCCAATGGGGATGACACCAATGGTCTTCGCCAGTGCATCAGGCAGGGTCACCTTCTCCGGAGCGACATAGCCCCTCCCCCGCTGCACGTACATCTCCACGCGAAGCGTCGCCCCTTCTTCGCTGATGGTCGCCAGATACACTTCTGGATTGGCAATCTCGACATCATCTGGGCAGCGGACATCTGCCCCCGTGACTACGCCGGGACCTTTCGCCTCCACGCTTAGGGTAATCACTTCGTTCGGCTTGCCGCCGCCCGGAGCGCGCACTGCCAACTCCTTGATGTTTAGAATCAGCTCAGTAGTGTCCTCTTTCACGCCAGGGATTGTGGAGAACTCGTGAAGCACCTTCTCCACTTTGATGGCGGTTACCGCTGCTCCCGGAATGGATGACAGCAAGACCCGCCGCAGGGCATTCCCCAGCGTGGTAGCATAGCCCCGCTCCAGGGGCTCCACGACGAATTTACCGTAAGTGCCGCTTTGCTCGACGACCTCGATGCGCGGCACAAGAAATGGTTCTGCCATCGTTTCGGACTCTCTGCCTCCTTATGGCACTTTGTCCCTCTCGCCCTCTCCTGCTGGCGTTTGCGACGCGCAGCAGGCAACAAAACGCGGTTACCGCGAGTAGAACTCGATAATCATCTGCTCTTCAACATCGGTATCAATCTGTTCACGGGTTGGGCGTGCCACCACCCGTCCCGTCAACGTAGTCGCATCAAAGGTCAGCCAATCGGGGATATGTGCGCCACGACTCTGCAAGTTGCTCTGAATAGGCTCGGAACTCCTTTTCGCCTCCGCTACTGCAACCTCATCACCCGGACGCAGCAGATACGAAGGGATGTTCACCTTCTTACCATTGACCTTGAAGAAACCGTGCGACACCAGCTGCCGCGCCTGATCTCGGGAAACCGCCAAACCTAACCGGTAGACCACGTTATCCAGCCTCGACTCCAGCAGCTGCAGCAGGTTCTCTCCCGCAACGCCCGGACGGCGAATCGCCTCGTCCACATACCGGCGGAACTGCCCTTCTTCAACCCGATAGATGCGGCGCAGCTTCTGCTTCTCGCGCAGCTGCTTGCCATACTCGGTCAACTTCTTGCTAACCGCCATGGCACCGTGCTGCCCAGGCGGTTTGCGACGGTTCTCGCGCTCAATGGCACACTTTTTCGTGTAGCACCGCTCGCCTTTGAGAAACAACTTGACGCCCTCACGGCGACACAGACGACACTTCGGTGATGCAATACCCATCGAACGAAACTCCTCCTGCTCCTTTCACACCCGGCGTCGCTTGGGAGGGCGACAGCCGTTATGGGGTACCGGCGTCACGTCCTTGATGGAAAGGATGTCTAGCCCCGCCGCCTGTAAGGCACGGATAGCAGTCTCCCGCCCTGGACCAGGCCCCTTCACCTGTACATCCACCTTGCGCACGCCGTGTTCCATCGCTTTCCGAGCGCAGTCTTCGGCGGCCATCTGCGCCGCGAACGGAGTACCTTTCCGTGCGCCTTTGAAACCGACTACTCCCGCGCTCGACCAAGCGATGACATCACCGTTCACATCGGTAATCGCCACAATTGTGTTGTTAAAGGTGGATTGGATATGGGCAACGCCGTGAACAATGTTCTTTTTCGGCTTCGTTTTCTGCCGCGTAGTGACCACTTTTCTCGCCATCTGAAGATGCCTCCGAGATTACTTCTTCTTACGCTTGGTGCCTACCGTGCGCCTCGGTCCCTTACGAGTACGTGCATTGGTGCGCGTGCGTTGCCCACGTACCGGCAGCCCCCGACGGTGCCTCAGTCCGCGATAGCAACCAATCTCCATCAAGCGACGAATATTCTGCTGAACTTCACGGCGTAATTCGCCCTCTACGCGGTAGTCACGGTCGATCACCTCGCGCAGACGGCTAATCTCGCCCTCCGTCAGCTGGCGCACGCGCGTCGATGGATCGATTCCGCACTGCGCTAATATCTTGCGTGCGCTCGACAGCCCGATACCGTAAATGTACGGCAGGGCATATTCAATGCGCTTGTCTCGCGGCAAATCTACACCAGCAATACGTGCCAACGTCTCGCCTCCTTACCCCTGACGCTGCTTGTGTTTCGGGTTCTTTTTGCAAATGACCCGAACCACTCCTCGACGCCGAATGATTTTGCAGTCGTTGCAGATTTTTTTCACCGACGGCCTGACCTTCATGAATGAAACCCCTCTTTCACCAGATAACCCCTGTCTCTGAATGCCTGCTATGTTGACAACCACAAGGACACGCAAACACCTATTATACCGAAAGTTTTGCCCTTTCGGCAAGAGCTCCCACCCTCACGCCTGTAGGGCGTGTGCCGACGGACGACACACTACTTGTAGCGATAGATAATTCGCCCGCGAGTCAGGTCATAGGGCGACAGCTCTACCAGCACACGGTCGCCGGGCAGGATTTTGATGAAATGCATCCGCATCTTGCCCGAAACGTGTGCTAGCACAATGTGTCCACCCTGAATCTCTACGCGAAACATGGCGTTGGGCAGGGTCTCTACCACTGTGCCTTCGACCTGTAGCCCCTTCTCCTTCTCGGCAGGCTCCCGTTTCTTTGCCATAGCCTCAGTCCCCACCCGCGCGAGCGGGTGTGTAGTCACTCCACCGTAAGGATGAGCGGCCCCTTACGGGTAATGGCGATCGTATGCTCAAAGTGAGCAGAGAGCTTCCCATCCTCTGTCACTATCGTCCATTTATCATGCAGGCAAACCACCGATGCCTTGCCCTGGTTGACCATTGGCTCTATCGCTAAGGTCATCCCTTCCCGCAACACCGGACCAGTACCGGGTTTGCCGTAGTTCGGTACCGGCGGGTCCTCGTGGATTTTCCTGCCGACCCCATGCCCCACCAGCTCACGTACCACCGAATAGCCCTGTCTCTCCACAAAACGCTGTATAGCAGACGAAATATCGCCGACGCGCTTACCCACCTGCGCTTGATCGATGCCCACATACAGAGCCTGTTTGGTGACCTCTAACAGGCGATGGGTCTCAGGCGGAATCTCGCCCACTGGCACGGTAATGGCGGCGTCCACATAATAGCCGTCCAATTCGATACCCATATCGATGCTTAGGATATCGCCTGGCATTAGCACACGATTCGTTGGTAAGCCGTGTACCACCTGATGGTTTACTGAAGTGCAGATATGCGCGGGGTAGTTCATGTACCCCTTAAACGCTGGGCGTGCGCCCGCTTCCTTCGCCAAAATGGCTGCCAGTGCATCCAAGTCTGCCGTCGTTGTCACGCCGGGCGTAATGGACTGGCTCAACGTGCGCAAGATTCGCGCCAACACTCTGCCTGCCGCACGGATCCTCTCAATCTCTGCTGGGCTCTTTATGATAATCATGCGTTTTTCAGACACTGTTGCCAGCGACGGGACACAGACTCTTTGACCAATTGGTAAACTTCATCCACCTCGCCGCCCGCATCGATACGTTCCAGTAATCCACGTTGACTGTAAAAAAGCACCAGCGGTTCGGTCTGCTGGTGATAGACCTCCAGCCTCTTGCGGATCGCTTCGGGGGTGTCATCGGGACGGACGATGAGCGTACCACCGCACCGGTCACAGCGTCCCTCTTCTTGCGGTGGCATCGTGACCACGTGATAGGTCGCCCCACATTGCGAGCAGGTCCGTCTGCCCCCTAAGCGCTGCTGTACTACCTCCTCGGAAACCTCCAAGTATATCACCCCACACAGCTGCCAACAATGTTCAGCCAGTATCTGCTCCAAAATCTCCGCCTGACGCACCGTGCGGGGAAAACCGTCCAGAATGACACCGTTACCAGTGTCGCCCCGTATCAGTCGTTCTTGCAACACCGAGGCGACCACTTCATCAGGCACCAGTTCGCCACGCGTGATGTAACCTTGTACCCTCTTGCCGATCTCTGTACCCGCACGCATCGCCTCGCGCAGCAACTCCCCTGTGCTAATCTGCACAAAGCCAAAATCGTCCTGTAAGCGCTCCGCTTGCGTGCCTTTGCCAGCCCCGGGAGCGCCCAAGAATATCCACATCATTCCGTCCGCTGCTCCTATCGGTTATTGTGCCGTCTCGCCTGCAATGAAGCGCACACCCCACAGCACTATTCACGCAGAAAGCCCTCGTAGTTTCGCATGAGCATCTGCGCCTCGATGCTTTGCATGGTGTCGAGAGCCACTCCAACCACGATTAACAGTGAGGTACCACCGACCAGCGAGAAAGTGCCGATGTCGACTCCTGTGATACTCGGTGCGATATACTGGATGAGTGCTACCGAGGCAAGGAACAGGGCGCCCGCGAAGGTGATACGCGAGACCACCCTATCTAGATAGTCCGCCGTCGGCTTGCCTGGACGGATACCGGGAATGTAGCTGCCGTATTTTTTCAGATTATCGGCGATGTCGTTCACGTCGAACTGCACTGCGGTATAGAAGTAAGTGAAAATCACAATAACGATGCCATACATCAACAGCGCAAAAGCGTTGTCTCCAGGTGCCAGCCACTCCGCCGCTCGCTTCAGGTAGTACACCCACCCCGTGTCGCCCGGAATGGCAGTCGCGATGGTCATTGGCAACAGCATCAGCGAGATGGCGAAGATTATCGGGATTACCCCCGCCATCGCGATTTTCAACGGCAGGAACGAGCTATGCCCGCCGACCTGACGCATTCCCACAATACGCCGTGCATGCTGGATGGGTATCTTCCGCTGAGCCTGCGTGACGTATACGATACCGACGATAGTGCCGAAGAACACCACTGCCAGCAGAATCAGGCTGATCCACGCCTGCTGCAGGGAGGTGGACTCCCACACCTTAGACAGCTGCCAGGGCAGGCTTGCTGTAATGCTTGCAAAGATGATGAGCGAAACACCGTTGCCGACGCCTTTATCGGTAATCTGCTCGCCTAGCCACAGCAGGAACATGGTGCCCGCGGTCAGCACCACCGCCGTTACAATCAGCTGCCACCAGTTCGCCGTTAGAATGTCCGACCGCACCAACGTGATGCTAATTCCCAGCGACTGCAAGAACGCCAGTGCTACCGTCAAATAGCGGGTATATTTGGCGATTTGCTTCCGTCCGGTCTCGCCCTCTTTCTGTAGCTCCTTCAGCTGTGGCAGTGCCGCTACTAACAGCTGCATGATAATGGAGGCATTGATGTATGGTACGATGCCCATCGCGAAGATGGTGAACTTGCGCAACGCCCCCCCAGAGAACACATCCACTAATCCGAACACACCGCCCTGCGCAAACAGCTGCTCCATCTTGGCGTGGTCGATACCAGGTACAGGAATGTGCAATCCCACCGTGTAGACAGCAAACGCCCCAAATACAAACAGGATACGCTTGCGCAGGTCTGGCAACTTCCATGCGGCAATCAGTGTTTCGAGCATGGCTACATCGCCTCCACAGTGCCCCCCGCAGCGGTAATCTTCTGCTGGGCAGTTTTGCTGAACTGATGCGCACGCACGGTGAGCGGCTTGCTTAGTTCGCCCTCACCCAGAATCTTCAAACCGTCTTTCTCGAGCTTCTTAATGATTCGGCGTTCCAGCAGTACCTCAGGTGTGACCACATCGCCTGCTTCAAAGCGTTCCTCCAGCAGGGATACGTTTACAATGGTGTACTCTTTGTGCGTGGGGTTTTTGAACCCTTTCTGTCGGGGCAATCGGCGATGCAACGGAGTTTGACCACCCTCGAAGGTTAACGGCACCTGGTCGCGGGCCTTTTGCCCCTTCGTGCCGCGTCCAGCGGTCTTACCGTGTCCAGAGCCAATACCTCGTCCGACGCGCTTACGTCGGTGCTTGGCGCCCGGGTTGGGCCTAAGTTCATGCAGAAACATTTGCCGCCTCCTCCGTGACTGCGTTCTCAGCCACCTCTTCCACGCGAACCAGATGGCTTATTTTTCTCACCATGCCACGAATGGCTGGGTTGTCTGGTTTGATGACGCTTTGGTGAAGGCGTCGCAATCCCAGTGCCTCCACTGTGCGCTTCTGTCGCTTGCTGTAACCAATGGGGCTGCGGACGAGGGTAATCTTAAGAGCCATTTGCGGTTCCCTCCTCCTTGCCTTCCAGATACTTGCGCATCCAGGGTACCACCTGTTCAGGCTTCTTGCCACGTATCTGCGCGACCTGATCAATACGCTTGAGCATCTTCAATGCCTTGATAGTCGCCCAGGCAACATTGATCGGGTTTCTGGAGCCCAAACATTTGCCCAGCACGTCTTTCACACCTGCTGCTTCCAGAATGGCGCGCATCGAGGTACCAGCAACCACCCCAGTACCGGGCGAAGCTGGCTTCAGAATCACGGTAGACGCTCCAAAGGAGGTAACCACCTCGTGCGGGATAGACGTACCGACGATAGGCACTTCGATTAGCTGCTTTTTAGCGTCCTCGACGCCTTTGCGGATGGCGTCGGGGATTGCCCGAGCCTTCCCCAGCCCTGCGCCCACATGACCTTTGCCATCGCCCACGACCACTAGAGCGTTCCAGCTCATGGTGCGACCGCCTTTATGCGTTTTCTGCACCCGGTTTGTCCGAATGACGCGCTCCTGAAGGTTCAGCGTATCTGCATCGATTCGTGCCATCTTAGAACTCCAGTCCCCCCTCTCGGGCGGCGTCTGCTAGCGCTTTGACGCGCCCGTGGTACTTATAGCCACCGCGATCGAAGACGACATGCCGAACGCCCGCGTCGATAGCGCGCTCCGCAATCAGCCGCCCTACCGCTCTCGCCGCCTCGATATTGTCGGTTCTTGGCAGCGAATTGCGAAGGACAGGCTCCAGCGACGAGGCAGCCACGATAGTATGCCCCTTCTCGTCGTCGATCACCTGCGCGTAGATATATTTCAGGCTACGGAACACCGCCAAGCGCGGACGCTCGGCAGTGCCGCGAATCTTCTTGCGCACCCGAGCATGGCGCAGCAATCTTCCCCGTTGACGGGGTGCAACGTGTTTATGTTCCACCATAGCTTACTTCCCCTTCCCTTTACCGCCTTTGCCGCCACCTTTACCGCTCTTGCCTGCCTTGCGGCGTATTTGCTCGCCTCGATAGCGAATGCCCATCCCCTTGTAGGGCTCTGGGGGACGTACTCGCCGAATGAGCGCGGCCTGTTGTCCCACCACTTCCTTATCGATTCCTTTCACAGTAATCAAAGGCATACGGGTGTTCACGTCCTGTCCCACTTCAAAGGTAATACCGGGCAACGGCTCAATCACCTTCGGCTGTGCGTATCCCACGCTTAGCGAGAGCTTGCCTCCTTCTAGCTGAGCGCGATAGCCCACACCCACCACTTCCAGCACGCGCTGGTAGCCCTTCGACACACCTTCCACCATATTCGCAATCAGCGTACGGGTCAAACCGTGTAGGGCGCGGTGGTTGCGCTCATCGCTGGGACGCTCCACCAGCAGCAAGCCATCCTCACGGCGCACACTCATCTCGGCAGGAATCGTTTTGGTCAGCGTGCCGAGCGGACCAGTTACGGTGATGCGCCCCGGTTCCCACTGCACATCCACTCCCTGCGGGATAGGTATCGGTTTTTTGCCTATACGAGACATCGGTCACCACTCCTTCTGCGCGGTGCGAACTCTATTTTACCACACTTCCGCCAGCACTTCGCCGCCCAAGCCTAATCGGCGGGCTTGTTTGTCGGTCATTACCCCACGCGAGGTGCTGACTATCGCCGTGCCGAAGCCGAAGTAAACCGGCTTCAAGTCTTTCGCTTTGCGATACACATGCAGCCCTGGTTTGCTTACCCGACGCAGGTTAGTAATCGCCCGCTCGCGCGTTTTGCCTTGCTTGGCACCGTACTTCAGTTTAATGCGCAGTCGGTTCTGCGGTTTCGCCTCTATGACCTCGTAGTCCTCGATGTAGCCTTCCTCTTTCAGGATTCGGCAGATTTCCACCTTGATTTTGGAAGCATCCAGCTCCACCGTTTCGTGCAGCGCCATGTTGGCGTTGCGAATGCGCGTCAACATATCCCCGATAGGGTCACTGACAGGCATTGTGCTTCTCCTCCTGATGACGGACGGGATGGACGGTTCGCTGCGCGCCTGCCAAGCACGGCGAAGGTATCCATCCTCTGGTTTACCATGATGCTTTCTTGACACCGGGCAACAAGCCGCGATGCGCCATCTCGCGGAAGCAAATCCGACACAGACCGAACTTGCGGATATACCCGCGGGGGCGACCACAGATGTTGCACCGATGATACTCACGCACTTTGAACTTCTGCGGACGCCGCGCTTTAACTTTTAGACACTCTTTCGCCACAGACTTTTCCCTCCTGATGGTGTCGCAAGGCTATTTCTCCGCCTCAGCACGTTCCTTCTTCGCACGTTCGATAATCTGCTGCGAGATATGCGCGGGCACCTCGTCGTAGTGCGAGAACTCGGTGGTAAAGCGTCCCCGCCCGCGTGTGATGGAGCGCAAGTCGATCGCGTAGCGCACCATCTCTGCCTGCGGCACCAGCGCAGTGATTTTCTGTCTCCCCACGCCAGCGCTCTCGGTGCCCATCACGCGCCCACGCTTGCCGTTCAGGTCGCTGATCACGTCGCCCAGAAACTCCTCTGGCACGACAATCTCCACTCTCAGCACAGGCTCCAGCAGCACCATGTTCGCCTTCGCCGCGGCGTTCTGGAACGCTAAGCTGCCCGCTATCTGGAACGCTTGGTCTGACGAATCCACCGTATGATATGAACCGTCGTACACCGCACACTTCACGTTCACCACTGGATAGCCCGCTAACACGCCGCGGCGCATCGCCTCGCGCACGCCCTTCTCCACCGCCGGAATATATTGCTTCGGAATCACACCGCCTACAATGCGATCCTCGAACAGAAACTCACCGTCGGGATAGGGTTCTATCTCGATCCAGCAGTCGCCATATTGTCCGCGACCACCGGTCTGCTTCTTGTGCTTGCCTTGCGCCTGTGCCTTGCTGCGAATGGTCTCACGATACGGGATGCGCAGTTCCTCAGTGGTAACTTCCGTGCCGAACTTGCGCTTCATCCGCTCGATGACCACATCCAAGTGCGACTCTCCCATCCCCGAAATCACCGTCTGCCCCGTTTCGGGATCGCGATGGAACCGGAAGGTCGGGTCCTCTTCTGCCAGACGGCTCAGTGCAGGCCCCAACCGGTCTTCGTCCGCCTTACTCTTCGCGCGAATGGCGATGCTGTACACGGGCGCAGGGAACTCGATGCGCGGCAACAAGATAGGTTTGGCACGGTCGGCTAGGGTATCGCCCGTGCTGGTTTCCTGCAGTTTAGCAATGGCACCGATGTCTCCAGCGTGTACGGCGGGCGTTGGTTCCTGCTGCTTGCCTCGCAGGAAGAAAACCTGCCCTACCCGCTCGTCACGCTCTTTGTTGACGTTCCACACGTGGCTATCGGACCGCAACACTCCAGACATCACTCGGAAATAGGTCAACTTGCCCACATAGGGGTCTGCCATTGTCTTAAACACAAACGCAGCCAGCGGTTCACCATCGTCGGGCTTTCGCGTCTCTTCCTGGCCCGTTTGGGGATTCTTGCCTTTCACTGGGGGGATGTCGGCTGGGGACGGAAACTCCCCGATGATGAAATCCAGCAAAGCCGTCAGCCCGTTTAGGTTGCCCGCTGAACCGCACAACACGGGTACTAACTTTCCGCTGGCGATACCCTCTTTCAGCCCACGTTGTATCTCTTCGGGGGTCAACGGTTCGCCCTCTAAGTATTTGAGCGTCAGCTCGTCGTCGCCCTCCGCCGCCGACTCTTCGAGCCAGTCGTGGTAACGGCTCACCTGTTCTTGCATGGATGCTGGAATATCGCCCTCTGTGGCTTTCGCGCCAACGCCGCGTACCGCCCGCATGGACATCAGGTTCACCACGCCCTCGAAGGCAGCCTCCGCACCAATCGGCACAATGACGGGTACCACGCGCGAGCCGAACCGCTCACGCAACTCTTTCAGCCGCGCCTCGAAATCGGCGTTCTCACGGTCCATTTTGCTAATAAAAATCGCACGGGCTATCCCGCGTTGTTCGATGTACTCCAGTGCGATATCGAAGCCGACCTCTGGCGCGGTCTGCGCTGGCGTCACCAGCACTGCCGCATCCGCCACATGCAGCGCACCCACCATATCACCCACGAAGTCCAAGTAGCCAGGGGCGTCGATAATGTTGATTTTATGCTCCTTCCACTCTACGGGTACCACAGAGGCGTTGATGCTAATTTTACGCTTAATCTCATCCGCGTCGAAATCCGACACGGTGTTTCCGTCTTCCACCTTGCCCATGCGGTCGATACCGCCCGACACGAACAATAACGCCTCGGTCAGGCTGGTCTTGCCAGATCCCCCGTGCCCAACAAAAGCCACGTTGCGTATCGCCTTGATACCCACTTGTTTCACCGAAACGCCCTCCTATTACAGGTTACCCAGTGCCCTTCAGCGTTGACGGAAGGGCATCCCCAGTGCCTTCAGCAGTGCGCGCGCTTCCTCGTCGGTCTTTGCGGTTGTGACAATGCAGATATCCATGCCCCGGATGCGGTCAACTTGGTCGTACACGATTTCTGGGAAGACCAGTTGCTCGCGCATCCCCATCGCAAAGTTGCCACGCCCATCGAACGAGTTCGGGGAGATGCCCTGAAAGTCGCGCACGCGCGGTAGCACAATGTTGACCAGTTTATCCAGAAAATCGTACATGCGGTCTCCCCGTAGGGTCACCTTGGCACCAATTCGGTGCCCTTGTCGGATGCGGAAGTTCGAGATAGACTTCCGCGCACGTGTGACCACCGGTTTCTGCCCGGAGATAGCAGCCAAATCGCGCACCGCACCATCCAGCTGTTTCGGATCTTGCTCGCCCTGCCCTACCCCCATATTAATGACGATTTTCACTAGGCGTGGTACCTGCATGATGGACTTGTAGCCGAACTGCTGCATCAGCTGGGGTACCACTTCCTGATAGTATTTCTGTTTCAGCCGCGATACGTATCGAGTTTGCGTTGTCTCGCTCATCGCTCCACACCCTATCCTCTCCGTTCAACGGAGGCTATTCACACCGAGTCGATATACTCCTTACACTTCTTACAGGTACGCACCCGCTTGCCATCCGACGTAAATGAGATGGCGATACGAGTCCTTTGGTTACATCGCGGGCACACCAGCATCACCTTTGAGATGTGCAGCGGTGCAGGCTTCACCACGCGCCCCGTCTGGGTTTGCGGGGTGGCTCGGCTAACCGGACGCGGTTTTTGATGGCGGGTGACCAGATTCACCCCATCCACCAGCACCCGATTTTCACGGGGCAGGGTGCGGATAACCTTGCCGCGCTTGCCGCGGTCCTTGCCCGCAATGACCTCCACTAGGTCGTCCTTGCGTATCTTCAGCGGGCGCACCACACGTCCGCTCTGTTTCCGTTTGGCAGGTGTCGTGACCATAGTTGCTCCTCTCCTACAGCACCTCCGGCGCCAACGAGACGATGCGCATAAAGTTGCGCTCACGCAGCTCGCGGGCAACCGGTCCGAAAATGCGCGTGCCGCGCGGCTCTAAACTGTTGGTAACAACAACGGCGGCGTTCTCGTCGAAGCGCAGCGTGGAGCCATCGGGACGGCGGATCGGCTGCTTGGTACGCACCACCACTGCTTTGACGATATCGCTCTTCTTCACGGGCATACCGGGCGTTGCCGACTTCACCACCGCCACAATGACGTCGCCTACGCGCGCATAGCGGGTGCTGGAGCCTTTTAGCACGCGGATGCACATTAGCTCCCTCGCGCCCGAATTGTCGGCAGCCTTCAACCGAGTATATATCTGAATCATTGCAAAGTACCTCCCTTCATTGGGCTTTCTGTATCACGCGCGACACGCGCCATCGCTTAGTCTTGCTCAGCGGGCGGGTCTCCATGATTTCTACCACGTCGCCCACTTTGCACTCATTGTTCTCGTCGTGCGCGTGGAACTTTTTGGTGCGCTTGACCGTTTTGCCATATAACGGGTGGCGCATCATACGCTCCACTGCCACCACCACTGTTTTGTCCATGCGGTCACTGACTACCACCCCCACGCGCACTTTGCGGCGCCCGCGCGTGACAACCTCGTTCTCTACCATTGGAGTTCCTCCCATCCGTTACGGGCTCTTCTGCGCACGCTGCTTTTCGGTGATGATGGTATGCAGCCGTGCGATGTTATGCCGCGTGATACGGATGCTCGCCGTATCACTCAGCTTCCGCACCGCCTTGTTCTGTCGGAGCTGGAACAACCTCTCCATCTCCTGCTGAAGCTTCTGCTGCAGCTCCGGTAGGCTCAGTTTGCGTAGCTCTTCGGGTTTCAGCGGTTTCATACTCTCCCTCAAAATCCCGTCGTGTGACGAATTTGGTCGCTATCGGCAGTTTGTGCGATGCCAGTCGCATCGCTTCGCGTGCCAGTTCCTCTGGCACGCCCGCCATCTCAAACAGGATGCGTCCCGGTTTAACCACAGCTACCCATCCCGCTGGGGCGCCCTTGCCGCTTCCCATACGGGTCTCCGCCGGTTTCTTGGTATACGGCTTATCTGGAAAGACGCGAATCCAGATCTTGCCGCCTCGGCGCACATGACGAGTCATCGCCACGCGAGCCGCCTCGATCTGGTTGCTGGTCATCCAGCACGATTCCAATGCTTGCAGTCCATACTCGCCGAAATCCAGTTTGGTGGCGCCTGACGATTTGCCCTTGCGCCGTCCGCGATGATGTCGGCGGTATTTAACTCGTTTCGGCATCAGCATTGCCGCGTTGCCTCCTTCCTCCTCGTCGCCCTCGGCGGCGGCGTCCCGCAGGGCGTTCTGCCTCTTGCGCAGCCACAGGGGTTACCTCCCGGCTCTCTTCCACCACCTTCTGTCCGGGCAGGATATCCCCGCGATAAATCCACACCTTCACGCCGATGTTGCCGTAGGTCGTTGGTGCTTCTGCGAAGCCGTAGTCCACGTCGGCACGAATCGTTTGCAGCGGGATTTTACCCATCTTGTCCACTTCTGAACGTGCCATTTCAGCACCAGCCAAGCGTCCCGCCACGCGCACCTTGATACCTAATGCTCCTTCCCGTATAGTGCGCAGGATGGCTTGCCGCATCGCCCGCTTGTAGGAGACGCGGCGCGAAATCTGCTGCGCGATGTTCTCTGCCACTAACTGCGCATCCTTGTCTGGCTCGTTCACCTCCTGCACGTGAACATGCACTTCCACTTTCGGACGGGCGTCTTTCTCGCGGGCAGCGCGCCAGCGATATGTCGGATCGAGCAGATGCAACAGGGCTTGCCGTATCTCCTCCAGCCCCCTGCCCTGCCGACCGATCAGAATACCTGGGCGCGCCGAGAAGATGGTGACTTCCACGCGGTTGGCGGCGCGCTCAATCTCCACACGCGAAATCGCCGCCGACGCCAGGTCTGGACGCCGCTTGGGCAGGTCCTTTTTCAGAAAACGTCGGATCTTGTAATCCTCATACACCCAGTTCGCGTAGTCCTTCGCTGAGAACCATCGGCTGTCCCAGTCGCGAATGATGCCGACGCGAAACCCGATTGGATGGATCTTCTGTCCCAAACTGAACCTCCTCCGGTTCTGTCACGCTAACTTTCGCTCGACGGTGTATTGGGAGCCGCTGCTCCGCCAGCCTGTCGCGGACGTCGCCCTGCTGGCTGTGGGCGCGGCACTTCTTCCACTTCCACCGTGATGTGGCAGGTGGGTTTGATAATCGGATAGGCACGCCCCATGGCGCGCGGGCGAACACGCTTCAGTCGTGGACCTTCGTCGACCACTGCGTGTACTATCTTTAGCGCCTCTTCGTCGATGGTCGCCCCATCGCGCTCAGCCAGGAAGGCTGCGTTCGCCGCCGCCGATTGCACCACTTTCAGGATGGGACGGGCGGCACGCTGGGGCGAGAAGCGCAAAAACGCCAGTGCTTCGGGCACATATTGCCCCCGAATTGCCTCGATCAGCAGCCGCGCCTTACGCGGCGAGACCCGAACGTATCTTGCTATTGCACGTGCCATCGTCTTGCCTCACTTCTTGCGCGTGGTGCGGTCGGTGTGGTGCCCCGGATGCCCCCGAAACGTGCGCGTAGGGGCAAACTCGCCCAACTTATGTCCAATCATGTTCTCGGTGATGAATACCGGCACATGTTTCCTGCCGTCATGCACCGCAATCGTATGCCCCACCATAGCGGGCAGGATAGTAGACCGCCGCGACCAAGTCTTGATAATCCGCTTTTCGCCGCTAGCGTTAAGCGCCTCGATCTTCTTCATCAACTTCGGGTCGACATACGGTCCTTTTTTCACAGATCGTGACATCCCAGCGAACCTCCAGTCGCCATCCTCTTTTCAGACTACTTGCGCCGCCGCACGATGAACTTGTCCGATGGCTTGCGGCGGCGGGTCTTCTTGCCCAAAGTCGGTTTGCCCCATGGCGTTACTGGACCGCCCCGCCGGCCAATCGGCGCTTTGCCTTCGCCACCACCGTGCGGGTGGTCGCGCGGCGTCATGGCTGAACCACGCACATGCGGACGCCTGCCCAGATAGCGGCTCTTGCCTGCTTTCCCCAGCGATTCGTTCTCGTGTTCGGCGTGCCCCACCTGACCAATGGTCGCCTTACATTCGAGGTGTATCATCCGCACCTCGCCAGAAGGCAGACGCACCTGGGCATACTTGCCCTCCTTAGCGAGCAGCTGCGCTGCGGTACCTGCGCTGCGTACCAGCTGTGCCCCTTTGCCCGGAATGAGCTCGATGTTATGGATGACCGTTCCCAACGGGATTGCTCGCAACGGTAAGGCATTGCCCGGCTTGATGTCGGCGTTCTCACCGCTCAGCACCTGATCGCCCACCTTCAGTCCATCGGGACACAGGATATATCGCTTCTCCCCATCCACATACTGTATCAAGGCGATGCGCGCCGACCGGTTGGGGTCGTACTCGATGCTGACCACCTTCCCTGGCACGCCGATTTTGTCGCGCTTAAAATCGATAATTCGGTAGCGCCGCTTGTTACCGCCGCCGCGAAAGCGCGCGGTAATCCGCCCCTGATTGTTGCGTCCACCGCTTTTCTTCAGGGGCGCCAGCAGCGACTTTTCGGGCTCCTCGCGCGTGATCTCCTCGAAGGTGGACACCGCCATAAAACGGCGTCCCGGAGAGGTCGGTTTTAACTGTCGTATCGGCATGGCTGACTCCTTTGCGCCTCCTGTGGCTTTACGTGACCTCGAACGCTTCGATGCGCTGCCCGGGCTGCACCGTGACAATCGCCTTCTTCCAGCTGGCGGTCTCGCCCACTGGCATCCGTCCAAGGCGACGCCGCTTGCCACGAACATTCATCACGTTGACCTTCAGCACGTTCACGCGGTAAATGGTCTCCACCGCCCGCTTGATTTCGATTTTGTTCGCTTCGGGCGCCACCGCAAACGTGTAGCGTCCGATGCGGGCATTGTCGGTGCTGCGCTCGGTAATCACCGGATGTAAAATCACTTCATATGGCGACCTCATTTGGCGCACACCTCCTCCAGCTTATGCAACGCCTCCGGAGTCGTAATTACACGGCGCGCAATCAACATATCTCGCACCGACACCGCTGGCGCAACGCGAACCTCCACTCCAGGCAGGTTGCGAAAGCTCTTCCACACTATCTCATCGTGTTCTGGCAGCAGCACCAACACGCGGCTGGCATCCTCGATGCTTAGCGATTTCAGCAGCTGCACGGCATGGCGCGTCTTTATCTCGTCGAAGCGGATGCTTTCTAGGGTGATAATGGCGTTTTCTGCCAGCTTGGCGGTAAGGGCACTACGCATCGCTGCGCGACGCATCTTTTTCGGCAGATGTTGACTATAGTCGCGGGGGTGGGGTCCAAACACCGTGCCGCCGTGTCGCCAATGCGGAGCGCGAATCGAACCCTGTCGGGCGCGTCCTGTGCCCTTTTGGCGCCAGGGCTTGCGTCCTCCCCCGCGCACTTCCGCACGCGTTTTAGTATCAGCCGTGCCTAGCCGCGCATTGGCTTGCTCGGCAACCACCGCAGCGTGCATCAGGTCGGTGCGCACTTCCGCGCTGAACACTTTGTCAGATAGCTCTATCTCTCGCACGGGCTGCCCCGTGTTGTCGTAGACGCTCAGTTTCGGCATCGCCTCATCCCCTCTCGTCCTTGGCGATAATCAGCAATCCTCCGTTCGCGCCCGGCACTGCTCCGCGAACCAGCAGCAAGTTCCGCTCCGCGTCCACCCGTACCACCGTCAGTCCTTTCTGGGTAACCCGTTCCGCCCCCATGTGCCCTGGCTTTTTCACTCCCTTGAAGGTGCGGGCAGCATCGGTCGCACCACTGGATTGCGGTTTGCGGTGTACCATTGAACCATGCGATTGCGGGCCGCCGTGGAAGTGGTGACGTTTCACGACACCCTGAAAACCCCTTCCTTTGGACGTGCCAGTAACCTTTACTTTGTCTCCGGGCTTGAACACGTCGGACACACGGATTGCTGTGCCTACCGCCAAGCCGCTGATGTCATCCACGGGCACCTCGCGCAGGTAGCGCATCGGCTGCACCCCTGCTTTCTTGAAGTGCCCTTTCATCGGTTTGTTCACTCGCTTCGGAGAAACCTCCCCAAAGCCCACCTGAACGGCGACATACCCATCCTTCTCGGGGGTCTTTATCTGCGTAACCACGCAGGGACCTGCCTCCAGCACCGAGACCGGGATGGCTCTTCCAGTCTCATCGAAGATTTGGGTCATGCCGATTTTTTTACCTAAAATCGCCTGTACCGCCATCTTTAGGTTGCTCCTACTTGATTTCGATATCCACTCCGCTCGGCAGGTCTAGCCGCATCAGCGCGTCGATGGTTTTGGGGCCAGCGTCCAAGATGTCGATGAGCCGCTTATGCGTGCATAGTTCGAAGTGCTCCATCGACTCCTTGTCGATGTGCGGTCCGCGGATAACGCAGAATCGGTTGCGCTCTGTCGGCAATAACACAGGACCTGAGATGCGCGCCCCCGTGCGACGCGCCGTGTCCACGATTTTCTGCACCGACTGGTCCAAAACCCGATGGTCGTATGCACGCAAGCGGATACGAACCTTATTTTGAAAGTCTCGACGCGCCATTCTCTCAGCCTCCTGCTCTTACTCTATGATTTTGGTGACCACGCCAGCCCCCACCGTGTGACCACCTTCGCGCACCGCAAAGCGCAAACCCTCCTCCATCGCTATCGGCGCAATCAACTCCACCTCTATCCGAACGTT
>Ga0272447_1000746_pt1 | contig 22943 bp, 24 predicted proteins | sample YNPCB0133_FD_194589 | JGI IMG/M metagenome (GOLD analysis project Ga0272447, IMG submission 194589) | Hot spring microbial mat communities from Yellowstone National Park, WY, United States - YNP-CB-013-3 | ecosystem: Environmental > Aquatic > Thermal springs > Hot (42-90C) > Sediment | place... | reverse complement strand
CTCCGCCAGAAAGGCAACGACCCAAACGTACAGCGCGCTCTCGACAGAGTACGCAGGCACATGAACAGCAAGCAACCAACAGACAGCGGCAAGGGAGGGTAGGCGGTGTTTCGGAACTATCGCGACATCTTAAGACAGATGGAGATGGAAATGCAAAGACTATCTGACGAAGCCCTGCTCAGCGTGTTTGGACCGCTGGGCGCGGCGGAGCGGTTCTGGCAACCAGCAGCCGACATTTGTGAAACCGAAGAAGCGCTGGTGGTAAAAGCGGAAATCGCCGGTGTTCAGCCTGAAAAAATCAACGTCTCGCTATCCGCTGATAACAGGGTGCTGGTGATCTCGGGCATCAGGGCAGAAGATGAGGAAGAACGTCGCGCTCGCGTGCGGTGTTATCAACTGGAAATCTACTACGGTCCGTTTGAACGCCACATCACGTTGCCGCCCGATATACCCATCGACCGCGATAATATCTCTGCCACTTATCGTAACGGTGTATTGACAGTGCGTCTTCCCAAGAGCATCCAGGAAGAAACACCGGCTATCCGACGTATTCCTATCACCGAAAGCGAGCGGGAGAGTGAATAGCGGAGGGAAAGCGAGGGAGGCAATATGGCAGACGTAGAGACCCCAGTCACGCCGGGCGGCGATGACGAGAAGGACCTGCGGATGGAAATCCCGGAAGTGCTGAACCTCCTGCCACTTCGGGATACGGTGGTGTTTCCGGTGCTTATCGTGCCCATCGCTGTAGGTAGAGAGAGTTCCATCAAACTCATCGACGACTCGGTGGTGGGAGGCAACCGGATTATCGGTGTGGTGGCGATGAAAGACCCCACCGTCGAAAACCCCACGCTGGATGACGTGTACCGGGTAGGCGCGGCCGTCGCTATCCGCATGATGGGCAAAATGCCGGATGGCATCCGCCTGATCGCACAGGGCATCAGCCGTATTGAGATACTGGAGGCAGTGCAGACGCAACCCTACCTGCGCGTGCGGGTGCGCGTGGTACAGGAGCCGACACAAATCAGCGAGGAAGACAGCCTGGAGATTGAGGCGCTGCGCCGGAACATCGCCGCCGCTTTCCAGAAGGTGGTGCAGCTGTCGCCGAACCTGCCTGACGAGCTGGAGGGCATCGCACTCAACGTCACCGAGCCTCATGTACTGACCGACCTGGTCGCGGCACATTTGCCTGTCTCCATCGCCGACAAGCAGAAGATTCTGGAGACCTTTGACCTCAAGGAGCGGATGCGCCTGCTGCTGCAGATGCTGGTGCGAGAAGTGGAAGTGCTGGAGCTGGGCAGCAAGCTGCAGTCGGAGGTGCATTCGGAGCTCAGCAAGACACAGCGCGAGTATTACCTGCGTGAACAGCTCAAAGCCATCCAGCGCGAGCTGGGCGAGATGGACGAGAACATGGCGCAGATAGAAGAGCTGCGCCAGAAGATTGCCGAAGCCAAGATGTCTCCCGAGGCGGAGAAAGAGGCTCTGCGCGAGCTGGACAGGCTGTCACGTATCCCCTCTGCTTCGCCCGAATACACCGTCGCGCGCACATACATCGAGACTATGGTCGCGCTGCCCTGGAGCATCTCCACCGAGGACAATCTGGACATCTCGCAGGTGCGACAGGTGCTGGACGAAGACCACTACGGCCTGGAGAAGGTCAAGGAGCGTATTCTGGAGTATCTCGCGGTGCGCAAGTTCAAGACCGAAGGCACCATGCGCCAGCCCATCCTGTGTCTGGTGGGTCCGCCGGGCGTGGGGAAGACCAGTTTGGGGCGTTCCATTGCTCGTGCGCTGGGCAGGAAGTTCGTGCGTATCTCACTGGGGGGCATCCGCGATGAGGCAGAGATTCGTGGACACCGCCGCACTTACATCGGCGCACTGCCCGGACAAATCATTCAGGGTATCCGGCGGGCAGGCTCCAACAACCCCGTCTTTATGCTGGATGAGATAGACAAGGTAGGAGCGGACTTCCGCGGCGACCCGTCCGCTGCGCTTCTGGAAGCGCTGGACCCCGAACAGAACAGCCAGTTCCGCGACCACTATCTGGATGTGCCCTTCGACCTTTCGAGAGTGCTGTTCATCACCACTGCCAACGTGCTGGATACCATCCTGCCTCCATTGCGCGACCGCATGGAGGTCATCGAAATCCCGGGCTATACCGAGGACGAAAAGGTGGAGATTGCCGGGCGGCACCTCATCCCACGCCAGATGCAGGAGCACGGGCTGAACGAGGAAGAGCATATCCAGTGGACAGAGGAGGGCATCCGAGCCATCATTCGGGGGTACACACGCGAGGCGGGGGTACGCAATCTGGAGCGTGAAATCGCCTCCGTGTGCCGCAAGGTGGCACGCCGCTTCGCGGAAGGCGAGACCGAGAAGGTGGTGGTGGATGCTGCTAAAGTAGAGGAGTTTCTCGGTGCGCCCCGCTTCGAGTTCGAAGAGATTTCCGAGCGCACCTCGCAGCCGGGCGTGGCGGTAGGGCTGGTGTGGACGCCGGTCGGCGGTGATATCGTGTTCGTGGAGGCCACGCTGATGCCGGGTAACAAAGGGCTGTTGCTGACCGGACAGCTGGGCGACGTGATGCGCGAATCGGCGCAGACCGCGCTGAGCTATATCCGCAGTCACGCAAAGGAGATGGGCATAGACCCCAGCTTCTTCGAGAAGCATGATATCCACATCCACGTACCCGCTGGAGCGATACCGAAGGATGGGCCTTCGGCAGGCATCACGATGGCAACTGCGCTGGCATCACTGCTTACGGGCAGGTGTGTCAAGCCTCGCGTGGCGATGACAGGAGAGATCACGCTGTCTGGACGGGTGCTGCCGGTCGGTGGCATTAAGGAGAAGGTACTGGCGGCGCACCGTGCAGGTATCGAGACAGTGATATTGCCCTCACGCAATAAGAAGGACCTCGTCGAAGATGTGCCGGAGCAGGTGCGCACACAGATGCGCTTCGTGTTTGTGGACACCATAGACGAGGTGTTGAAAGAGGCGCTTGCTATCTCCACCGACGGCGCGAAGCGCACCCGCACGCGGCGTAAAGTGAAAGAGGCAACACCGGTAGGGTGAATAGGGGAGAGTGATGGGACGGTATGTCTTCTCCTCAACGAAAGGTGTATGTGCTTCGGTTCGTGCGTGGCGATATTCTGGAGGCGCCAACCGAGGCGCTGGTCAACACGGTGAACACGGTAGGCGTCATGGGCAAAGGGGTGGCGCTGGCATTCAAGCGTCGATTCCCCGACAACTATGAGTTTTATCGACAGGCGTGCGAGCGCGGTGAGGTGGAGATTGGGCGCATGCTTGTTTTTGAGACAGGTCGCTTGCAACCCCGCTACATCATCAATTTCCCAACGAAACGGCACTGGCGGGAGCGCTCGAAGCTGGTTTACATCGAGCAGGGCCTGCGCGACCTCGTTCGCAATGTGCGTGATTTGGGCATACGTTCTATTGCCATTCCTGCCTTGGGCTGCGGAAATGGAGGGCTAGACTGGGCGCAAGTCCGTTTAAAGAGAAGCTGCGCCAGGATGGGATTGCCATCAATTCGACGCTGGAGTCTTACATTCGGCAAACGCTGGAACACGTACGGCGACAATCCGAAAAGGGGAGGGGGACTCAAAAGCGAGCGCAGGGCGACACGGTGTGTGGTCCATGCTTCAGTTACCGCGAGAAGGACAGGTGAAATACTGCCTATTCCACCGACGCTAAGGAGGCGGGGTCGCGCCGCCGCACTTTGATCAGCTCCACCGCTGAGCAGGGTGTGAACAGAAACGCTCGCACTTTCTCTATCGCTACCAGTGCAGTGCCGAGGGGTATCGGCGTCCGGCGCATGTCCATCGCCTGCGCCTCGATGACCGTCATTCAGTAATAGAAAAACGCGAGGCACGTACAAGATGATCGTAGTTTTGAGTCTGAAGAGACCATGGCGCTCCGAAGACTACTTCGCAGGCAGGATGACCTCGATGGCGGCAGGGTACACCCGAAACTCGGCGGGTGTAGTGCCCATCACGTCGCCATCTACCAGCACAGGCGCTGGCGGGGTGCTTTCCACCCGTACCCTCTGAGCCGTTCGCATCAGAAAGCGGGGATGGGAGATGTGGGTACCGCTGTAAACGCGCGGGAAGACGCGAAGGAACTCCAGTTTGCTGACCACCTGAGCGATGCACACATCCAGCAAGCCGTCATCTATCTGTGCATAGGGGGCAATACGCATCCCACCACCATACGATTGCGTATTGGCTACGGTGCATAACAGGGCGCGCAGATACACCTCCTCGTCGTCCATAGTGATTCGCATGTGTGGGGGCTTGAAAGTGATAAGCGTATGGACAACTGCTGCGATGTAGGCGGCAGTGCCGCTGACAAAACGGAACCCGCGGTTTACCCGTTCTGCGACAGCAGCGTCAAAACCGCATCCTGCGATATTGAGGAAATACCTGCCGTTGACCCAGCCGAGGTCCACGCGGCGCGGTTTGCCGGTGAAAAGGTTCTCGACCGCCGTCTGCAGATTCTCACTAATGCCTGCGCAGCGGGCAAAGTCGTTCCCGGTACCCAGCGGCAGGATGCCCAGCCGGGCGGGCGTACCCACGATGCCATTCGCCACCTCGCCGCAGGTACCGTCGCCGCCAGCAGCCACCACCAGTGATGCTCCCTCCTCTGCCGCCTGCCTTGCCAGTTCAGTGGCTTGCCCGACTCGAGTGGTGCGTACCATGCGCCATGTCATCCCCGTGTGTCTGCTTGCCTGTTGCAGAAGGCTCTCCAGAGTTTGTTGATGGCGCATGGCGCGACATCGTCCGGCAGCGGGGTTGAGTATAACCACCATATCCGCGGGTATCATACTGATGCTTACGCCCTGCGGGATATTTCCTCCTTCTGTAGAAGGGAACACGCGATGTGATGACGAAATTTGCAGGCGAGCAATGGAATGATGTTTTGGGGTATCCTGCAGAAAGGTCTTGTGGACACATCAGGGCGAGGAGGCAACAGGGAAGTCGTTGAGAGTGCTGTTTCTCGGTACAGCGGCAGCCGAAGGCGTGCCGGGACTGTTTTGTGGATGTGAGGTGTGTCGTATTGCGCGCGAGCGAGGTGGTAAGGACCTGCGTACGCGCAGTTCCATATTCATCGATAACATCGTGAAGATTGACCTGCCGCCGGATACACTGCACCACGTGCTGGCTTACCGTTTAGACCTGTCGCGGTTGCAGCATCTTCTTATCACACATACCCATGCAGACCACCTCGCACTGCAGGATCTAACCTACCTGCTGCCGGCTTTTGCCCGTCGCGACTTGCCTCTGACGATTTACGGCAGCAATGGACTGGCGCGTGCGCTGAGCTACGCCTCCAATGAAGTACGCAGCGCGCTGGACGTGCGGGTGCTTCAGCCCTTCGCTCCATACCAGGTAGACCGTTACACGGTGATACCTGTGCTGGCACAACATCGCGAGGACGAGCAGTGTTTCAACTACATTGTCTCCGATGGCGAGAAAACGCTGCTGTATATGTGCGATACAGGCTGGTATCGCGATGCGACATGGCGTTATCTGTCGGGGGTGCGTCTGGATGCGGTGATTGCGGAATGCACGAAGGCGTTTGTGGAGGCACCTTACGATACGCACCTGGGGCTAAGTGAAGTGCTTCAGCTAAAGGCTCGCCTGCTGTCCATGGGGACGGCTCACGCAAACACGCGCTGGGCAGTTACTCATTTTTCGCACAACGGCAAACCGCTACACGAGGAACTGGAAGCCTTCTGCCGACCGTACGGAATAGAGGTTGCCTACGACGGATGGGAGATGGCACTTTAGGAACACCCAGAAACGTAAGAAAATATGTTTTTTCGCCGAGAAAAGCAGGATGTTAGATAGTGCAGCCAGTAACGAAAAGAACGGTGTGAGCGTCTAAAGAACGCGCAGCAGGAGGGAAATTGGTGCATGGCGAAAAGGAATAAACAGACGCTCCGTCGCATTTATACTGGGAGGGAAATCGTTGACAGCCCCCTGGCGACCTGCTACAATAGGGTGCACAGGGGAGGAGGAGATTAAGGAATGGCACGTGCCCGAAAAGTGACAGGACCCATCGTGGGGTTGGATGTAGGCACCACCCTGTTGAAAGTGGCAGAGGTACGTCCTACTAAAGAGGGTGTGCAGATTAACGCAGTAGGCGTCGCTCCGACACCGGAAGGGGTGATTGACGAAAGCGGCTATATTCAGGACCCGCAGGCTCTTGGTCAAGCCATTCGGCAATTGCTCACCCAGGCAGGCATTGCTACCAAGCAGGTAGTTACCTCGGTGCCGGGACAAAGTGGGCTGGTCGTGCGCGTGATCGAAATGCCCAAGATGACCCCCGCCGAGCTGGACAAGTCGATGGCATGGGAGGTGGAGAGGCACATTCCCTTTGCCGCTCAGGGCGATGTGGTAACGGACTATGCAGTGATAGAACGCCCCGATGCCGACCCCAACATGGAGGTACTTCTTGCCGCTGCGCAGCAGGACGTGGTGGATGCTGTCGTAAAGGCGCTGTTTGCCGCTCAGCTGGACCCTGTAGCCATCGATGTTCAGGTGCTGGCGACCGCTCGCACCATTATCGGTCTGCAACCCGAGAAGTATCAGGACAGAACGGTAGTGCTTCTGAATGTGGGCGCAACCGCCACCGATATGGGGGTATTTGCGGGCAAGGTATTGCGTCTGCCGCGCACCATCCCCATCGCGGGTAACCACTTCACTCAGGCCATCGTGGATTCGTTGGCGTATCGGGTGGAGGGTACCGACCCGCGGGAGCGTTTTGCTCACGCAGAGAAATTGAAGCGGGAATACGCGGCGGTACTGCTGGAGCGGCTTGGTCCATCTGGAGCGGCTCCTACGTACGGAACCGAGTTTGGTGCGCCCACAGGCATGATTGACTTCTCGCAGCCGCCTTCGACGGGTATGGTGGACTTCTCATCGGGCTTTGGGGAGCCAACCTTTGACGTGGAAGAGGAAAAGCCAGCCGAACCGTCGCAGGAGCAACCTGCAGAGCCTGCACCGCCCGCTACCGTAGAGCCAGAGGAAACAGACCCCCTGCGCATCGAAGTGTTCGATGCGATTGCTCCCGTTCTGGGAGACTTTCTTGCGGAAGTGCGCCGTTCGCTGGAGTTCTACCGGGGACGGGTGCAGGGCGCACGCATTGATGAAATCGTGCTGTGCGGTGGCACCGCCCGGATAAAAAACATGGACAAGTTCCTAGCGCAGGAGCTGGGCATTCCGGTCACCGTCGCAGACCCGTTGACCCAACAGGAGGCTCTGGTGCGCCGTTACACCATGCCCTATCTGCAGGAGGCGGCGCCGCTAATGCCGGTCGCCATTGGGTTGGCAATCCGGGATATGATTGACTAGGCATCCGGAGGGAGCGAACCATGTTGAAATTGAACCTGTTACCGCCTAACATCTACGAACCGCGCAAGAAGCGAGCGTGGTTTGCGGTGTTCGTGGTGGTATGGCTCGCCTTGGCGGGGGGGCTGATTGCCTGGCAGCTGAGCCTTGTCAACCTCAAGTCGCAAAAGTCGGAAGAACTGCAGCAGCAAGAGGCTATCGTCAGGCAGGTAGAGCAAACCGAACGGGAAGCGCGAAATACCAAAGCGCTGGTAGCTCCGTTGCTCACCCGTGCGCAGCTAGCCGACGAGATATTTCGCGCCAACAGGCAGTACCCCAAGCTGTATCGTGAAGTGCGCCGCTGGACCATCGACAGCGTGCGATACGGCAGTTTGGGCGTGGCGCAAGGGATGAGTTTGCAGGCACAGGCGGTGACCCGCGACCTGGATGAAATGGCACGTTACCTGCAGGTGATGCTGCAGTGCCCGCTGTTTACCGGCGTGAGCATTTCGTGGAGCGCTCCAGGCGCTGCGGCTCGTCCGGGCGGTTTTGGCGGTGTGGGCGGGCCGCCCTTCGGGGGAGCCTATGGTGCCCCCACAGCGCCTTACGCGGGAATGTATGGCGCTCCCACGGGAGTGCCGGGCATGCCAAGTGGATTGCCTGGTGCAGCAGCCAGCAGCACGGCGCAACAAGCCCAGCAGGGTGTCGTGTTTACGGTGGTGGCAACCCTGCGCGAGCCGCTGTTCAATCAGGTGCAGCAGCTGGTGCAGCAGCTGACTGCCTCCCTGGGCGGCTTTGGCGCGCCGGGCATGGGCGGTGTGGGCGCCGGCATGGGATTGCCAGGCGCTCCCATGATGGGCCCCCCGGGCATGACGGGTCCGATGATGGGGCCGCCAATGATGGGACCAACAGGAGGTGCCAGACCGCCGATGATGGGACCTCCAGGCGCGACAGGACCGATGGGTGCGCCGCCGGGTGGAGGTGCACCAGCAGCGGGACGCGGCTTGATTGCGGAGTAAGGAGGCGCAGCCGATGCTTTCGAAACTCACTTTGCAAAACGTGATTGTGATAGGCATCGTGGTGGCGGTAGTCATCGCGTCGGGTATCTTCTTCGTGCTGATACGCCCCACGCAGGCGGAAATCAAGAACTTGGACACGCAGATAGAGGCTGCCAGCCAGCGGGCAGCACAACTCCCTGCGGCAAAGAGGCAGCTGGAAGATGCAAAGAAAGAGGTGGAAGAGGCAAGGCTGAAGTGGGCGCGGTATGAGCGCTCCAAAATGCCGAATATCGACATGACCGACCGCCTGAAAGCGGCTCTGGCTTATTGGAAGGAACCGGAAAGAACGGCGAAAGTCCTTCAGGATTTCGTGTCCAATTCTCAGGACGTTCTTTTCCTGGGAGGTTTTGCTATCGGCGTCCCGACCACAGACCCGAACCAACTTCCCTGGCCGATATGGATTGTACCGCTAGGGACGTTTCAGGTGCAGGGAGACTTCGAGAGCATCCTGCGCCATGTGGAGAGGTGGAACAACGCCCCTCGTTTGGTGCTGGTGGACGGTTTACAACTGAGCGGTGTCAGCCCTCAGCTGATTGGGCAGTATACAGCCACGCTGTTCATTCTGCCTCGCGCAAAGAACGACCAGCCTGGGGCAACACTGCCTTCTGCGGGCGGCGCGCCTGGCGTGGGCGGATTTGCTGGAATGGGCGGTATGGGCTTTGGTGGCGGAATGACCGCGCCTGGTATGCCCAGACCCACGATGGGCGGTCCGATGATGGGAGCGCCGACGATGGGGGCACCGATGCCTGGTGCGCCCGGAGGTATGAACCGCCCGCCAGCGGGTTTAGGTGGGCCAGCCGGAATGCCCGAAGACTATTAGAGGAGGCTTGAGGGACGATGCAACAGTGGCTCATTGACCCCAAAAATAGGCCAATCGTTATCGGTGGTGCGTTGGCGGTCGTCTTGATTGCCGTCATCGCCCTTGTTCTTCTGATGGGATGGGGCGGGCAACAGGCGACGACGCCTTCCCCGAGTGCAACCGCCCCTACGGATGGAAGGTACCCAGAAGACGAGCGGGATGGAGGGCCGGAATCACCGTCTGCGGGTCCCACGAGACTGATGGGACCCATGGGACCAATGGGCGGACCGATGGCTGGTGCAACGGGCTTCGGGAGAGGTGCTCCACAGCAGGTTGCAGAAGTCCCCAAAGATGGAAAGCCTCCCTCGAAGTACCGCGTAGACCCGTTCAAGCCGTTGCCGTGGGAAGCAGACGTGAGCAAGCCTCCGATACTGTCGGTAGTACCTCCAGTGCGTCTGCAGCCGGTTCCCGTGGCGAAACCGCGCAGCGAGGAAGAGGAAGACGTGCTGCCACCCCAGCCCTATCGTCGAGTGGCTGGCATCATGTGGGGACAGAGTGTGGCAGCGATTATTGAGACACAGGGCGACCTGCCCCGCGTGGTGAAGCCAGGCGATACGATCGATGGCCTGCGGGTCGCCAGGATTGAACCGGGTCAGGTCGTGCTCTCAACGCTGGGAAAGAAGCCTCAGGAGATACCCGTGAAACTGGGTGCTCCAATCACACCGGTGCAACGTGCCTTCCCCGGAGTCGGTGGCGTGCCTGGTGGTGTCCCCGGTGTGCCGGGTGTGCCAGGGGGTGGTGCCCCTGGTGGTGCAGGACTTCTGGAAGAGTACTAACCAAAGTCAAGCCTTCTGCTGTACCACCTTTTTCAAAAAGTGAAGAGGGCAGAAGGAGTTCCGAAACACCGAGCGAAACAATGAGAGGAGGTTTATCTTGATGCAACGAGCCTTGCGAATCGCAGCGTGCTTTTTGGTGCTCGTTGGCGTTACTGTGTCCGCAGTGGCACAGGAACCGACTTCGGGTGGTGGGCCAAAAGTCACGCTAAACCTGGAGAGCGCGAGTATTGCGGATGCCCTCAAGCTGTTGTTCCGCGCCACAGGCTACAACTACACGCTGGACGAGTCGGTGGTTCAGGGCTATGTCACGGTATCGCTGAAGGATGTCACTTTTGAGACCGCCTTGCGAACCGTGCTTCGCGCAGCCAACCCGCCGCTGACCTACCGTGTGGATGGTGGCGTCTACATCATCTCGCCCAAGGTCGAGACTTTCGAAAGCAGTCTTCCGGAGCAGCAAATTGAGGAGCCAGCACAGCCTCAGGTGCGCACCGAGAAAATCACAATGCAGCATCTGGACTCGTTGGCGGTTGCCCAGATACTGGGTGGCGGCGCCGTTTCGCTGAACCAGACAGGCTGGACGTATAGCAGCGGCGGCTACGGCGGCTATGGTGGCTTTGGTGGCGGCTATGGTGGCTTTGGTGGCGGCTACGGCGGCTTTGGTGGCGGCTATGGTGGCTTTGGCGGCGGCTACGGCGGCTTTGGTGGCGGCTATGGTGGCTTCGGTGGCGGTTTCAACCGAGGTGGCTTCGGTGGCGGCTTCGGTGGCGGTTTCAACCGAGGTGGCTTCGGTGGCGGTTTCAACCGCGGCGGCTTCGGTGGTGGCGGTTTCGGCGGCGGCTTCAACCGAGGTGGCTTCGGCGGTGGCGGCTGGGGCGGACGCGGCGGTTTCTAAGCGTCTGCTCCGGCTCCGCGCCGGATGGTCTTAATAACTAAACGATCTGTAACGAGTAAAAGGAGGACAGAGGTTCATGACACTCCGTAAATGGCGGAACGTCGCGGTGCCTTTGGTCGTGGCATGTGCAGTGTGGGGCGTGTGCGGTTCGCTTCCAGCGGCGGGTGCCCCCAGTGGACAGGGAAATATGCCGCTGGTAAGCCTTACACTGGTTGACGCGGAGTTTCGTGATGCCGTGAACATGTTGATGCAGCGCAGCGGTGCCAGTATTGTGCTAGAACCTAGCGAAAAGCCCTATCCGCGTGTCAACGTGAATCTGATAGACATGCCACTGGATAAGGCACTGGATTACCTGGCACGGTCGGCAGGCGCACGGGTACGACGTACGGAAGATGGAGTATTTATCGTCGGACCGCAGAGCAACGACCCTGAGCCTGCTGGGATGGCGCAACCACAAGAACCTGAGCCTGTGCCTGCGCCGGTGCGAGTGCGCACGGAGAAGATGAAGCTGCAGTACATCAACCCCAGTGAGTTCCTGCGACAGCTACGCACAGACCCGACGATTGTGGGGATGGACTGGGCAGCGCAAAACAGTGGATCTCTGCTGCAGCACCTGATGGATGCAACCCGCACAGGCATGCGTCCGTTGATAAAGCCTCAGCCGATTTTACCCACGCCCCAGCCAGTGCCAGCTCCCCCAGCGAACAGCGGTGATGCGAACACAGCAGGGCACACCGCGGCTCTCAACGCGGGCTTTGACCAGCGTGGTGCCTTCGGCGGCGCGATGGGCTTTGGCATGGGCGGGCAGGTCGGGGGCTTCGGCCAGCCCGGTGCTGGCGGGATCGGCGCGTTTGGTCAACCCGGCGCAGGTGGGCTTGGTGCTGCCGCTGGTGGACAACTGGTGCAACTGAGCGACCAGGCTCGCATCATCGCTATAGATGTAGACAACTCTCTGATCGTGGTTGGCACAGACGAGGATATCGAGAACATCCGTCGCTTCATCCGCCTGCTGGACGTAGCGCCCAAGCAGGTGGAAATCAAGGCGGAGTTTGTGACGGTAAAGGTCAGCGAGGTGAAGCAGTTCGGCATCGATTGGCTGGTGCAACAGCTGAACACGCAAGCAGGAAACGTGCCGGGTACCTTTGCCACGGGCGGCAACGTCTTCATCCGCTACAGCACAGGCAACCTTGTCACCGAACTGCGCACCGCCATGTCCAATGCACGTGGTCGTGTGATACAGGCACCTTTGGTCACCACCTTGAACAACACGCCCGGTTCCATCTTTGTGCAAACAGAGGTGCCTTTCGTCACAACCACTTTCACCACGCCCGGTCAGGGACAGGTGATTCAGGGCAGCCAGGTGAACTATGTGTCGGTGGTATCTGGCATGACGGTAACCCCGCGCATTAACGGCGACGGCACCATCACCCTCTTCATCCCGTTGCAGCTCTCCGATATCACTGGCTCGGTGCGGTCGCCCGATGGCAGTACGTTCCCGATAGTCAACAGTCAGTCCATCTTCACGACACGGCGCGTGCCCAGTGGTCAGACTGTGGTGCTGGGTGGGTTCATTCGGCGCAGCGAGGATACCTCGGTGGCGAAGTTCCCCATCCTTGGCGACCTGCCGTGGATTGGGCATCTGTTCCGCTCCACCAACCTGTCGCAGGACGATACGGAGCTGCTCATCTTCCTGACGCCGCGTATCCTCGAGGATACTGGCGCACCGACGATAGGCGTAACGCCGTAGTGTTCCAACCATTGCTCGTTACGGATCGGCGCGGGGGTATTAACCCCCGCGCTTCTCGTACGCTGATGCGAGACCAGTCACTTCCGAACGTCGCACTTATCGGTTTCATGGGCACCGGCAAGACCCTGCTGGGGCGGATGCTAGCGCATCGGTGGGGATGGCGGTTTGTGGACACTGACGCACTGGTGGAGCAGAAAGTGGGATGCAGTGTGGCGCAGATTTTTGAACGCTTCGGGGAAGAATACTTCCGTCAGCAGGAGACGGAGGTGCTGCGTAGTCTCGAGAACCTGCATCGTGTGGTGATTGCTACTGGTGGAGGAGTGCCCACACGCACGGACAACGTGATCTCGCTGCGCCGACACGCTGTCATCGTGTGGTTAACAGCACAGCCGGAGGTGATCCTGCAGCGCGTTCAGCCCATCCAAACGCGCCCGAAACTGGCTTCCGCTGCCGAACCATTGGCGGAGATACGCCGATTGATGTCCGAACGCGAAACCGCCTACGCATGTGCCGACATCCGTCTGGACACCTCAACGCTTTCACCAGAAGAAGCGGTGGAACGTATCGAGGAGCTGGTTCGAGGATGGAAACCGAGAAACCTTACCTGACGCTTCACGTTCGATTGGGCGAACGCAGCTACCCCATCATCGTCGGTTCTGGAGTGTTGCACAGTGCGTTAGCGCCATTGTGTGCTTTGCAACCTTCGCAGATAGTGCTCATTACCCATCCCCATCTCGCACAGTGGTATGGTGAATCTCTGAAAACTTCTTTGGAGCAGCAAGGAGTTCCCACCTGTCTGCTGACCGTTCCCCCCGGCGAGCGCACGAAGCGATGGGGTGTCGCCGGTCGCCTGCTTCGGCAGATGGCGCAGAGGGCTCTGGACAGGCGTTGTATCGTGGTTGCGCTGGGGGGAGGCGTTATCGGCGACCTGGCAGGTTTTGTGGCAGCCTGCTATCTTCGCGGTGTGCGTTACGTGCAGATCCCCACCACACTGCTGGCACAGGTAGACTCCAGCGTAGGGGGGAAGACGGGTGTGAACCTTCCTGAAGGCAAAAACCTGGTGGGAGCATTCCACCAGCCTTCATCCGTTTTGATAGACACCGACACCTTGAAGACGCTGCCCCGTCGTCATTTTCGGGCGGGCTTAGCAGAGGTTTTGAAGTATGGTATAATCGCAGACGCAGCGTTATGGCAGCTGGTAAGGGACGAGTCCGGCAACCTGCGGCAGGGGCACAGCTCACGCCTTGCCGACATTATCCATCGCTGTTGCGAGATTAAAGCGGACATCGTGTCGGAGGATGAGACCGAACAGGGTGTCCGGGCTATCCTGAACTTCGGGCATACGGTGGGACATGCGCTGGAATCCGTCATGGGCTATGGTCGCCTTTTGCATGGCGAGGCGGTGTCTATCGGTATGGTCTCTGCTGCGCTGCTCGGTCAATCGCTGGGTATCACGCCTATCGGAACGGCGGAGGAGATAGCGAACGCCTTGCGATCTCTGGGCTTGCCGGTTGCACTCCCCCGCGGTGTGGAGTTTGAATCGCTGCTGAGCGTCATGGCACGCGATAAGAAAGCGCGCGATGGGCAATTGCGTTTCGTATTGATAGAGCGTATCGGGCAGGCACGTTTGCCGATTGTGGTGAAAGAGAAAGAGGTGCTTCACGCGCTGAGCGTGCACCGCCAGAGGTTCAACCCGGAGGCTGCGCCATGAACACCAGCCGCCGGCAAACGCTGCAGGACCTTGCGGGAGGCCTGTGGGTGATAGCAGTGGTGGTGGTTTTTCTGGGGCTTCCCTATGGCTTACCAGAGGTCAGCGTTTCGGTTTTGGAGAAGATATACGCGCTGTATCTAATAGCCGGGGTGGTGTGGCTGGTGCGTCGTTTCACCTCTTCTGGAAGTGGGCTTAAGGGGGCAAAAGGGCGTGATTAGTCGCGTACTGGCTGGGCGATATGAGCTGCTGGAGAAACTGGGGGAAGGAAGCCTCTTCGCCGCCTATCGCGCCAGAGACCACGAAACGAATGCACTGGTTACCGTCAAGCTGCTGTTGCCTGCCTTTGCTGACGATAGCGCGTTGATGAACGCATTGAAGCAGTGCTTTTTGACCACTTCATCTCTCAATCATCCGCGCATCGCTTGCATCCTGCAGGTTGCTGAGCATGAAGGGCAGCTGGTGTTGGTCACCGAGTTCGTGCGAGGCATCAACCTGAAGGAGCGTATTCGCCGGGTGGCTCCTTTCACGCTGTCAGTAGCCGTTGACATCGCTCTTGCCGTAGCGGAGGGACTGGAGGAAGCACACCGTGCGGGTATCGCACACGGAGACCTGCGCCCGCACAATATCATTGTGTCGCAGGAAGGGTTGATTAAGGTTACCGATTTCGGGCTGTTGCCCGCGTTGCGGGCTTCACCGATGGCGCAAACGGCTTGGCTGACCCGCGCGGCGCCATACCTGCCGCCAGAGGTTTCTGAAGGCTGGCATGTGACCCCCTCAGCGGATGTGTATGCACTCGGTGTCATACTGTTTGAAATGCTCACCGGTGGCGTGCCATTTCCTGCCGATACACCGGTGGCTATGGCGTTGCGACATGCGAAGGACCCTCCCCCCAGCCCGCGTGCGGTGAATCCTGGTGTTCCCAGAGCAGTAGAGGGTATCGTGCTGAAGGCGATGCAGAAGCTGCCAGAGCAGCGCTATCCCAATATGGGCTCGATGCTTCACGACCTGCGCGCGGTGCATGACGCTTTGCGTTTCGGTAAGCCGTTGTCGTGGTCGCCGCTGGAGCGCGCGCCAGAAAGTATGGAGCCCGTTTCCGCCATCCGTTCAACGCGCTCGGCGGAGTCGGAAGATACCGAGATGCGCTTTATCAAGAACGCTTTTCGTGCGCTAACGGTGCTCGCCGGGCTGATAGTGATTGCCATCGTCGCGGTGTTATTCTGGTTAACCCGTCCGGTCAAAGAGGTACCTGTTCCCGACCTGCAGGGTAAGCCTCTGGTGGAAGCGCGGCGCCTGGCACAGGAGGCGGGGCTGAACCTCGTCATACGGCAGGAAGATTACAACGAACAGTTCCCCGCAGGGACGGTGTATCTGGTGCAACCCGAGCCAGGGACGACCGTAAAGGCAGGGTCGCCGGTGCAGGTGTGGGTCAGCAAAGGCTCTCGTCGAGTAGAAGTTCCGAACGTTCAGGGTTTGAGCGAGGCGGACGCGCGACAGAGGCTGGTGGAGGCAGGGTTGCAGGTGGGCAAGGTCGAGGAGAAGCCTCATCCCACAGCTCCTGCAGGCACGGTACTTTCGCAGTCGCCTGCGCCCCAGCAAAAGGTGAACAGGGACGCTCCGGTAGACCTTGTGGTCAGTAAGGCACCACCCCAGCCCACCGTAACGGAAGAGGGGACGGAACGGGGCTTTGAGCTGGTTATCCCTGTGAAAGGCGCGCCCAATGAGACCGTGCAAGTGCGCCTGGACGTACAGGATGCCCTCGGCGTATACACCATTCTGGATGAACCGCACACCGGGGGTGAACAGCTCATCGTTCCTGTTCGGGTGCGCGGGCGTAACATTGTGTTCCGTATCTATTTCAATAACCAGTTGGTACACGAAGAGGTACGCCCATGAGCAGTGCGCCTCATGTGCTGATAGCTCCTTCCCTGCTCTCGGCGGACTTTGCGAACTTTGCGGAAGCGGCGCGCGCCGCGCGTGAAGCGGGTGCCGAGCTGTTGCACTTTGACGTGATGGACGGTGTTTTTGTGCCGAACATCACTTTTGGGGCACAGACGGTGCGGGCGTTGCGCCATCACTCGGATGCCATTTTCGATGTGCATCTGATGATTGTTCAGCCGGAGCGTTACATCGAAGAGTTTGCTCAGGCGGGAGCGGATATCATCACCGTCCACGCCGAGGCGTGCGTGCACCTGCAGCGGGTGCTGGCGCGGATTCGGGAGTGCGGAGCGCGCGCGGGTGTCTCCCTCAATCCTGCCACTCCTCTGAGTGCTATTGAATACGTCATTCCCGACATCGACCTGTTACTGATCATGACGGTCAATCCGGGTTTCGGAGGTCAGCAGTTTATCCCCGAAATGCTGCGCAAGATCGCACATGCCCGTGCCATGCTGGACGAGGCAGGTAGTGAAGCTTGGCTGGAGGTGGACGGCGGCATCAGCGGGATAACGGCGCCGATGGTGGTGCGGGCAGGTGCACGGGTGCTGGTGGCAGGGTCATCGGTGTTCGGGCACCCGGAGGGGGTGCGGGCAGGCGTCGAGGAACTGCGCAGAGCTGTCTGGGAGGCAGTGGAAAGGGTGTGAGGCGGTGTGTGGCTGACGGCAGCTGTGCTGATTGTCTCCGTGGTGTTTCTCGGTCGCGAAGCGATGGCAGTGCGAAGGGGTCTCAGCTCGCGCCGACGTTTCACCGTGCGGCTGATTGGCTGTGTGCTTTTGCTGTCGCTGACTCTGGTGCTGCAGTTCAAAGAGGCTATTTTGCTGTCGGAGAGTGGAACAAGCGGCGGCGCGCGCCTGCTGCGTCTTCTGCAGTTTACCATTGGGGTGCTGGTGCTGGTAACCGCACTGGTGCTGGTGGCTTTGATGGATATACGCGAAACACTACAGCGCTATGTGCATGAGCGCAGACAGATGATTGACGAACTGTTACGGACTCCTTCCTTGCCTTCCGAGCCATCTTCTGACGTCAAACGCGATGAGAGTACCACTTGAAGAGATATTCATGCGCCGAGCGCTGTCGCTGGCGCAACGAGGGTACACTGCTCCGAACCCCATGGTGGGAGCAGTGCTGGTCAAAGATGGGCGCGTGGTGGGCGAGGGGTATCATCGGCGGGCGGGGATGCCCCACGCGGAGATAGAAGCGCTGCGTCGTGCTGGCGAGAGCGCACGTGGTGCCACCCTGTATGTGACTCTGGAACCGTGCAGTCACTGGGGACGCACTCCGCCGTGCGCCGAGGCGCTGATTGAGGCAGGGGTTCGCTGTGTGTACGCCGCCATGCAAGACCCAAATCCTCTAGTGGCGGGCAAGGGCTTCGAGAAGCTGCGCAAGGCAGGTATCGAGGTGCAGGTAGGTGTGCTAGAAGAACGGGCGCGCCAGCTGAACGAGATATTCGTGAAGTACCATACAACGGGGATGCCTTTTGTGACTGTCAAGGCGGCGATGTCTTTGGATGGCAAAATCGCCACCCATACGGGCGACAGCAAGTGGATTACCGACGAGCCCGCCCGTCGGCTGGTGCATCGGCTTCGTGCCCGGCACGACGCCGTGATGGTAGGAATCGGCACGGTGTTAAAGGATGACCCTTTGCTGACCGTGCGCCTGCCCCGGATGAAGGAGCCTTTGCATCGTCTGCGGGTGGTTGTGGACAGCCGATTGCGCTGTCCTGAAGAGGCACAGGTGCTGCGTGTGGAAGATTCTCCCACGCTTATCGTCACCACCCCATCGGCACCGCCAGAGAAAATCGCCTGTTTGAGGGAGCGGGGAGTACACGTGGAGGTACTGCCCGACGAAGGAGGGCAGGTAGACCTTAATGCCCTGATGAAGTCGCTGGCGCAACGTGGAGTAACCGGCGTGCTGTGCGAGGGCGGGGGAACGCTGATAGCCAGCCTGTTCGCGAAGAGGCTGGTGGATAAAGTGGTGTTTTTCTACGCGCCGCGCATCATCGGCGGGCGAACCTCCCTAACTGCGGTGGAAGGAGAGGGTTATGCGCGTGTCGTGGAATGCCTGCGGCTGGATAGGGTACACTGGAGAAAAATCGGGCAAGACATGATGGTGCAGGCGTATCCGGTTTGGGAGGACGATTCGTCATGTTCACCGGCATCGTGAGGGAACTGGGCGAGGTGGCGCAAGTGGAGGCAAGCGCGGATGGCGCGCGCCTGACGATACATGCCCCAGAAACCGCCCCCGGCGTGCAGGTCGGCGATAGCGTGGCAATCAACGGAGTGTGCCTGACTGTTGTTCGCAAGGAAGGAGAGCGGCTGTGGTTCGAGGCGGTTCAGGAGACGCTGAGGCGCAGTAACCTGGGTGCATTGAAGCCGGGAGACAGAGTGAATCTGGAAAGCGCACTGCGTGTGGGCGACGCTATGGGCGGGCACTTTGTGCAGGGGCACGTGGATACCACCGGCGTGGTGCAAAAACTCGTGCCTCAGGGCAATGCTGTGGTGATGGTTATCGGTGTGGATAAGGAGTGGATGCGCTATCTGGTTCCTAAAGGCTCGGTAGCCGTAGACGGAGTGAGCCTGACGGTCGTGGATACGGGCGCGAGTGATTTCAGTGTTTGGCTGATCCCACATACCCGCAAAGTCACCACGCTGGGTCTGCGGCGGGTGGGAGATGAGGTCAACGTGGAGTTCGACCTGCTGGCGAAGTATATCGAGCGATACCTGGAGACCCAGCGCGGGGGCAGCGGGGTGGATATGGGTCTGTTGAGGCGGACGGGTTTCGTGGAGTAGGATGGTGGTTCTTCCGTTCTCCAAAATGCACGGCGCGGGCAATGATTTCGTCGTGGTGGCGGAGGAGAGCGTTGCCTCGCTTTGCCTGCCTGAGCTGGCGAGGCGTCTGTGCCGACGGCGGTTTGCCATCGGCGCGGATGGTTTGCTGGTGGTGGGGCGAGGTAAGAACCATGCCGTGCGGATGCGTATGTTCAATCCCGATGGCACCGAGGACGTGTGCGGAAACGGCTTGCGGTGTGTGGCGAAATGGGCCGTGGTGCATGGGCTGGTCGCAGGGAGCCGTTTTGTGGTAGAGACCATGGATGGGGACAAGCGGGTGGAGCTTTTACCAGATGGCAGGGTCAAGGCGGAGCTTGGAGAACCTCACTTCGAGCCAGAGCGCGTGCCCGTGCTGGCTGAAGGTTCTCCCGTCATGAATCTGCCTATCGTGACGCCGGCAGGCGTCATCCACGTGACGTCTCTGTCCACCGGCTCCACGCATAGCGTGATATTTACCGATAGTCTACCCGACGACGACAGGTTCCTGCGCGATAGTCCTTTTATCGAAAACCACCCTCTGTTTCCCCAGCGCACCAGTGTGTTGTGGACGGTGGTGGAAGGCCCTTCCCGGTTGCGCATGCGCATCTGGGAGCGAGGAGCTGGGGAGACCTTAGCGTGCGGAACCGGAGCCTGTGCGGCGGCAGTGACGGCGCAACTGCACGGGCTGGCGGGGGAATCGGTAGAGGTGTATTCCCCTGGAGGTGTGTTGTATGTGCAGTGGCGACCCGGCTCGCCTGTCACTTTAACTGGTGCCGCTGAGCTGGTATTTGAAGGTTGCTATCCTTTGAGCGAGGTGGAACCATGAGCAACTGGCGCGAGCAGGGCACTCCCGAACCAATCGCGGCGTTGAACAAAGTGCCTTTGCGGGAGTGTGGCGAGCCGCTGGTGGACATTCGTAAAGCCTGCCCACGAGTTCGTGTGGCGCGGAAGTGTATCCCTTTCCTGCGGGCGACGGTAGCGGAGATGCTCAACCGGGCGCAGGAATCGCTTCCAGCGGGCTATCGATTGCGCGTGACGACCGCCTACCGTACTCTCGACATGCAGCGTGAGCATTACGAGCGCTACTTCAACCAGCTGCGCGAGCAGCATCCCGAATGGAGCTATGCCACCCTGCGCCGTATGACCAACCGCTTCTTCGCGCCGGTCGACCAGAAAGCACCGCCCGGACACTGCACCGGTGGAGCAGTGGATGTGCAGCTGCTGTTGCCAAACGGCAAAGCGGCGGACGTTACGTCCCCGTTCACGGGCTGGCAGGCAGCTCCGACGTGGATAGAGGGTCTGACACCAGAAGCACATCGCAACCGTATGATTCTGGTGGAGGCGATGCTGGGAGCGGGTTTCAGCAATTGCCGCGATGAGTTCTGGCACTATTCGTATGGCGACGCCGCATGGGCGGTGCGGGTGGGGGCGCCGTATTGCATTTATGGACTTATCGATTTGCCACCCGAGTGGCAGAAGCGTGTGCGTAAATAAGCGAATTAAAAGCCCCAAGTCCGTGCTTGGGGCTTTCCAGTGCTGTTGTTCTCCTGTCAGGAAGCTGCATTTTGCGGTAACACCAACCCCAACTGCTCCCCAATTTGCAGAGCCTGTTCCGCGTCGCGCTCGTATAAGGATAACCAGTATTGCATGTTACGCTCTTTGACGTAATCTACCGCGCTCGCCGGAACATATACCGAGACCAGTTGCCAGCTTCGCGGGAACAACAGCGATACCCGGCGCTCTGCCTCCATGCCACACCTCCTTTCCCGCAGTCGCTGCGCCGACTTCCGCTTTTTCAGACGCTTAATCATCTGTCGATGTTCCCGAAAAATGCGTTCGGCTTCCCAATGACGTACGGGTTTTTCATCTGCATGATACAAGACTTTTGCGGCGGGGTCCAGCCAGATGAAAAAAAGCCCCGACGCTGCCGGGGCGAAACGCAGGAATGAAGGAGTGAGTGTCTGAACGGAAAGACGGTATCTCTCACCGGGCGAGCCGGTGTGCGTTTTCGGTGTCCAGTTTTTCGTTGACGCACTCCTGCGCAATGTTATATAGTGCAAGATTCGTGCCATTCGCGAGGTAGCACGAAAAACAGGTGGTTTTTTCAGGCATGGCTTCGAACTCGCACTGTGTCAGGTTGCAGGATGATATAGAGGATTGACACGGACGCATTGTAGAGCGCGATGGCAAGCAGGCTTCGCCGAATCTGTAACGAATCCCCTATCGGAGCAGGTACTCCTGCTCCGATATTCGTTTCAGATGGAGACGGTCGTGAACATCACACTGCACTTCAATCCGCAAACCGGCGCGTGGAACGGGCTAACGGCAGGGGGGTATCCACTAGCAGTTGCTCCAACCGATGAGGTGTGGGCAAACACCTCACCGCAGGCGTTTCCCCACTCGAACGAGTGGCGTTTGCTCTCGGTGTAACGCAGGGGAAACCTCACGGAAGTTACCCGACAGGCGGGCAACTGGTGGATGCAACAGACCTTCGCGGTTGACGGCTCGCGTATCCGTAGAGATGTCCTCCTGCGCTGGAACGGCGATGGGCCGGTGCGAATAGCGGGCGTTCTCTTGCGTACACCCGTGCTGCGCTTGTCTGGCAACCCTGAGGACTACTATCTTATCCCAGGCGAGTTTCCCATTGTGCGCCACCGTTTCGGCAGCCAGAGGACAGGGCGTGTTCTGCAGGAGACCGGCTGGACGCGCGGGGAGTACGGTATTGCGCTGGTGCATTCGCCCTCGCGAAAAGTGTCTGTTGTTGCAGGATATGTGTTTCGGATGGATCAGGCACGGGTGGGCATCGAGGAAGCGGAGGGCGGGGTGGTGCTTCGGCATGGCTTCGATACCCTCCTCAAACTGCAGAGAGGCGGGAAGGTTACCGTCGGCACGCAGGTGATAGAGGTAATCTCCGGCCACGAGGAACGCCTGCGTGATTCACTGGCGCGTTTCTCCGATACGCTGGACAATGGTCCCCCCGCCGATATGCCCGAACACCTGAAGGGTGCTTCAATATATGAACTGCACCCGTGGGGCAGACTGGAGGGCTGGTGGGCTGGAGACAGAGGCAATGGTTTCTCGCGTCTCATCGCATTGCTTCCCGACCTGCGTGAACTGGGCGTCACGATGCTGTGGCTGTTGCCAGTCAGCTACCCACCGCCGTGGGTGTACACATTGCCTGCCTTCAACCACGTCGCGCCGGAGAACGGCACACCGCAGGAGCTGAAAGAGTTCGTCCGGCAGGCGCACCGGATGGGCATGAAGGTAGCGATTGACTTGGTGGTGTATGGGGTGCATCCCGATAGCGAAGAGGTGAGGCGCCTGCCCGAAGAGGTGTGGTGTGTGGATGAGCAGGGCAACCGCATCAAAGTGTGGGGTGGTACGGTGCTGGCGGCGGATGTGTCGCACCCAGTGTGGCAAGAGCGGATCCGTGAGGTAGTAACACGGTGGGCGAAGGAATACGGCTTCGACGGCACACGGCTGGACGTAATGGGTTGGGGGCAGGCAGCCAACTGGCGCAATCCGCTTCGGGCGAACGCTTCCGTGGCGTACGGCGGTCTGCAGCTGAACAAGGTGGTGCGCGACGCCTTCCGTGCGGTAACCCGCGACGGTTTCACCCTGCCCGAGGCGGGCAAACCACTGGCATTTCGTCATGCCGACATGCTGTTCGACTATCCCTGGTACATGGTCATGCGTGACCTCACCCTGCAGCCTGACCTCGCGCTGTGGATACGGCAGGCACAGGAGTGGCTGGATTGGGAACGCCGCTGCTATCCTCGCCGCGCGCTGGACGGAATCGTGCGCTTTCTGGAGAACCA
>Ga0272447_1000745_pt1 | contig 22948 bp, 13 predicted proteins | sample YNPCB0133_FD_194589 | JGI IMG/M metagenome (GOLD analysis project Ga0272447, IMG submission 194589) | Hot spring microbial mat communities from Yellowstone National Park, WY, United States - YNP-CB-013-3 | ecosystem: Environmental > Aquatic > Thermal springs > Hot (42-90C) > Sediment | place... | reverse complement strand
CTTTCGTTGGACCCCTTAGCCCCAGGACCGGCTGGTATAGAGGGTAACAGCAGAGGCAAGGGGGTGTGGCCGGCGGTTTGCATTCAAAGACGGAGAGGTAGCAGCTTCGCCAATTAGTCGGAAGTTAGAAGCGGGAGCCGCGCGGGGCACTTCGAGGGTTCAGGTAGCAAATTGGCGGTCGCCGGCATCGCCCAAACCGGGCACAATGTAGCCCTGCTCGTTGAGGTGATCGTCGATGGCCATCAGGTACACGGGCACATCTGGGTGGGCGTGCTGGAGGGCGTGGATGCCTTCCGGAGCGGCGATCAAGCCGAGGAATTTGATCCGCTGGACGTGATGCTGTTTGAGAATCTCGATCGCAGCAATCGCACTGCCCCCTGTGGCAAGCATGGGATCGAGGACCAAAGCCAGATCTGCGTCCAGCCGTGGCGGCAGTTTGTTGTAGTAGGTGATCGGCTGCAAGGTGTTATGATCCCGATACAAACCCAGATGCCAGACGCTAGCGGTGGGCCAGAATGTGAGCAGTGCTTCCGCCATACCTAGACCAGCACGCAGAACCGGCACAAAGGCCAGACGTTCTTGTACCTCCCAAGCAGCAGCCTTCCCTAAAGGTGTGGTGACTTCCGTGGGAGCCACCCGCACGTCCCGGGTGGCTTCCAGGAAGAGGGCCTGAGACAAAATGGCGACCAGATTGCGGAAGGTCGGCGGGGTGGTATGCACCGCCCGCAACTGACCCAGATGATGCCTCAACAGCGGATGTTCCAACACGAGAACCGAAGCAGCCATAGACCCTCCTCATGATTGCCCCCACGGAGGGGGTTCCCGAGCAGGCGAATCCTCGCGTCGGGTGTGAGCGGTGGAATCCTTTTCCCCGACCGGACAGGTGGCAGAGGGTTTGTGCCCGAGTTGTTCTTGATCAAAGGCGTGGGGCAAAAGTTCCGCCACGGTCCAACGCCGGCACAATCCCTGGCGGTTGACCAGGATCACCTCAGCGGTCGGAGCCAGTTCCCACAACCATTGTCGGCAGGCTCCGCAGGGTGGGGTGGGTACAGGCGTATCGGTGACAATCACCAGGCGGCGCACGTGTCGTCGTCCCGCGGCCACGGCTTGAGCCAGGGCATTCCGTTCGGCACACAGTGTCAACCCGTAGCTGGCATTTTCCACATTGCAACCGGTAAAAATCTGCCCATGCTCATCTTCCACAGCAGCTCCCACGGCAAATCGCGAGTAGGGAGCATAGGCATTAGCCCATGCCGCCCAGGCTGCCTGGATCAGAGGGTAGATATCCGCAACCACTTGGGAACTCCTGGCACAGCCACCACCCCAGCCAACGGTTTCAGGCCATCCTATCGTTCCTGCGGGTCCTTATCCGTAAAGACCGTGTCGCGTCCGGAGCACCCCGTGGGTCATTCCGTGGAGTCCCCCCACATCTGGAATATCAACGGTTGATTGGGCAGGACCGCGGGGCAAACATCCTCCACGATCACGGCTTGCTCCAGGAGGGGTAAGGCGGCCCGGAGACGCTGAGGCTGGCGGTAATGGACTTCCAGAAGACAATCCCCCTGAGAGACCTGCTGACCGGGCCGGACGCAGCAGACGATCCCCACCGCCGGGTCCACCGACTCCTCCACCTGAGCACGTCCCGCACCCAGGAGCATGGCAGCCAGCCCCAAGAGGTCGGCCTGTAATGCGGTCACGTAGCCGGATCGGCCTGCACGCATGGGAAGCACATGTGGAGCCCGGGGTAGAAGTTCCAGTTGATCGATCACGCGGGGATCACCTCCCTGTTGCATGATACAGCGGCGTAATTTCTCCAGCCCTTGGCCACTGTGGAGGGCCTGACGGACCTTGTCCTCGGCTTGAACGCTCGATTCGGCCAAGCCTCCCAGAAACACCATCTGGGCAGCCAACTGGAGAGACAATTCGGTCAGATCTTCTGGTCCACGCCCCTGGAGGGTCTCGATCGCTTCTTTTACCTCCAGGGCGTTGCCGATACATGTCCCCAGGGGAGCGTCCATAGCCGTCAGGAACGTCTTTATCCGCAAACCCGCTGCTCTGCCGACTTGTTGCAAGGAAAGAGCCAAGAGCTCCGCCTCTGGGCGACTTTTCATGAACGCACCCCGGCCGCATTTGACATCTAAAACCAGAGCGGTTATTCCCTCCGCAATCTTCTTGCTGAGAATCGATGCTGTGATCAAAGGAATACTCTCGACCGTAGCAGTCACATCTCGCAAGGCATAAAGGATACGGTCCGCCGGAGCAATGGTGGTCGTGGGACCGACCAGAGCCAGTCCGGTTTCGCGGAGGAACCGCCGGACCTCTTCCACTTCCCAATCGACCCGAAACCCGGGGATTGCTTCCAGCTTGTCGAGTGTTCCGCCAGTGTGGCCCAAAGCACGGCCGGACATCATCGGCACATACACACCGCAGGCTGCAGCTAAAGGAGCGAGGATCAGCGACGTCTTATCGCCCACACCCCCGGTGCTGTGCTTGTCCACCACTGGGCCTGGAAGGTCTGACCAATCCCAACGTTGGCCCGAGGCCACCATTTCTTCCGTCAGTCGAGTGGTTTCCTCAAGGTTCAACCCCCGGAAGAAAATCGCCATCAACAGAGCAGCCAACTGATAGGGAGCCCATCCGATCCCGGTCACTGCACCCTGGACGAAAAAGGCGATTTCTTCGGCAGTCAATGTTTCACCATCACGCTTTTTGCGGATGATATCGACGGCACGCGTAGGAGCGGTCATATCCTGAGGCACCCTTCCCCGATTCCAGAAGTTTTTCGTGGTTCTCAGCCGGCATCACCGTGTGCAACTCCCCCCTCTTATCCTTTCCTTCCCGCGAGATCCCGCGGAAGTCCGACCCGTCGAAAGGCTATCTGCAGGTAGAATACCATACGCGGGGGGACGTAGGTACTCGTGTGTGGCACCCGTGGTCGAAGAAGAGTCCAAGGAGGAAAATCATTGTGTCAAGGCGTGCTGCTATTGCTGTTGCCGTCGAGCGGTTTTTTGAAGCCGGTCCCCCGCTGCCCTGGGCTATCTCCGACGCTCAAGCATTTCTGCACGCCTTGGTGCATTCAGCGGGCTATGCGCCGGATCACACGCATCTGTGGAGCCATCATCATGTCACCCAAGCGGCCCTGTGGTCCCACCTGCGCCGTGCCAGTACCCTCTGGCAAGACGTCGAAACTCTCCTGATCCTCTGGATCACCCGAACCTGGATATCTTCCTACCGCACCTATCTGGCATGCGCCGACACCCTCCGGGATGATCCCGAAGCCACGGCTCTCCCCTTCGAGGACGTATACCGGCAAGTGGAGCAGGCTACGGCATCGGCCCGTGCCATCATATGGCTCTGTGACTTCAGCCCACTACCGCTTGTGTCAGACGCTGGTCAGCCCGGCTGGAACGAGGCGGAACTGACCAGGTTCGCCACAGGCAAGCACATCATCCTGACAGCCGCGGCAGGCTCGCAGGAATCCTGGACATCGGCCTCGCTGCAAAGCGGAATCTGGAGACACCACCTGCTCGCGGCATTGCAGGGGCAGGTTCCGGAAACGCTCGACACTGCAGGACGGTTGACCGTAGGAAGTTTGCATCGCTTTCTAATCCAAGCCGTGCCACGCACCTTGCGGAAGACCTTTGAGGATCATCGACAACAAACACCCATGTGCTTCCCGGATCTGACCCAAGGACATGCAGCCTCCTTATCCGAGTGGGTACTAGCTACCTTCACCCCCTCTTGTGCAAATCCTCTGGAATGGCTTATTCCGAGCCGCATCAAGCGGATTCTGTTTCGTTCCGAGACCATCGGCCGGGTGAAGGACCTGTCTGGCTTTCGCAAGAATCACACGGTTCCGGAGCGTGCGACCCAGCAGGCCCGTCGTTTCGTCCAGCGGATCGGCATCACCGATCTCAAGGCCGACCTGGAACGGATGCATGAACGCATCCGTGCCCACTTCGGCTACAAACGCAAAGAAATCGACACCATGTGTGAGGACACCGGCGACGGAACAATCCACACCCCAGACTTTGAATACACGGTTCAACTGGAATTGGATGAGTCCAATCCCGCTCAGGTCATCTGGCGGCGGGAAGTCGGACAATGGAGCAGCGTCCACGTGATTCATCAGCCCGCTTTTCGCGAAGTGTTTGGGGAGGTTGTGGATCGCCTGGTCTTTGAATTTCATGAGCCGTTGGACATCGCCGCTTACGCAGACCGTTGGGAGGCCGAAGCTCCACCCGGCACCGAGGTACATGTCGATAGTGAAACGACCCAAGTCGAGATCGCGCTTTGGGGTTTGACCGGACGGATCCACGTCACCGCTGATGGTGTAACCATAACCGGTCGGCTTGGAGTCCCGACGACTCTCCTGGAGCAATTTTTGGGGTTTCTCCAGAAATACCTGCCCGATGTTGACTCGCCGAAGTGACTCGCAAACGATCGTGTTGATTCCTGAATGGAGGCCGCATTAGGAATGTACGGGAAGATCGTTGCCAGAACTCGAAACCGACATCCCTGGTTGCCAGGATCCGCCATGGCTGCCATATTGGATAAGGTGGAAGGGGACAGCGCTTCCAGCAAAGACCGAGACTGAGAGAGAGCGAGGTGATGATGTTTACGCCCGGGTTGGCTATCGCAGGGGCTCTGGCCGCCGTGGGCATTCCCGTTCTGATTCACCTGTTGTTCCGGCGTCGCTATCGGATTGTTCCCTGGGCCGCTATCCGCTTTCTTCTGGTGGCGGAGCGCCGACATCACCGCCGCTTGGAGCAATGGCTCCTGATGCTCCTGAGGGTGATGGCTTTGCTGCTGCCTCTGACGGCGATGGTAGCTGCCACCGATTGGGCTGAAGCCTTCTGGCAACGTATCTGGCCGGGCGAATGGCAGACGATTATCCATACCCCACGCACCCATCATATCCTGGTCCTTGATCGCTCCTTGAGTCTCATGGCACTCCGAGACGGGTCCACCTCCTCAACCCGCTGGGAAGAAGTCCAGCGTCAAGCCGCCCAGCTCCTGCATCAAGCTAATCCTGGTGACGGCTTCAGTGTCGTGGTTGTCGGCCAAGGCGCAGAAACCCTTGTGCCAGGACCGGCTCAGGAGGTCGAACGGGTACTGCGGGAAGTCGAGGCCCTGACCCCAACCCATGGCGTCACCCCGCTGGACACCACACTTGCTCTGATCCACGAAGTACTCCATCGTTCCCCCGCCACCTATCCCCGCAAGCAAGTGACTTTCATCACGGATTTACAAAAAAGTGCCTGGCAGGGAATATTACGATCGAGCGAGCCTCAGAGTCCTGTGAGCGAGTCCTGGCAGCGATTGACAGAACGAGCCGAGGTGGTACTGCTGGATGTCGCTCAGCACGATTTAGACAATCTCTCGATTGTGGAGCTGAGCATTTCCGAGTCCGCTCCTTTGGTCCAAAGCTCGGTGTCTGTCACGGCGGTGGTGGCGAATTACGGGCAACAGGACCAGCGGGATGTGATGGTGCAACTTCTGGTTGGCCGGCCTGGCTCCGATTATGAGCGACCCGCCGCCCAAGAGCAGGTTTGCATTCCCCATCTTCCCGCCGGGGGACGCGTCACGATCACGTTGGGCCAACAGACGCCCTTGCGTTTCAGCGAAACAGGCCAGCATCTGATCCTAGTGCAGCTGTCCCGAGGCGACGCCTTGGTGGTGGATGATCGTCGTGGGACCGTCGTTACGGTTCGTTCCGCCATTCCTGTCCTTCTTGTGGAAGGGCGACCCGAAGCGAGTTCGCAACGCCAGACTGCGGGTGATGTGCAACGCGCATTGTTGCCCGATACTGCAGCAACGGAGTGGACGCCCGCCCGCCCGCGGGTCGTGACTCTGACAGAATTTCTCGACCCTGCTTTGGGTGCTCTGGATGAGTATGAAGCCGTCTATCTTTGTGATCTGCCATTACCGAGTGCGGAATGGGTATCCCGCCTGGAAGCCTTCGCCCGCAGAGGTGGCAGCATCATCCTGGGGCTTGGTCCCCAGGTCGCGCGCTATTTGCCGGATTACAACCGCGTGTTGCACCAGTCCGGGCGCGGACTGCTGCCTTTCCCGCTGGAGGAAGTGGTGGGATCAACCCGAGCAGGGGAAGACAGCTACCGTCTGGCCGCGGACGAGAACGCATTCCAACAGCCGTTGCTGACCCTGTTCCGCGATGAACGGGTGCGTGGAGGGCTGATCAACGTGCCATTTCGGCGGTATATTCGCGTTGCTCCCTCACCGGAAAGCGGGGTGCGTCGCTGGTTGGATTTCGTTCCCGCCCGAGGGAATCCGTCCACGGGAAAGGCCGATCCGGCTCTACTCGAATGGCGTTGGCACAAAGGACGCGTTTTTCTCTTCACCAGTTCCTTCAATGAAGATTGGAATGATTGGCCTCCTCTACCCACCTACCTCCCCTTCCACCAGGAGTTGCTCCGCTACGCTGCCGTGCCATCAGACCGACACACCCTCCAGGTGGGAAATACCCTTGAAGAGTTTTACCCGCTAACCTATGCCGGTCTGCCGGTCCAGTATGTGCCACCCCCGGGGGAGTCAGCACGATCCCTGGTGCTCGTTGCGGAGGACCAGGCATCCGTAGTGCGTATCACCGATGTTCAGCGAACCGGGTTACACCGTCTGGTACGCGACACCGGGGAACAGCGCATCTTTTGGGTCAACATACCACCGGCTATGGCCGGCCAGGCCACGGAATCCCATTTGAAGCGGTTGGATTCCAGCGAACTGGCCTTACTCCAACCGGTCCAGGTGGTGCACGATGCTTCCGAAATTGTTCCTTCAAGAGCGAGTGGTGCGGAAGTTACGGTGCTGCCTCAGCCCCGTGGCCCCCATATTGCACGCTGGCTGCTACTTGTAGGTTTACTGGTACTCTCAGGAGAAATGGTCCTAGCCTGGCGTTGGGGACCAGCCGCCGGCTCCTCTGTTACCAAGGCATTCGCTTCCCCGATGCCGTCGAAACCGGTAGTCCGGGCAGTAACCTCGATCGCATCCGTCATCTTGGTGACATTCACGGTCCCGGTCGTCGGGGTTGTTGCTGCCATCTGGACTTTTGACTCACGTGGAAGTCTGGACGACAGCATCCCTCCAAACTGGCGTATGTATATCGATCGTGTCCTAGCTGTCCCCCATGAGTCCTCAGGGGAAACCTCCACGTTGCGGCTGGAACGCTCCAATGTCTTCACTCCTCACTCTCAGCATGATAAGTGGGTACTGCTCACCCTCGTTCTTTTTCTGATTCCTGGGACAATCCTGATTTATCAGCGGGAGTGCCTCGCTGCATCGTGGAGGGTTCTCTGGCTTCCTGCCCTGCTGCGGATTGTGGGTTGGACCTGGTTGATTTTACTCGTGCTTCCCCAATGGCGTTTGGTTTACGACCGCGAGGGCTGGCCGGACCTTGTCGTGCTGCTAGATGTCAGCCGGAGCATGAATCATGCCGATCAATACAAGGATGCGGCCATCCATGCACGTGTCGATTCCTTGTTGAAGGAGTTGGGTTCACCCTCGGCCTCTCGCTGGCATATCGTCCAGCATCTGCTCACGGACCCACGCCAAGACGGCCTGGCCAGGCTTTTGAAAAGATACAAAGTCAAGGTGCACATCTACTGCGTGGATGAGACCCTCCGGCCTGTTGCCACCGTTGAGAGCGAAGCGGAGCTGGATCAGGCTCGACACGCCATTATGCAGCTGCGTGCGGAGGGAAATGCATCTCGGCTCGGTGACGGCGTGCAAGCCCTCTTAAAGGCCTATCGGGGGTCGTCCCTGGCCGGCATCATCGTGTTTACCGACGGTGTGATCACCGCGGGTGAAGAGTGGTCCACAGTGGCTTCCGAAGCAGCTCGTGCAGGGGTACCGCTGCACTTGGTGGGCATAGGAGATGTCTGGGAATCCCCTGATTTGATCCTATCGGATCTTCAGGTGGAAGAGATGGTCATGCTGGGGGACCGTCTGGTTTTCGATGCGCGTCTGAGCTACCGTGGCACGAAGCCTGCCGAAGCAGTACCTGTCATCCTCTACGAAAAGGACAAGACCAGTGGTCAGTTGCTGGAGCGGAGCCGGGTCATGGTTACGCCTTCAGCTGGCGGTTCTCCTATCCCCATCACGATCAGTTACACTCCTCAAGAGGTAGGGGAGAAAACCTTTGTCTTGCAAGTGCCGACTTTGCCTGAGGAAACACAGACCAGCAACAACCGGTTGGAACGCACGATTCAAGTGACGGAAGCCCGACGTGTGCGATTGTTGATGATTGAGGACCGACCACGCTACGATTTCCGATTCCTCAAAGTCTTGCTGGAGCGTGAGTCGGAACGATCGCTGGGCGGACGGCAGGTGATGGTGGACACCATCCTGCTTAGTGCCGCCCAAGGATGGGCCGAGACGGACCGCTCCGCCTTCCGCGGCGATTTCCCGACCCGTGAGCAACTCTTTCAATACGACGTGATCCTGTTGGGGGACATCGACCCCCGCCGTCTGCCTCATGCCTCCCGCACGTTGCAGGACTTGACTGAGTTCGTGACGGTCAAAGGAGGCGGACTGCTCTTCCTCTGCGGCGCCCACTCCACACCCCTCGCCTGGATGGATACCCCTCTGTCAGCCATTCTCCCCGTAACAGCACGCAACTCCTCTCCAGACTCACCTTCCAGTTCGGTAGCTACCCTGGGATTCCGGCTTCGTCTGACCGAGTTGGGTCAGCAACACCCAATATTCCGCCTGCACCCGGACCTAAGCGAATCGATCCGCATTTGGGAACAACTCCCCCTTCTGTACTGGCATGCTCGCGGTTATCAGCGTAAGCCGCAAACCATTGTCTTGGCTGATCTGGCATCAACTCCAGCGAACGAAAACGAATCATACCCATTGGTCCTGCAAATGTTCGCCGGCAGTGGCGTAGTCTTGTTCTTCGGCTTTGACGATATCTGGCGTTGGCGTTGGCGGCAAAACGAGGAATACTTCGACCGCTTCTGGTTGCAGACGATCCGTTTCCTGGCCCGCCTCCGCGTGCGTCGTCCGGAGGTGAAAGTGGTCCCCAGGACGGAATTTCGTCGGGATGAGACGATGAGAGTTCTCGTCCGATTTCCGACGGACTCTGCACCCCCGTCAGCCCAACAACCTGTACGTATCGCTATGCTGCGTCGTCCTCTGAACTCCCCGGATAGTTCGACTGCTGCGGATAGTGTTGAAACGATGACTCTGACATTGGCTCGTCTCCCGGGTCCCCTGCCGCAATATGAAACCATCCTGACCCGTGTGCCGGAAGGGGAGTATCATTTCACCTTGTTGCAACCCGAAACAGCAGGTGGATTACAGCCACCCGGTGCAACCGCCCGTGTACTCCCCCCCTGGGCTGAACTCGACCGCCTGGAGCTCAACCGTAAGGAACTGCTTGAAGCAGCGGTGCGCAGCGGTGGCCAGTTCTTCACTCTGGCCGAGGTGGACCGGTTATGGACAGATCTCCCTCCACCGGCACGTGTACCTCTCAACCAGGCCGAACCACTTCAGCCTCTATGGAATTTGCCATGGGTGTATCTGGTGCTTGCGGGGATCATCGCTAGCGAGTGGCTTTTCCGGAAGCTAGTCCGACTGTTATGATGGTAAGGGGTGCTCCAGACCTGCCTTTCTAATGGACCTGCCTTCAAACCGATATCTCGATGGACCCTGAGCTGAGACCGGTCCGCAGAATATGCAGGTGGAGCCCCGATGGAAACGCCCGCAGGACCAAAACCCGACGGTAAAAGCCACGTGATGCTTCCAGGCTCGCACCAAACCGCGAAGACCATCACAGCCTAACCGACCGACCCCGACGCAGCGTGCATCGTAGAGGAGACGGCAATAATGAGTATCATTCTGCATCCTCCCCGAACCCGGGAATCTTTGACCGAAAGCCTGGAAATCCTGGGTCGGGCACATCGCCTCGCCCGCCTGGTCCGTGCCTCTGCGCAGCTGTTTCTCGTCTTTATGCTTCCACTTCTGACGTTAGGTCTAGCTGATGCCCTATGGCATCTTCCAGCTGGGCTGCGGGCGTTGGGTCTGGTGATGACTCTGCTCGCCACCACATGGACATTTCGACGGCAGTGGTGGACCGCCTGGCAGACACGAACGGACCCCCTGGCCGTAGCTCTGACTCTAGAAGAACGATATCCCCAGCTCCAAGACACCCTGGCGTCCGCCGTGACCTTCTTACAACGGCTAAATCCGGACAGACTGGAATCCCCTCAGCAGTTCTCTACCGCCGTGATCCGCGCCGCCAGAAGATGGTATGAGCGTACCGATCTGCAGTCTTGGATTCCTACAGGGGCTGCCTGGAGAGCCACTTGGTATGCGTTGATTGTGCTGGCAGTAGCCTCCGTAGTGACCCTTGTCGATAGTCAACGGGCGGTGGTGGCACTCCTCAGGTTCATCGAACCTTATGGGGCGCATCCCTGGCCACCACGCACTCGCATCGAGATCATAGAGCCCCAAGTGCTGCCCACACGTCTGGCCCGTGGGGAATCCTGGACCCTCGTCTTTGTGGTGCAGGGTTTGCTACCGGAGCAGGCGGAGATCGAGATACGTCTGGCCACAGGCGAGCAGTGGCGGGAAAGTTATCCGCTGACAACCGACCCGGTGCGTGGGAATGCTGCTCCCGTCTCGGTTCACTGGCCGGGACAGCGTTTTAGCCAATCATACCAGTTTCGCATTCGGGCTAATGACCATATCACGCCCTGGCATAGCGTCACCGTTGTCCCACCACCCCAATTTCTGTCACTCCAGGGCCGCCCCTCTCCTCAATTTCGGGTGACACCTCCTTCTTACACGGGTCTGAACGAGATGGATCTGCCCGACGGGGCCGCCGTGCTGGAAATCCCTGTCGGTTCCCTCCTGCGTGTCCATGCCCGATGTGACACCGCCCTCTCCGAGGCCCGATTGGTATATTTGGGCGAGGTACCCCATCATGCGCTTTTGACTCCTTTGCGGGGACTGCAAGTGGGATCGCCGTCTTTGCTACCCCCCGTCCTGACCCTGCACCACGCCCTCCTCGAGGACATTCCCCTGCAGTTGCATGATCATGGCACCGTAATTCACGGCTGTTTCCAGCCTGCTTTGGCCGGCCTTTACGCGTGGAAACTGACCGACAACACCGGATTGACCAGCACCCGTTTACTGGAAATCCGGCTCATACCCGATCCATCTCCCCAAGTTACCGTTCTGCGCCCCCACATCGACCAGGACCCGCAGTGGTACGTACCCACCGCCCAATTACCCCTTCATGTCCTAGCCGCTGACCCACGCTACGGATTACGCCGCGTTTCCCTGGAATACTCCTGGGAAGGCGAAGGTGTTCTCCACACCTGGGAGTTGCTCGATTTGTCCCGGCTACGGCGGACTGCTCCGGCATTATTGGGCTCTCTTCCTTTCGCCCGACCTTTGCGCCATTATCGTTGCGAACAATTCCTGCCTTTGCAACAACTGCGGCATGCGGACGGCCGCCCCCCCCAACCGGGAGATGTCCTCCACTTGCGTATGACGGCCTGGGATTGGGATGAGGTCACCCCCTACAAAACACCGGGTCGCAACAAGAATGCGACGTCGTCGGCAAACTCTCCCCCGATCTTGTCTCCAGGCGAGCCTTCTGTATGGGATTTCACGATTACCATCGTGACTGCGGACACACTCCTGGCGCTCGTGCAACGCGAACTAGTAGCCCTGTTGCCGGAAAGTGTCCGGTTGCGCGAACAGCATCAAGACGCCCAGGAACAGATGCAGGGGTATATCTCCCGACCGGACGGCCCTCATGAGGTCAGCAACCGCGAGCGCCTGTTGCGGGTGGAACTACGGCAACGGCAACTACGAGGACGTCTCGAGGACCCTCATGAGGGTCTTCTGGGGCGGGTACTGCGACTGCAAAACATGGTTCAAACCAATGCCCTGCCTCCGTCCTCCACCACGCGTCGCTTGCAGACCATCACCGCTTTGTTGCAAAGGCTCGCCGAGCATGAGTTACCTACTCTGGATAACCGCCTCCGTGAACTTCAAGAGGTTGCAACGGGCAAGCTCCAGCAGGCTGATCTCCACGAGGAACGTCTTTCGGCCATGCGTCAGCAACAACGAATCGTGCATGAGCAGTTGCAGACTCTGGTCGATTTGCTCTCGGAGTGGAGTGGGGCAGCCGATGTACGCAGTGCCGCGCGACTGCTCCAGCAGCAGGTTCGTCAGCAAGCCTCCGAGTTGCAGCGACTGAGCGAGCAGATTCCCCCCGGGCTTGCGCCTGTCCAGTTGGCTGCCGAGCGCCAAGCCGAATTGCAGCGCCAAGCTGCCCGGCTCGAGACCACTGTCGAGCAGGCTGAGTCGCTCCTGAGCCGTGCCGCTCGTCTCGCCCAAACCAAGGAAACCGAGGCTGAACAAGCTCGGTCTGCTGCGGCCATCATCCGGCACAGTGCTGGCGAAAAACTGCAGCAAGCCCAACGACTCCCCCAGGACTCTCCCCAGCGTGCTATTCTCCAGGCTCAAGCCGCCGTTGAACAGACCCAAGCCCAGGAACGACAACACCAGGCAGAATCATCAGCCCGGGAGGCTGCCGCCCTGCGACAAGCCCTCCAAGCGGCACAAGGACAAGCTACCGCAGAGGACCTACGACAAGCGGCTGGTTTCCTGCGAAACAATCAACAGATGCAAGCGGTTCAACGCACCTTGCAAGCTGCCGAACGCCTGGAGCGCTTGATCACCGCTCTGACGGAACAAGCCACGGACCCCATCCCGGAATTGGCTCGCTTGCGATCGGCTGCCGATACCCTCGATGCCTTGGGAACAGCCCAGGAGGAGTTATACCGGCGTAGTCAAGAGGCCGCCCAGCACCGTGACCCCGCTCAGCGTTCCACAGAACTCCAGCGGCTAGCCCGCCACCAGGCTCAGCTCCAGGAACAAGCTCGCCAACTCTTACAGCGTCTCCAACGCCAGGGACCACCGGAGGCGCTCAACGCTCTTCACGATGCCATTGATCGGATGACGACGGCTCAGCAAGCCCTGAACCAGGGTCAACCGGCATGGAACGACTTAGCTCAATCGATCCAACGTCTCGATGAAGCGCGAGACCTTCTGGATGCTGCTGTTGAAACCAATACACCAGTGGAGCGACTGGTCGATGAAAAACGACGACAGCTGCGGGATCGACTTCAAGCCCTACTGGAACGTCAACGCTCCCGCATCCACGAAGCCCAGCGGCTGCATCAACAACTTCTTTCCCAAAGACGTTGGACCCGGGCCTTACAACAGAGCTATGCCGCTCTGGCCGAGGATCAAAAACAACTAGCCGAAGATGTTCGACCCTTGGGAGAGGAATTGCGTGGGCTACCCGTTTTCGAGCATTTCATCCGTGAGGCTGCAGGGCTGTTGTCTCGAGCAGCAGAACGAATCCAGCAACGTCTGGAAGACCTTGATCCTGATCTTCCCTGGGATGATCTTGCGGAGGCATCCGCCCAGCAACGTCTGGTCCAACCGATGGAACAAGCGGCCCGTTGTCTGGAACTTCTGGTGCAGGCTTTACAGGATGAGTCCCACACTCAGCCCATGGCAAAGGCAGCCAAGCATCCACCCGTGAGGCCAGCCTCTTTCCCCTCCGATTCTGGTTCCACCACCGCTGGGGAAATCATTTCTCCACTGGCTCAGCTCAAAGCGCTCCGTGCCTGGCAAGCAGAGATTCACCAGCGAACCGCGGCCTTCGCCCGGAACCACCCAGACCTGACCCGACTTTCGGACACGGACCGTGAGGAACTCCAGGAACTGGAAGCAGCCCAACGGACCATCGGCACCCTCATCCAGAAGTTCGCCCCATTGCTGGGAGAACTGAACACCTTGCCTTCCGAGACACCGGCTCTCCCTGAGACCGCCCCGCCGCCCCGACCGGTACAGGCGAAACCCTCGGTCCCCAAACAACCTGATGCCCCAGAAGAGATCATGGAAATGCCCAGTGCTGATGATGCTCTTCCAACGCACTGTTTAGCAAAGCGACCGAGCGTTCTTGGAATCTGTTACCCCACCACTGGGGTGGGATGCTGGAACGTTGCTGGAATTTATCCACTGTTGATGGGGTCAATCGCTGTGGCTAGTGTTCCCGAATCCAATGACCATAAGGTAGCAGAAGCACCACCGCCCCGCCCTGTGGATAGCGGTGGTCCGGCAGAACTGTCATCTCCTCCGGGACAGCCGGAGAATCCTCTGGAAATTCTCCAACGCATCATCCGCAATGCCCAGAAGGCCTCGCAGGAGCTGGCCCAGGCCAACCCCGGTCCGCAAACCCAACAAACGCAACGCCACATCCTCAAGGACCTCGATGCTCTGCTTCAACCCCCGCCTCCGTCGTCTAACTCCGAACAACCGAAAATGGACTCCTCCATGAACACTCCCAAGGATTCGCCGCCCGATAAACAGGTTCACAACCAGCCCCCATCATCGCCAATGGCGAAGAACGAGTTACCCAACCCACCGTCGTCAACTTCGCAACCCAAGGGAGGAATGCCACCCCAAGGAAATACGTCCGGCTCCTCTTCCCCTTCCGGAAGCAAGTCCTCCGAATCAGAAAGCAAGCCCCCTTCCACCTCCAGTCCAGGGAAACCTGAAACCTCAACTACTTTCCGGCGTCGTCCTCGTCATGCATCTCAAGCGCAAAAGCTGGACTGGAAGGGTCAAAGCAGTCCCTCCCCCCAGGATCAGATAGCGAAGAAAGGAGCTTTTCAGGCAACTCAGACCACCGAGGAGGAACCGAAAGCATCAGGCAGCAGTCTGGTGGATGCCCGGAAAAAGTCCTTTCCTTCTCCTCGGAGCGACCTTCAAAATCGGGAACAGGATTGGGTCCGGAATGTCTGGGGTCACCTGCCGGATGCTTTACGTCGGCAGGCGAGCGAGTACTATCGTCAAGAATTGATCCCCAAGTACTCCAAGTTGCTGGAACAGTACTATTCCTCCCGACTCCAGAAAAAGTAAGTGGAGGGGGGCAAGATTACTTTCGCCTTAGCCACTTGGGACGAAGCGATTCCTCATGAGTTCAGGAACAGAGATAAGTGGATAGGTATTACCAGACAAAGGGATAACCCAGCGATGACCATGACCCGAAGGCAGTGGTTGCAGGCCACAGCAGGAGCGTTTGCCGCTGGTACGGTGACCTGGCTCGGTCACGCCCAGCATACACCGTCTTCCACTTCCACGTCGGGGGAGGATACTAGGGAACAATCCGACGTCACGATCACAGCGGAGGCACAAGAAGCTATCGATCGCGGTTTGGAGTTTCTGGCACGCCACCAGAATGCCGACGGTTCCTTCGTGGACCATCGCAGCGGCTCGGCGGTGGGAATCACGTCCCTGGCCGCTTTGGCCTTGATGGCTGGTGGGCATCAACCGGGGCGGGGTAAATTTGGAAATGAGGTGTTGCGAGCAGCCGAATATGTCACCTCCATGGCAGACGGTCCTTATCCAGGCTTTCTGACCACACCTGAAAGTCAAGGGAGTGGACGCCTGGCGACACAACCCAGCCCCATCTATAGTCATGGGTTTGGCACTCTGTTTCTGGCCGAGGTGTGCGGGATGATGCCCACACCGCAGAAGGACCAAACGGTGCGTGCGGCTTTAGAAAAGGCCGTCGCATTCACCATAGCTGCCCAGAACAAGGAAGGTGGGTGGCGTTACGAACCGCGTGCAGCCTTCGCGGATGTCTCGGTGACGGTCGCTCAGATGATGGCGTTACGGGCGGCCAAAAATGCCGGGATGTTTATTCGCAAAACGATCATCGATGCCGGCGTCCAATACATCAAAGCCTGTCAAGTCGCCGATGGTGGTTTCAGTTACTGGAAGGGGCAAGGTCATTCCGCCTTTGCTCGCTCTGCAGCCGCGATTGTTGGCTTGTATAGTGCGGGGTTGTATCAAGGGAGCGAAATCGACCGGGGGTTGAAATATTTGATGCAATTCTTGCCGGGGCGGCCTTTGTCGTTAAGGGACATTCCTCCGCAGCATTACTGGTACGGTCATTATTACGCCGCCTTGGCCATGTGGACGGCACGGGAACGGTATTGGAGCACCTGGTTTCCCGCCATCCGCGGAGAATTACTTCACAAGGCCCGCACTGGCGGTGGTCTTTGGCTCGATCCTTACCATGGCGCCGTTTATGCCACAGCTATGGCTCTGATCATTCTGCAACTCCCCAACAACTATTTGCCTATTTTGCAACGCTGAAGGTCCGGCTTTGCGCCATACCCCTACCCCTATACGTTCTCCCAGCTTTTGGGACCCCCGGTTCCCCCCAATCCTCCACTCCCTCTGGCAGAAACGCCAGTTGCGTTTTGGCTATCCGAGTGTATAAAACTTCCCCCTGACGACTTTTCTAGGATCGGCAACACCTACGAAGACAGAAAACCTCAGGCGGGTGATCCGGTTATGCATGATCCGGTACGAGAACAATGGGTAAGTCAGGCCCGACTCGTTGTCATTAAGGTCGGCACGAATGTTCTGGCAGACAATCGGGGTCATGTTGACCTGCAACGGATGCAATCTTTGGCGGACCAGATCGAACGCTTGCACCGTACGGGGCGGAGGGTGGTTTTGGTCAGTTCGGGGGCGATTGGTGCCGGGGTAGGCCAGCTGGGTTTACCCCAACGGCCGGCGGAGCTCCCCCAACTTCAAGCGTGCGCGGCGGTGGGTCAATGCCGGCTGATGCAATTGTATCAGCAATGCTTTGCACCCCATCAGCGACCCGTCGCCCAGATCCTCCTCACTGCGGGGGATTTCGAGCATCGGGTCCGTTACCTCAATGTTCGGAACACAATCCACGCCTTGTTTGACTACGGTGCCCTTCCCATCATCAACGAAAACGACACCGTCTCGGTAGCGGAGATCAAGTTCGGGGACAACGATCATCTGGCAGCTCTGGTCACCAATCTCCTTCAGGCACCTCTACTTGTGCTGCTGACGAACGTAGATGGATTGTACGCCGACGACCCGCGTGTGCGTCCCGATGCTCCTGTGCTGGCCACGGTGGAAAGGATCGACGCGCGAATTTTGGCAATGGCCACTTCGACTCGCAGCAGCTTGGGAACAGGTGGCATGCAGAGTAAGCTCAGGGCCGCCCAATTGGTCACGGCCTCGGGAGAGGCGGTCGTGATTGCCAATGGCCGTCAGGATCACATCCTTGATCGACTTTTCGCTGCGGAGCCGCTGGGGACACTGTTTCTGCCTCAGGGCGAGGATCTCCCGGCGTGGAAGCGTTGGCTGGGTTTCACCGTGCGGCCCAAGGGCACTCTGCATATCGATGCAGGTGCTCAACGGGCTTTGCTGGAACAGCGGAAAAGTCTCTTGCCGGTTGGAGTCGTGCGAATTGAGGGAAACTTTACCAAAGGCGACCTGGTAGCCATCTGTGGGCCGGATGGACGAGAAATCGCGCGGGGACTGAGCAATTATCCCACGACAGAGGCGCAACGTTACTGCGGACTGACCAGCGCTCAAATCCTGGAACGTTTCGGGCAACTTCCCTACGCCGAACTTGTTCATCGCGACAACCTGGTCATCATCGGTTAGTATGAAGGAAATCCTTCGTCTATCCAGACGAAGGCCAAACGAGCTCGCCCCAAAGGGCAAGCGAACAGAAGAGGATGGGTGATCACCAAACGCTGCCGGATTCCGCTCGGAACTCCGCTCGAAGGCAGGAGTTTGAACGACTCTATGCTGAGCTCAGTCGCGAAATCTGGGCGACTGCATACGCCCGCTGGATGGACAGTCATTTGGCCCTGGACATCATGCAAGAAACATTCTTGCGACTGTGGAAGCAGTGGGAAGCCGGGGAAATTATCGAGAATCCACGTGCCTGGATGATCCGAGTGGCCCGTAATCTGGCGGAAGATGTTGCCAAAAGTGCTTTCCACCGCCACGGTACCCAAAGCACAGAGGTCCTCAATGGCGTGGTCACACCCCTGCCCTCACCGGTCGAAAGGGTCGAACGCTCGGAGCAATTCGCCAGGCTGCGGGCCTTACTCCAGGAACTTTCCCCTACCGACCGCGAGATTCTCACGCTTCGCTATGCGTGGGATTACGACACCCACCGTATTGCCGAATATCTGAACATCGCCGTGGCGGCGGTCCATATGCGTCTGACGCGGGCACGCCAACGACTGGCCACCCTCCTCAAGCAGCAGGAGAAATGTAAAACTCAGCAGACCGACCCACAGCCTGTGCCGAACAAGACAGAAATATAATCCTTATCACCAGATGGAGAAACTTAACTGTTACACTCTAAGTATGGAGAACTCAGGTGTTATTACTGCGGGATTTTTTCTTGAACCCTCGGAAACCCAAAGTAAACGGAGTGACAGAAGCACGAGCCTTACTCACCCCGAACCAGGACGTCAAACCATGACCGATACGACTTCCTCTCCTCGGAACGCACGTGCGGGCGACGACGTGGATGAACTGTTACGGGCCTATTTCCGAACGCAGGTTCCTGCCGTCTGGCCACCGCCTCCTTCGGTAGAGCCTTGCGCCGAACCTTCCTCCAGCGGGATCGCCAGGTTCACGACGGGCCGGTTACGTTCTGATAGCCTGCAACGGTCTCGCTATGTGCTGGCTGCCTCTGCCATAACACTTCTGGCCCTCGGCTGGTTCCTCATCGAGCAAAATTTTACCCCTTATTCCACCCCTCCCTCCCCCTCAAATGTCCGCTGGCCTGCTCCTATGTTACCTCAATCGGAGGCCTCCAATCCTGCTGTACTTCAACACCTTCGCAAATCCCTCCCTCCGATTTCCACTCCCTCAACGCATCAGCCCGCGGATCACCTTTCTGACCAGCGACCCATCATCAAAATACCTTGATACTAACGAGCGACTCCTCCCCTCATCCCAACACCCGCGCGGCACTCTGCAGCCTATTCGGCTAGCCTTAGCTTATACCCCTAGCTCTCTTCTCTTTGTAACTGTCACTTCGCTGACCAGATCGCAACATGCTCTCCATGAAATGCAAAAGAACCTGATTCCATTTTCTGACACAAGCTTCTTACTCTCGGTACCTGAAGTCCTTTACTGTATGCCGTGACCGTCGGGAACTTTATCCTTATTGCCGTTGAGTGGACTTTCCCAGCCGTGTGGTTAGTTGGATGGCTAGGGAGGAAAGCAAGAAAAATGAGTCGATCGAGAAAATATCCCGCATTCAATAAGAAATAAGTGGGTCATGAAGCTATTCCGCATTCAACTCCGCGTGAAGAATCGGACAGCGTTCCGAAAGATGCTCAAGCCGTCCCCCTCCTCAGCCAGTCCGAGCCGAGTCCATTGCGGGTGCTGAGTCGGGAACAGATGCCGATCGGGGTGCGGCATCATTCCCAGCACCCGTCCCGTCGCATCGCAAATGCCCGCAATGTCGTTCTGGGAGCCGTTGGGGTTGATCGGATAGCCACCCCGTTGACCCGACGCATCCACATACTGGAAGACCACCTGTCCCGCTTGTTCGAGACCGCGGGCGATCCATTCCTGTCGGCAGAGGAACTTCCCCTCTGCATGACCCACAGGAACGTATAGCCGCTCGATTCCCTCCACGAATGGACATTTGGTGGACGTTACCTGCAAGTAAACCCATCGATCCTCGTAATGTCCCGAATCATTCAGGGTCAGCGTAGCCAGGGGGCCTTCTTCATCGGGAGGTATCAGCAAACCTGCCTTGAGAAGCACCTGAAAACCGTTGCAGATTCCCAAAATCAGCTTCTCTTCGTCACGAAATTGCCGCAAGGCATCGCTGAGGTAGTGCTGGAGATAAAGAGCCTGGATTCGCCCAGCACCCAAGTCATCCCCATACGAAAAGCCCCCTGGAAGAACCAGAATTTGATAATGTCGCAGCAGCCGGGGTTGATCACAAAGTGCGTTGATATGGATCCGGTCAGCCCGCACCCCGAGCAGTTCAAATGCCGTTTGGACTTCGCAATCGCAATTGGTTCCAGGAGCACGTAATACAAGTGCTGCAGGCTTGGCCATGACCAGGATCCCCTATCTCATGGAATTGCAGCTATTGTATCAATCCCCGCCTCAGATGAACCGCCCCAGAGGTGTACGTCGGCCTTCGCCCCGTGCGAGACAGAGACCTTTGGACTGCGCCTCCGCCCCGGGCCCGATGTAGGTCTTCGGGACTTTGTCTTCAGTCCGTAGCAGATGCGGCATCTGGACCCCGCCTTCTTCTAAACGAGGAGCGGCATATAGACCGGATTCCCCTGGCGGTGGAGGTTGTTGCGAGCGTTGAAACCCTGTTTTTGAACCCTCCTTTTGGAGCGACCATCGAATGCCGGACATTTGCTGCGAAGAAGCAGAGTGAGAAGGGGAACAAGCGTTTCTTCCAGAGGCTGCTGCCAATTTTTTTCATATTCCAACCACTTATTTTTCAAGAAATTGCGTAGGGCAGATGAAAAATTTTGGGCAGGAGAGTTGACACGAGTTGGCGACGTGACTATTATGCCAACACCTACGTGACCGCAAGGCCGTAGGCGACGGCTGAAACGGCAGACGTCGATTGATCTTTGACAAGTTGGTGAGACGCTCTGAATGAGGAAGTTGGGTAACATGCCGATTGCGTCGGCGTGACCCAATCCTCGGCCCTCGAAACCGATCGGCACCGCAACGGCAGTTGCGGTGGTAGATCGGGGCCAAACGGATGAGTCAAGCCGAGCAGCGGCCAAACTCTCAAAAGTTATCCGTCCTACAGACGGATAGAAAAAACTTTTGAAGGGTTTGATCCTGGCTCAGAACGAACGTTGGCGGCGTGGATTAGGCATGCAAGTCGAGGGAATCCCAGGGCAACCTGGGGGAACCGGCGTAAGGGGCAGTAAGGCATGGGTAACCTACCCCGAGGTCCGGGATAGCCATCAGAAATGGTGGGTAATACCGGATGATCTCGTGAGAGCAAAGGTCCGCCGCCTCGGGAGGGGCCCATGTGGTATTAGCTAGTTGGTAGGGTAATGGCCTACCAAGGCGAAGATGCCTAGCTGGTGTGAGAGCACGACCAGCGCCACTGGCACTGAGACACTGGCCAGACACCTACGGGTGGCTGCAGTCGAGAATCTTCGGCAATGGGCGCAAGCCTGACCGAGCGACGCCGCGTGCGCGATGAAGGCCTTCGGGTTGTAAAGCGCTGTCGAGGGGAGGAAAAGCCCGCAAGGGCTTGATCGGCCCCTGGAGGAAGCACGGGCTAAGTTCGTGCCAGCAGCCGCGGTAAGACGAACCGTGCGAACGTTGTTCGGAATCACTGGGCTTAAAGGGTGCGTAGGCGGGTTGTCCAGTCTGGGGTGAAATCCCACGGCTCAACCGTGGAACTGCCTCAGATACTGACGACCTCGAGGGAGGTAGGGGCGAGCGGAACTGTGGGTGGAGCGGTGAAATGCGTTGATATCCACAGGAACTCCGGTGGCGAAGGCGGCTCGCTGGACCTCTTCTGACGCTGAGGCACGAAAGCTAGGGGAGCAAACGGGATTAGATACCCCGGTAGTCCTAGCCCTAAACGATGAGGACTAGGTAGTAGGCTAGACATGGGCTTACTGCCGAAGCAAAAGTGCTAAGTCCTCCGCCTGGGGAGTATGGCCGCAAGGCTGAAACTCAAAGGAATTGACGGGGGCTCACACAAGCGGTGGAGCATGTGGCTTAATTCGAGGCTACGCGAAGAACCTTATCCTGGGCTTGACATGTGCGAAAGCGCCGGGAAGTAGGACCCGGAAACGGGAACGAACGGTACCCAGCCCGGAACCCGGCACAGGTGCTGCATGGCTGTCGTCAGCTCGTGTCGTGAGATGTCGGGTTAAGTCCCATAACGAGCGAAACCCTTACCTTCAGTTGCTACCCGCAAGGGGCACTCTGGAGGGACTGCCGGTGTCAAACCGGAGGAAGGTGGGGATGACGTCAAGTCATCATGGCCTTTATGCCCAGGGCTGCACACGTGCTACAATGGCGTGTACAAAGCGAAGCAACCACGCGAGTGGAAGCAAATCGCAAAAAACACGCCCCAGTTCAGATCGGAGGCTGCAACTCGCCTCCGTGAAGACGGAATCGCTAGTAATCGCGGGTCAGCAACACCGCGGTGAATGTGTTCCTGAGCCTTGTACACACCGCCCGTCAAGCCACGAAAGGGAGGGGCGCCCGAAGTCACCTTCACCGGTGCCGAAGGCGAAACTCCTGATTGGGACTAAGTCGTAACAAGGTAACCGTAGGGGAACCTGCGGTTGGATCACCTCCTTTCTAAGGATGTTGACCTCACCAAAAACATGTCCCCAACTTCCCTCACCAGAGCCTCACCACCTTGCAAAGATATTCCTACCCCTGATGGCTACCCCATCAGGGGTATCTTTTTTCCCCTTGTTGCTTCCCGATTGCTCCAGTAAATCTTTCTGTTACCGAACAAGTTATCCCACCTTGGGATCAGCACCAGGAATCACCCCTCAGGAATTACCATGATCGACCAGATTCTCCCCTTCCTCCGCTGCCCCTTCGACCCTCACCGGCAAACCCCTTTGCAACGTGACGAGGACACCCTGCTCTGCCCAGCGTGTGCCGCCCGTTTCCGCATTCGCAACGGTATCCCCGTCCTGGTGCCTTGGGACGCCATTCTCCCGGAAGGTGCACGCCACCATGATCAACTTCCCCCACGGCACCTTCCCCCGTCGACCTCGACAACCCCTGCTACAGCTTCTCGGTAATGTCCCTGCTCTGAAGTGTCCCTGCTCTGATATCCATGATATCCAAGCTCTTGGCAACCCCTCCCTCTTTTCAGGAGGGAGCGGAACCATCGAAGATCCCCCCAGCCTTTATTCTGCTCGCCCGACTTCTACTCGTGCTACTTGGACAATTGCTCTAGCATTTCCGAGAGCGGTCCGCTATGAGCAAACCCGGGGAAAGGTTCTCTCTTGCTTACTGAGCGTTCTGCCAAACTTATGGTTTTTGCGGGAACAGGTATGCG
>Ga0272447_1000743_pt1 | contig 23016 bp, 24 predicted proteins | sample YNPCB0133_FD_194589 | JGI IMG/M metagenome (GOLD analysis project Ga0272447, IMG submission 194589) | Hot spring microbial mat communities from Yellowstone National Park, WY, United States - YNP-CB-013-3 | ecosystem: Environmental > Aquatic > Thermal springs > Hot (42-90C) > Sediment | place... | reverse complement strand
CACGCGCACCAGCCCCGAGAACAGGCGGTCCCTCAGGTACTCCACGAGCCGCCCCACGTCCGTGTACTCGGTGGAAAGCTCCCGGTACACCGCAGGAGCCTCCAAGGCCTCCGCCACCAAGTCCTGGCCCTCCCAGCCTCCAACAGTCCCTTCCGCCACCACTCTCACCGTCCCTGTAGGCGGTCGGGCTCTTGCAGCAGCTTCGTCACCGCCTGCAAGCTCAGCCCCCGGCGCGCCATGCGCTTGACGGCGAAAGCTCGGTCAGCCGCGCCACGGTGCGGATCGGAGAGATGGGGGTGGCGCGATCCGCACCCGTGGCCTGGGTAGGCCCCCCTGCCTTCCACCTCCCGGCCTGGGGCCTCCGAGGCATCACCGAGTCCCCCGTTCCCGGTAGTACCGAAGGGCACCCGCGTGCAGGGGAATGGGCATGCCCGCGCGGGCGGTCTCCAGACGGACGTCCCGCCCCCGGGCGTGGGCCTGGTGGAGCACCGCCACGTTCTCCCACAGGGTCTTGGTGAGTTCGTAGACCAAATCCTCCGCCAAGTCCGCCCGGGTCACCAGCATCGCCACCACGGCCACCGTGGGAACGGGTTCTGCCTGACCCCGGTAGCTGTTGGGGGGGATCACCACGGGGGTGTAGTAAGGGTACTGCTCCCGCAGACGCGTGGCCACGACTTCGGGGATGGGCACGATCTTCAGGTCCCGGGTGGCCGCGATGTCCTGCACCGCCGCGGTGGGGACTCCCGCGGTGAGGAAGGCCGCGTCGATGACCCCGTCCTTCAGCTGGTCTGCGGCTTCCGCGAAGCTCAGGAAGTCCGCCTGGACCGTGCGGGGCAGCCCGTGGATCTGCCGGGTCTGCACGTAGCCGATGTCATGCAGGCGCAGGATCTGGCGCGCGTTCACCTCCGTCCCGCTGCCCGGGGCTCCCACGGCCACCCGCTTTCCCGCCAGGTCCGCCACGGAGTTGATGTTCTTGTGACGCAAGGTCACGATCTGGATGGTCTCCGGGTACAACATGGCCATGCCCCGCAGGCGGGTCTGCGGGTCTCGGCTGAACATCTCGATCCCTTGGAAGGCGTAGTACACGATGTCGTTCTGGGCGAACGCCACCTCCACCTCGCCCCGCTGCAGGAGACGTACGTTGGCCACCGACGCGCCCGTGGTCTGGGCGGTGGCCTGAACCCCCGCAACCCGCTCCGTCCACAGACGGGCCAAGGCGCTCCCGAGGGGGAAGTACACCCCCGCGGTGCCGCCCGTGGCGACGTTCACGAACCGGCGGGGCTGTGCGCTGGCCACCCCCGCGGCCAGCACCGCCACCCCCAAGCAGCAAGCGGCCCACCGAGCCAACTGCCTCACGCGCATCCCTCCCCGTAGGTGGATTGCACCGGCACAGGGCCGGTGCGCCAGCACCGGTACCCTTCTCCCACGGCCCGCCAGATCCTCCCGCACCCGGAGGGGACACGAACCCTGCAACGAACTTCCCGATGACCCGGGGCAACTTCGAGGCCAGCCTCAAAGGCCCCCGGGCAGGCCGCCACCGGGCCCCCAAACACCGCGGCGCGACTTTGGGGTGCGCTTAGGGAAGGACCACCAGCTTGCCTCCGTCCACCCGGAGCAGCTGCACGTCCCGGGCAGGGTTGCCCAGCCGGTCGAAGGTGATGGTGCCCGTCACCCCAGGGTAGTCGCGGGTACTGGCCAGGGCTTCCCGGAGCCTCGGACGGTCCACCCGGCCTTGTGGTTGGAGGACGCCTGCGCCCAAGCGCTTGACGGCCACCGCCACCAGCTTCACTGCGTCGTAGGCCTGGGCCGCGAAGGCGTCTGGCTGCCGGCCGTAGCGGCTGCGGAACTCCCGCACGAAGGCCCGCACCCGTGGTATGGGGCTGTCCGGGAAGAACACGGAGGTCACCACCATCCCGCTGCCCGCCACGGCGGAGGCGGCGTCCTCGCTGGCGAAGGCGTCCGGGGCCAAAAGCGGCACCTTCACCCCAGCCTGTGCCAGCTGCTGGACGAACACCGCTCCCTCGTCCGGGTACCCCGCGAACAGCACCACCTGGGGGCGCTCTCGCTGCACGGCCCGCACCACCGCGGAGAAGTCCCGGGTGCCGTCGGTGAACAGATGCTGGCTCCCCACCACACCGCCACCCGCCCGCAAAGCCTGCGAGAATCCCTCCGCCACCGCGGCCCCGTACTCGTTGGTGTCCTGCACCACGGAGGCCTGCTTCATGCCCTTGCCCAGGGCGTACTCGGCCAGGGCGCGGCCCTGAAGGGACGAGGGCAGGGCCGTGCGGAAGAAGTACTGCCCCGCGAAGGGTATGGGGCCCGTGGCCCCCGGGCTCAGAAGAGGAGTCTGCACCGCGGAGGCCAGGGCCGACAGCTGGGCTGCCACCGCGTCCGTGAGCCCCCCGACCACCAGTCCCACCCCGGGGTCCGCGCTGAGGCGCTGGAACAGGTCGATGGCCTTCTGGGGAGACCCACCGTCGTCGTGGGTCACCAGGACCAGGCGTACCGCGCGGTCCGCGTTCACCTCGTCTGCGGCCATCTGGGCCCCTCGTAGGGCGCTGGACGCCGCCCCCGCCACCCCGCTGGAAAGTGGAAGGACCACGCCCACCCGTACCGTCACGGGGGGCGAAGCCGAGCCACCACAGCCCGCGGCCGCGGCCACCAGCAGCACCCCCACGAGCCAGGACATTCCGGGCCGCGGCGCCCGGGGACCGTGTCCTCCGGAGGACTTGCGTGGACCCATTACGGGATCCCCCCTTTCCGTGGACGAGAGTTCTCCATCCAAGGGAGCAACTTCTAGACCACCCCAGAAAATCGGTGGCGATTTCCGGGGACTCCGGTCCGCTCCGTTCCAGGGCTTTTCCGGGACAGGCTTCTAGCCGAGAGGCCTCCGCGAGTCTCCCGAGGCGGGGACACGGGGCGGGGATGGCTGGGGTGGTTCTACATGCCGAGGAAGCGCAAATACAGCTGGGTCACGCGGTACACGTACCACCGGGTCTCGGAGTAAGGCGGAATCCCTCCGTAGCGCCGGACGGCCCCACTTCCCGCGTTGTACGCCGCCAGGGCCCAGGAAACCCTGTGGTAGCCGAACCGGTCCAGGTGTCCCCGCAGCACCCGCACGGTCCCGTACAGGTTCTCCTCGATGGAGAAGGGGTCCTGTATCCCCACGGCCCGCGCCATCGTGGGCATAAGCTGCCCCAGCCCCAGGGCTCCCGCGGGCGAGACGGCCCGAGGGTTGAAACCGGACTCCACCAGGACCAGGGCGCCGATGAGCCTGGGGTCCACGTCAAACGTGCGGGCGAAGTGCAGCAAGGCCTCGCCGATCCGGCGGGCCTCCCCGGAGCTCAGGGTGGGGTTGTGCCGGAGGGCCAGGCGTGCGTAGGTCTCGGGCTGCAGCGCGAGACGGTCGGCCTCCTCCGTGGCCTGCAACCCCCGCAGGCGGCGGATCGCCCAGTGCGCCGCCTCCGTCCCGGGACCGCGGCGGAGGACCTCCTGGTACGCAGACCGCGCCGCCGCCTCCTGAGCCAGCTCCTCATAGGCCAAGCCGGCCCACAGCCAAGCGTAGGGCTCCGCCCGACCCGCCGCGGCACGCCTCAGGGGGCCCAGGGCGTCCCGGGGCCGCCCTTCGAGGACCAAGGCCGCCCCGTACCACAGCCACCCCAGGCGGTGCGACGGGTCCCGGAGCACCACCTGGGCAAAGGCCAGGGTGGCTTCCCGGTAGCGGTGGGAGCGGAAGAGGGACTCCCCTAGGCGCCAGGGGTCTGGGTCCGCCCGCGCGGGGGAAGAAGCCAGAGCGCAGACCCACAGCACCGTAAGGCCCAAGCCCCAGCCGAACTGAGACCCGGACTTCACGAGGCCAAGGCGCGGAGCTGGGTGGCCACCCGCTCCAGGTTCTTCTTCATCTGCAGACGCGCCTTGCCCAGGTTGCCTCCCTGCCGCAAGGCGATCACCAAGGCGTAATCCACCTCCACCGCGGACAGCAGCAGCACGTACTTCTCCGCGGACACCACGGAGTAGTCCACGGGCCCGGCGCTGAGCTTGCGGGCCGCGTACGCGGAGACCTTGGCCAGGATTCCCAAGTCAGGGGCCACCTTCTCGAGGCGCAGGCCCCCGTCCAAGGTGTGGGCGTCCACCACCTCCCCGTCCAGGCGGACCACCGCCACCCCCAGGGCTCCTTCCACACTGGAGAGGATCTCCTTGAGCACGTCTCGGAGCGACATGGGCCCTCCCCGCACCCCCTCACCGGCATGGGACTTTGGTTCCACCGGGGTCCGGGGGAATCCTGCCCGCCAGCTCTTGTACCAGCCTGGGCCGCCCTACCCACCCCTCCAGCCAGCGGGCCACCCGGGTGGTAACGAACTCCCGGGGCTGCAGGGGCTCCACCAGCACCGTGAACAGCCCCAGCCGGTTGCCCGGCCAGACGTCCGTGAACAGCTGGTCGCCCACCAGGGCCGTGGTAGCGGGAGTTGTTCCCAGCACCGCCAGGGCCCGCCGGAGCCGGCCGAGGTTGGGCTTGGGCCATCCTCCCACCGCGGGCCAGCCCAGCTGCCCCGCCAGCCTCCGGGCCCGCCCGGGGAGGCTGTTGGACACCAGGGCACCCCGCAGGCCCCTGACCCGAAACTGTTCCAACCACCGCGCCACGTCGTCCGGGACCTCACAAGAGCCGTAGGGGACTAAGGTGTTGTCCAGGTCGAACACCACGCCGCGGATGCCCCGGGCCACGAGCAGCTCCAAGGGGATTTCGCTGACCCTCCGCACCGCCAGGTGCGGGACCCAACCCCGGCCCGGACGCACCCGGGTCTCCCCGCAAGGCACGGTCCTAGACCACCCCGGTCCTCTCTTCACGGAGGGCTTTCACGGACACGCTCCTGGCGCCGGAGGGACCGCTTTGCCCGCTCGTGCTCCGCGAGGGTACGGGTGAACACGTGGGTGCCGTCGGGCCGGGCTACGTAGTACAGGTAGTCGTGGGACTCCGGCTGCAGAGCTGCCCGCAGGCTGGCCAGGCCCGGGTTGGCGATGGGCCCTGGGGGAAGCCCGGCCGTGCGGTAGGTGTTGTACGGGGAGTCCACCTCCAGGTCCCGGTACAGGACCCGCTCCTTGTGCCGGCCCAAGGCGTACAGCACGGTGGCGTCCACCTGCAGGGGCATCCCCCGGCGCAGGCGGTTGTACAGCACCCCCGCGATCCGGGCCCGCTCGAAGTCGTACCGGGCTTCCCGCTCCACCAGGGAGGCCACCGTCACCACTTCGTGCGGGGAGAGGCCCAGAGGCCGAGGGAGGCTCCACAGCGGCCCCGTGGCTTCCCGGAAACGGGCCACCATGGCCGCCACCGCGCGCTCCGCGGGCAATCCTCGGGGAAAGTAGTAGGTGTCCGGGAACAAGTAGCCTTCCACGCTGCCGGTGGTGTTGCCTTCCATCTCCGGGATCCAGTGGCGGTCTCGCTGTCCCACCTCCTGCAGAAAGGCTTCCGCGTCCACCAGCCCCAGCCGGTCCAGGCGCTGTGCCACCTCCCGGGCGGAAAACCCTTCTGGGAAGGTAACCCGGTGGCGCACCACGTCCCCGGCCGCCAACCTGCGCAGGATCTCCCCCACGCCCTCGGACGGGGAGAACTTGTACTCTCCCGCCTGGATCCGACCTTGCAGCCCCCACCCGCGGGCCCACAGGCGGAACGCCAAGCGGCTGCGCAGGAGCCCGTGGCGGTGCAACACCTCCGCCACCTGCGACGCGTCCGCCCCCGGGGGCACCTGTACCAGTACCAACCCGCCCCGGCCCGTGGGCGCTAGAGACCAGGCCACCAGCCCCACGACGCTCGCCAGGGCCGCGGCCACCCCCAGCCACGCCCTCCACGCGCCAAGCGGTTTACCGAGAATCTTCTTCCTCCACTTCGACTTCGAGGTCCTCCCGGTCGCTCTCCAGGGCCGCTACCACCTGGTCGAACTCCTCCTCGTCGTCCACGCTCACCAGGGTGTCACCCTCCACCCGCAGGATGACCGCGGCTTCATCCTCGGGGGCGTCGGTGGGGATCACCACCACGTAGCGCCGGTCCTCCACCTCCACGTACTCCAGCACGGTAAACTCGTGCTGGCGTCCCTCCTCGTCGCTGACCGTGATCACGTCCAGCTCCGTGCCGTCCGCGTGGCCCACGTCCGCACCTCCGCAGGAATTGGCAAGAGCGAGAGGCCGCCCGTCGCGGCCACGGCGCACGGCGCGCAGCACCCTGGCTCCTTGCTCACGCCTATGGTACCGCGTCGGGCTCCCGCCCGTCCCGATTCTCCCGAAAAGCGCTCGCCATGTTTTGCGACTTCGGTCCCGTCACTGCTAGGGTCTGTCGGGACAGGCTTGTTGGGGTGCAGGACGGTTCCGGCTCGCCCCCTCACGCGAGGAGCCTGTCCCGAAAACCGTCCGCCAGAGGGGATCGGGGCCCCCCAAAATCGCTGCGCGATTTTTTGAGGTGGTCACAGGGGGTCGGGCTGGGCCTCGAGGAAGCTCTGCAGAAGCAAAGCGGCACTCAGCCCGTCCCGCAGGGCTCGACGGCGTCTGCGCCGCACGCGCCCGGAGACCAACAGCCGCTCCACCTGCACGGTGGTGAGGCGTTCGTCCCACAGGTGCACGGGCAGGCCCGTATACTGCCGGACCCGCTCCGCGAACCGGCGCGCCGCCTCTGCCTGTGGCCCCTCCGTGCCGTCCATGCGCAGGGGCAGGCCCACCACCACCGCCCGAGCCTCGCAGGCCCGGGCCACCGCGGCCACCTCCCGGGCCGCCTGGTCCTCTCCGCGCCGCTCCACGTTGGGCAGGGGTTGGGTGGCCGTGCCCGTGGGGTCGCTGAGGGCGAGGCCGATCCTGCGGCCGCCGTAGTCCACCGCCAGCATCCGCCCTTTCACGGACCCCGCTCCAACAGCCGCCGCACGAACTCGGGGACCTTCTCCAGGGCCTCGTCCAACCGGTCCGGGTTCCTTCCCCCCGCCTGCGCCAGCTCCGGACGCCCGCCCCCGCGCCCTTCCACCAACTCCGCCACAGGTTGGATCAGGTCCTGTGCCCTCAGCCGGTGCGTGAGGTCCCGGGTCACCATGGCGACCAGGGCGACCCGGCCGTCCAGGGCGCTGCCCAGGACCACCGCGCCGCTGCGCAGGCGGTCCCGCAGCTGGTCCCCCACAGCCCGGAGGGCTTCCTCCCGCAGCCCGTCGAACCGCGCGCTCACCACCCGCACGCCGCAGACTTCCCGTGCCCGTTCCAGGACCCGTTCCAGCTCCGCGGCTCCCAACCCCTTGTGCAGGACCGCTACCTGGCGCTCCACGTCCCGCAACTGTTGCAGCAACCGTTCCACCCGGGCCGGCACCTCCTCCGAGGGGGCCCGCAGCTTTTGCGCCGCGGACTGGAGGAGCTCTGCCTGCCGGCACGCCCAGCGGTACGCCGCCCAGCCTGCCACCGCCTCGATGCGCCGCACTCCCGAGGCCACCCCCGTCTCCTGGAGGATGCGGAACAGCCCCACCTCGCTGGTGTTCCGCAGGTGCGTGCCCCCGCACAGCTCCCGGCTGTAGTCCCCCACGGACACCACCCGCACCACGTCCCCGTACTTCTCCTCGAAGAGGGCCATGGCCCCGCGGCGCAGGGCTTCCTCGTAGGGGACGAAGTCCACCCGCACGGGGATGGCTTCCAGGACCTTCTCGTTCACCCGCTCCTCCACGGCCCGGAGCTGGTCCGGGGTCAGGGGCTGCAGGTGCAGGAAGTCAAAGCGCAGACGGTCCGGGGCCACCAGGGAACCCGCCTGCCGGGCGTGCTCCCCCAGGACTTCCCGCAGGGCCTTGTGCAGGAGGTGGGTGGCGGTGTGGTGCCGCATGGTCTCGCGCCGCCTGACCGCGTCCACCTCCGCCCGTACTCGGTCCCCCACTCGCAGGGTGCCCTCCCGGACCACACCCCGGTGCACCACCACCTGTCCCGCCGGCCTCTGGGTGTCCAGCACCTGGAACCGGGCAGAGGAAGACCGTAGCCAGCCCGTGTCCCCCACCTGCCCGCCAGCTTCCGCGTAGAAGGGGGTGCGGTTCAGAACCACCTCCACCGCCTCCCCGGGCTCCGCGGCGTCCACGCCCGCCCCGTCCCGCAGGAGGGCGACCACCTCCCCGGAGGCCCGTAGCCGTCGGTAGCCCAGGAACTCCGTGCGGACCCCCTGCTCCGCCAGGGCCTGCAGGGAAGGTGGGGGCTGGGCCACGAGAAAGGTGGATCGGGCGCGGGCGCGGGCCCGCTGGCGCTCCATCTCCCGCTCGAACCCCTCCCAGTCCACCTCCAGGCCCTCTTCCCGGGCCACGTCCCACGTCATCTCTCGGGGGAAACCGTAGGTGTCGTACAGGCGAAAGACGTCCTCCCCCCGGAGCCGCCGGTGGCCCTGTGCCTTGGCCGCCGCCACCAGCTCCTCCAGCCGCAGGAGGCCCCCCTCCAGGGTGCGGGCGAACCGCTCTTCCTCCGCGGTGACCACCTGCCGGACGAAGGCCCGGTGGCGCACCAGCTCGGGGTAGGCCTCCCCCATGCGGTCCGCCACGACGTCCGTGACCTCCGCCAGGAAAGGCCGGACCAGACCCAGCTTCCGGCCGAAGCGGGCGGCCCGCCGGATGATCATGCGGAGGACGTAGCCGCGTCCCTCGTTGCCCGGGACCACCCCGTCCGCCACCAGGAAGGCCGCCGCCCGGCCGTGGTCCGCGATCACCCGGTACGCCACCACGTCCTGCCGGCGCTCCGCCGCAGACTGGCCGCACAGCTCCTGGACTCGGTCCATGAGGGGCAGGAACAAGTCCGTGCCGTAGTTGTCGCGGGCGCCCTGCAGCACCGCCACCAGGCGCTCGAAGCCCATGCCCGTGTCCACGTGCTTGGCCGGCAGAGGTTCTAGGGTGGTGGGACCGGTGTGGTTGTACTGGATGAACACCAGGTTCCACAGCTCCAGGAAACGCGCGCACCCGCCGTTCACCCGGCAGGTGTGGCCGGGTTCATTCTGGCGGTCGCAGAACTCGGGTCCGCGGTCGATGTGGATCTCGCTGTCGGGGCCGCAGGGCCCCACCTCCGCCATCTCCCAGAAGTTCTCCTTCCGGCCGAAGAAGAGCACGTGGGAGGGGTCGAAGCCCGGCTGTGCCAGCCAGATCTCCGCGGCTTCGTCGTCCCGGGGGATCTCCCCGTACTCGTCCTCGAAGCAGGTGGCCCACAGCCGCTCCGGGGGCAAGCCCCACACCCGGGTCAGCAGCTCCCACGCCCACCCGATGGCCTCCCGCTTGTAGTAGTCCCCGAAGGACCAGTTGCCCAGCATCTCGAAAAAAGTGTGGTGGTAGCCGTCCCGGCCCACGTCCTCCAGGTCGTTGTGCTTGCCCGCCACCCGCATGCACTTCTGCACGTCCACCGCCCGGCGGTACGGCCGGGAGCCCAGCCCCAGGAACACGTCCTTGAACTGGACCATGCCGGAGTTGGTGAACAGCAAGGTGGGATCCTGGGGCACCAGGGACATGCTCGGCACCCGCACGTGCCCCCGCTCTTCGAAGAACCGCAGGAAGGTCTCCCGGACCTCGTTACTGGACCGCACCCTCTCCCTCCCGAACGTCAGGCACCCACGATTATAGCCGTGGCCCAGGCGGCACAGGGCGTAGGCCCACGAGCCAACGGCGTACCCGCTCCCACCAGCCCCCAGTGGACACCGCCGCGGCAGGCTCCCGCTGCTCGTCCCGCTCCGCCCCCACGTCCAGCACTTCCTCCGCTCCCCACGCGTAGGCGCGGGCCGCGCTCCCGGGGGCTGCCTCCACCTCCTCCGGGCTCGTGGCGGAGGCGGCCTCGAACTGTTCCACGTGCAGCCCCTCCTGGGGCACCACCCGGATGGCCTTCCCCGTCTGCTCCTCCACCCTCCGCAGCCAGGCTCCGTCCCGGACCAGCTCCGCGTACACCAGGGGGTGGACCCGGAGCACCAGGACGGGCTCCCGGCAGGCCGCGCACAGGCGCCGCAGCTCCCGGCGGAGACGGTTCGCCATGGTCTCCGGGGACAGCACCCGGCCCCGTCCCTCGCAGTACGGGCACGGCATGCGGAGCACCGCCTCCAGGTCCTGGTGGACCCGCTTCCGGGTGATCTCCACCAGGCCCAGCTGGGTGAGGTCGATCACGTGGGTCTTGGAGCGGTCCCCCCGGACGGCCTCCTGCAGGGCCCGGAGGACCTGCTGGCGGTGCTTCTCGTTGTCCATGTCGATGAAGTCCACCAGGATGATCCCCCCGATGTCCCGCAGCCGGATCTGCCGGACCACCTCCTGCACCGCCTCCAGGTTGGTCCGCAGGATGGTGGTGGCCAGGTTCCGCTCCCCCACGTACCGCCCCGTGTTCACGTCGATCACGGTGAGGGCCTCCGTGCGATCCACCACCAGGGTCCCGCCGGACGGCAGCCACACCTTGCGCCGGAGGGCGGTCTCGATCTCCCGCTCCACCCCGTAGTGCTCGAAGATGGGCTCTGGCCCGCGGTACAGCTCCAACCGGTCCCGGAGGTGCGGGGCGTAGGAGCTCACCAGGTCCACCAGGCGTTCGTACTCCCGGGGGGAGTCCACCACGAACCGCTCCACCTCCCCCGTGAACAGATCCCGGGCCACCCTCCGCAGGAGGCGGAGGTCCTGGTACAGGAGGGCGGGGGCGCGGCTGGTCCGTGCCCGCTCCAGGACCCGGTTCCACACGCTGAGGAGGTACCGGAGATCGTCCTGCAGGTCTTTCTCCGTGGCCCCCTCCGCCGCGGTGCGCACGATGAGGCCCATCCCCTGCGGGCGCAACCGCTGGGCGATCTCCCGCAGTCGGCGGCGTTCGCCTTCGCTGTCGATCTTGCGGGAGACCCCCACGTAGTTCACCGTGGGCATGAGGACCAGGTAGTGGGCGGGCAGGGCGAGGTAGGTGGTGACCCGGGCCCCCTTGGTGCCCATGGGCTCCTTGGTCACCTGCACCAGGATCTCCTGGCCCACCCGCAGCTTCTGCTGGATTCCACCCTGCCCGATGGCGTCCTCCAGCTCCTCGGCCCCGATGCGCTGGCTGCGCACGTCCCCCACCTGCAGGAAGGCGTTCCGCTCCAGCCCGACGTCCACGAAGGCGGCGTCCATGCCCCGGAGGACGTTGGCCACCCGGGCCTTGTACACGTTGCCCGCGAGAGGCTCCCCCCGCTCCACGAGGAGGCTCACCACCTGCCCGTCCTCGAACACCGCCACCCGGGTCTCGAAGGGCTCCACGTTCGCCACGATGTGCCGCCGCATACGTCCTCCATTTCAGAACAGGATCTTCGGCCTCCGCGCTGCTACGCTGAGGACCACACCCACCCCCGCCAACTGCGCCACCAAGGCGGTACCCCCGTAGGACACGAAGGGGAGGGGGATCCCCGTGGGAGGCGCCAGGCCCACGGACATCCCCACGTTCACCAGGACGTGGAAGGCCACCATGCTGGCCACCCCCACGCACAGGTAACTGCCGAAGCGGTCCCGGGCAGAGGAGGCTACCTGGAGGACCCGCCACAGCCACAGCCAGAACAGGAGCAAAACGCCCACCGCACCCACGAACCCCAACTCCTCACCGATCACCGCGAACACGAAGTCCGTGTGCTGCATGGGGAGGAACTGCAGGGTGTTCTGGGTCCCCGCGAACAGCCCCTTCCCCCACAAACCTCCCGACCCGATGGCGATCTTGGACTGGATCAGGTTGTAGCCCGCCCCCAAGGGGTCCGCGTTGGGGTCCAGGAAAGCCAGCAGCCGGGTCCGCTGGTAAGGCTTCAGCAGGGGCCACGCCAGAGGGGACGCCAGCAGCCCCGCGGCCACCAGCCCCGCCAGCTGGCCCCGGGGGACTCCCGCGGCCCACAGCATCCCCAGCAGGATGGCCACGAAGCTCAGGGCGCTTCCCAGGTCCGGTTGCAGGAACACCAAGAGGACCAGGGGAGCGGTGTGCAGCAGGTAGGGGAGGAGCTCCGTCCACCGGCTGGGAGGGGAGCTGCGGCGGCTCAGGGACCATGCCAGGGTGACGATGAGGGCCAGCTTGGAGAGCTCGGAGGGCTGCACGCTCACGGGACCTACGGCCAGCCACCGCTGCGCGCCCAGGGCGGTGCGCCCCACCAGGTCTGTGAGGGCCAGCAGGGCGAGGTTGACGCCGTACACCACCTTCCACCCCTCTCCTAGGGAGCGGTAGGGCAGGGCCGCGAAGGCCACCAGGACGGTTGCCCCCACGGCCACGTGTGCCAGCCGGGGGCGCAACAGGCCTAGGGGTTGCTGGGGGGTACTGGTGGCACTGGTCACGGCCAGGGTGCCCACCACCACCAGGGCCACGGTGCACCCCACCAGGATCCAGTCCACCTGGCGCAGGCGCCGACGGACCGATCTCGGCTCCCCGACACGCGGCGTCACCGTGCGGACCAACCCAGCCCTCCCGCCGCATGCTGCCCCTGCCACCACCGGGAGAGCATGGCCTGGGCAATGGGGGCTGCGCTCAGCCCGCCCCGGTAGCCGTGCTCCACCAGGACCACCACCGCGATGCGGGGTTCCTCCGCGGGTGCGTAGCCCGCAAACCACGCGTGGGGGCGGCCCCGGGGCGTCTCCGCACTGCCCGTCTTGCCCGCCACCCGCAGGCCCTCCACCCGGGCCGCCTGCCCTGTGCCCCGTTCCACCACCGCTTCCAGTCCCCTACGCAGGGCCGCTAGGGTGGAGGGGGAAAGCCCCAAGCTCCCCTGTACCACCGGTGGGAAGGTACGCAGCACGCGTCCCTCTGGAGACAGCACCGCCCGCGCCACCTGGGGACGCACCAGGGTGCCGCCGTTGGCCACCGCGCTCACCGCCCGCGCCACCTGCAGGGGGGTTACCAGGACGAAGCCCTGGCCGATGGCCATGTTCAAGGTGTCGCCCGGGTACCACGGCTCCCTCCAGGTCCGCTCCTTGTACTGGCGGTCCGGGATCACCCCGGCGGCCTCCTGGGGGAGGTCCACGCCCGTGGGTTGCCCGAACCCCAGCCTGCGGGCGTATGCCGCGAGCCCATCCGGGCCCACGGACCGGCCCAACAGCCAGAACATCACGTTGCACGACTGCGCCACCCCTGCGGTGAAGTCCACCACCCCGTGGGCCTGCAGGTCGCGGAACACCCACCGCCCCAGCTGGAGGGAGCCCGTACACAGGAAGGTGGACCTGGAGCTGGTGCGGCCTTCCTGAAGGGCTGCCAGCCCCGTCACGATCTTGAACACCGACCCGGGTTCCACCGCGGCCGCGGTCGCGCGGTTCAAGAGAGGGTGGCGCCGGTCCTCGGAGAGGAGCTTCCACTCCCGCGGGGAGATCCCTACGGAGAAGGCGTTGGGGTCAAAGGAGGGACTGCTGGCCATGGCGAGGACCTCCCCCGTCCGCGGGTCCATGGCTACCACCGCGCCGGAAAGCCCCTGGAGCTGGCGTTCCGCCTCCCGTTGAAGCTCCCAGTCCAGGGACAGCACCAGGGTGTTGCCGGGCCTCGCGGCCTGCTCCCGCAGGACCCGCAGGGGCCGGCCCGCGGCGTCTACCTCCACCACCTGCTCGCCCTCGTCTCCCCGCAACACCGCGTCGTACTGTCGCTCAACCCCTGCCTTGCCCACCAGGTCGCCGGCCCGGTAGCCCTTGGGGCGCAAGGCCTCCAGCTCCTCCGCGCTGACCTCTCCCAGGTACCCCAGGACGTGCGCCCCCGTGGTGCCGAAGGGGTACACCCGGACGGGCTCTGCCTCCACCACCACTCCCCGGAGTTCCTCCCGTCGTTCCTCAAGGACCGTGACCACCGCAATCCCCACGTCCCTGCGGACCCGGACCGGCTCGAAGGGACGCTTGCGCGCGGCCTCCCAGCGGGCCCACACCTCGGCTTCCGGGAGGCCCAGCAGCCTCGCTACCTCCCCCAGGACGCGGGCGGGCTCCCGCAGCTCCATGGCGAGGATGGAGACGGAGAAGCTGGGCCGGTTCACCACCAGGGGGACGCCCCTCCGGTCCACCACCAGCCCTCGCGGGGCGGGCACCCGGTGCACCCGGAGGCGGTTGGTGTCCGCCAGCTGGGCGTAGTAGTCCCCCTGGATGACCTGCAGTTGCCAGAGCCGCACCACCAGGGCCCCCAGGGCCACGGTCAGGGACATCCCTAAGGAGGTCAGCCGACTTGCCAGGCTGGCGGACTTCCCCTCCATGGATCCTACGCCTCAGGGACTCCGCCCGGCGTGGCAGGCCCGAGCCACCGGCGCACCCTGCGCAGGCCCGCAAAGACAATGGGTGCCAGCAGGGCGTTGTAGGACGCCGTCGCCGCGGTCCCCGCGAGCCACGGGAGCCACAACGGGGCGTCTCCGGCCAGCCAGGCCAGGCCGAGTTCTACCAGTTTCGCCCCAACGCTGGCGGCCGCGGCCAAGGCCGCCGGAGCCCAGGCCCCCTCCAAGGCCAGGGTGCGCGCCAGGGTGCCTGCCGCCAACCCCACCACCGATTTGGACAGGGCCACCATGCCCAAGGGTCCTCCCCCCGCCAGGTCCTGCAGCAATCCGCCCGCAAACCCCGCCAGCGCCCCCACCTCCGGGCCCCTCCGGAGGCTGGCGGCCAGAACCAAGAGGAGCACGGGGTCCGCAGCGCCGCCTCCCCATCCCAGCCGCCACGCCCACGCGCCTTCCACCGCCACGGCGAGGAGCAGGAGCAAGCCGTACGCGGCCGCGACCCCGCCCCGTCTCCACCAGGTCACCGCGCGTCACCTCGGGGGGGGTGGCGGACCATCACCAGGACCTCCTCCAGCCGCGACAAGTCCGTGGCGGGTTCCACCTCCGCCTCCTGGAACAGGGCACCGGTGGTACGCAACACCCTCCGCACCACTCCCACCCGCAGTCCGCGGGGGAAAACGCCGCCCAGGCCGGAGGTCACCAGCACGTCTCCCTCGGACAGGCGAGAGGAACGCGACAGGTACCGCAGCCGGAGCCGGTCAACCCCCGTCCCCTCCGCCACCCCCGCGTCGCGGGTGCTCTGCACCAGGACGCCCACGGAGCTCCGGGGGTCGGTGACCAGCAGGACCCGGGCGGTGTTGCGGTACACCTCGAACACGCGCCCCACCAGGCCGTCCGCGGTCACCACGGGGTCGTGGCGGCTCAGCCCGTCCACGAGCCCCCGGTCCACGGTCAAACTGGTGTACCACCGGCTGGGATCCCGGGTGACCACCCGGGCCGCCACCGTGGTGTACGGCGGCGGAGGCCGGAAGCCCAGCAGACGCCGCAACCGCTCCGCCTCCGCAGAGGCTTCCTGCAGGTCCACCAGCTCCCGGCGCAGGCGCTCCACCTCCGCCCGCAGCCTGGCGTTCTCGGTGCGCAGCTGGCCGATCTCGTGGAGGACCCGCCAGGAACCGCTCAAGGCGTCCGCGGCGCGGCTCAGGGAGGCCTGCGCGGGCAACAGCACGGACAGCACCAGGCGGCCCACGGCGCCCACCGCCCGGCGCTCCGGAGACCGCAACTGCCCGCTCAGCAGGACCGCGGCCAGCGCCAGCAGGCCCGCCAGCAACCCTACCCGCCGTCGCGATCCCGCCAGAATCATGTGCTCCCGCGCCGCGGCTACGCCCGCTTGGCGGTCAGCAACACCTTCCTCAGGGCGTCGATCTCCTCCAGGGCGCGCCCCGCGCCCAGGACCACCGCGGAGAGGGGGTCGTCGGTCAACGTGACCGGCATTCCCGTCTCCTCCGCCAGGAGGCGGTCGAGCCCGCGCAGCAAAGCCCCACCCCCGGCCAGGACGATGCCCCGCTCCACGATGTCCGCGGACAGCTCGGGCGGGGTGCGCTCCAGGGTCTGCTTTACCGCGTCCACGATGGCCGTCACGGGCTCCCGGAGGGCCTCCCGGATCTCTGCGCTGGTCATGCGCACCGTGCGGGGCAACCCGGAGACCAGGTCCCGGCCCCGCACGTCCGCGGCTTGTTCCTCCCGCAAGGGGTAGGCAGACCCGATGGCGATCTTGATCTCCTCCGCGGTCCGCTCCCCGATGAGGAGGTTGTACGCCTTGCGGGCGTACTGGATAATGGCCTCGTCCATCTCGTCCCCGCCGATCCGGATGGACTTGCTGGTCACGATGCCCCCAAGGGAGATCACCGCCACCTCCGTGGTCCCACCCCCGATGTCCACCACCATACTCCCCACGGGCTCGGAGACCGGCAGCCCCGCCCCGATGGCGGCAGCCATGGGCTCCTCGATGAGGTAGGCTTCCCGCGCTCCCGCCTGCAGGGTGGCGTCGATCACCGCGCGCTTCTCCACTTCCGTCACCCCGGAGGGGATCCCCACGATGACCCGCGGCTTGAGCAGGGACCGGCCCCGCATCCCCTTGCGGATGAAGTAGCTGAGCATGGCCGCGGTGGTGTCGAAGTCCGCGATCACCCCGTCCCGCAGGGGGCGGGTGGCGTGGATGTCGGAAGGCGTGCGGCCGATCATGCGCTTCGCCTCGTCCCCCACCGCCAGGATGGCTCCGTCGCTGCGCTTGGCCACCACGGAGGGTTCCCGCAGGACAATGCCCTCGTGCCGGACGTACACCAAGGTGTTGGCGGTCCCCAGGTCGATGCCCATGTCCCGGGAAAACCGGCTCAAGAACCCGTTGCGGATCATGGCTGCCTCCGAAAGGCGTCTGGCTCGGGATGCTTCAGCCCTGGCCCCTAGAATCCTAACCCCCGCTCCCGCAGGCTGACAAACCGGCCGTCCCCCACCACCACGTGGTCCAGGACGGAGATGCCCAGCAAGGCCCCGGCCTGCCGCAGGGCGGAGGTCAGCCGGGCGTCCTCGGGGCTGGGCTCCGGGTTTCCGGAGGGGTGGTTGTGGGCCAGGATCACCGCGTGCGCGCTGCGGCGCACCGCCTCCCGGAACACCTCCCGGGCGTCCACGGAGGCCGCGTTCAGGCCTCCCCGGGACGTCTCCACCAAGCCGATGACCTCGTGCCGGCTGTTGAGGAGCACCACGCAAAAGTGCTCCTGGTCCCGGTGGCTCAGGCGGGGAGCCACCAGGGCCGCGGCGTCTGCGGCGCTGCGGACCACGGGCCGGCTGGCAGGATCCGGCCCCTGGACCCTCCGGCCCAGCTCGAAGGCGGCCACCAGGCCAGCCGCCTTGGTCTGCCCCACTCCCGGGAGTCCGGCCAGCTCCTCCACGCGCGCGCGGCTGAGGGCCCGCAGCCCCCCGAACCTACGGAGGAGCTCGTCCGCCAAGTGGAGGGCGGAGCGGGAGCGGGTTCCCGCACGGAGGAGGACCGCTACCAGCTCCCGGTCCTGGAGGGCCTCCGCCCCCTCTGCCAGAAGCCTCTCCCGCGGCCGCGCCTCCGGTGGCAGCTCTCGGATGGTAAGCCCGGACATCCTCATCCCTGGAGAGTGAACGCCGTGTCCCGTGGATTTGTCCGGTTTCGGAGCCTGTTTGCGAAAAGTTCCCGGGCAGACGGGACCGGGGTGGTCTATCCCTAGACCCACCTCCAAACCCACAAGGCAAACACGATCCCGAACAGCACCGCCAGGTTCAGCCGGACCGTAAAGCCGAGGGTGAGGGTCACCAGGCCCAGGTCCAGGTGCAGGGCGGGGTCCAGCCCGGGCTCCACGGATCGCGCCAGAAAAGCCAAGGGCGCTACGGAGGAGGTGGCCTCGGCCACCACGTGGCCCAAGACCCCTCCCGCCAGCACCACCAAGGCCAGGGCTAGCCACGGCCGCCGGGCGCGCCGGGTCACCCGGGGGCCTCCCCCCCTGGCGGGGCTGCCGTCAGATCCCTCACCCGTTCACGCGACCTAGGTCTTGGCTGCCTCGTCGGTGTCCTCTTCCTTCACCGACTTCCGGAAGTCCCGGATGGCCTTCCCCAGAGAACTCCCGATGCCGGCCAGGCGGGACGGCCCGAAGATCAGCAGGGCGATGATGAGGATGATGACGAGCTCGGTGGTCCCGATTCCGAAGGGCATCCGCCACCTCCGCTGGACCGCCCCCAGAAATCGCGCTGCGACTTTTGGGGACCCCGGTCCTCTGCCGGACAGCCTCGCGAGTATTCTATCAGCTCCCCCGGCCGGAGTGGCGGGGCTTCACGAGCCCGCACAGCACGGCCGCGGCCAGCACCACCGCCGCGGCCAGGAGGAGGGGCCCCACCGGGGCCGCCTCTTGGGGCCGCCTTCGGCGTCCCTCAAGCAGGTGCGCCAGCCTCAGGGCGACCCGGAGTCGGGCCGCCCGGAGTTCCGCACGGACGCGGTCAGCTCGCGGATCCACCGGATGTCCTCCTGAAGGGCCTCCCGCACCCGGGGCAGTTTGGGCCTCCGCAGGCGCCGCCAGCCCCACCCCGCCAGGGCCACGCCTAGGCCGACCACCACGGCCCAGCTAACCAGCCCCGCGGCCCAGGGCGCCAGCCAGAGGGTTAGAAGCAGGGCCAGGAGGGCCGGGAGGAAGGACAAGGCCCCGGCCAGGAGCGCCATCCCTGCCACCAAGCGAATCCCTCCGCCCACCACGTCCCGCAGCGCCTGGCGGCCCTCCACCTCCACGAGCTCCGCGTGGGCGCGCACGAGCCGGGCTGTGTCCTCCAGCAGGGCCTGCCAGGCCTCCTGCGCCTCGCTTTCCCGCACTACAGCACCCCGTGGGCTGTGACGATGGCCCGGGCGATTTCCACCAGCTTCTTGTTCTCCCTCTGGCTCTGGACCTGCATGCGCCGGAACGCCTCCGCCTCGCTGATCCCCAAACGCTTCATGAGGATCCCTTTAGCCCGCTCGATGACCTTCCGGGCCTCCAGGGCCTCCCGGAGGTCCGCCACCTCCTGTTGGAGGAGGCGGAACTCCTCGAAACGTGCCCGGGCCAGAAGGATGGTGGGGAGCAGGTCCTCCTCGCTCACCGGCTTGACGAGGTACGCGAACACCCCCGCCTCCGTAGCCCGCTCCACCAGCTCGGGCTCGCTGTAGGCGGTCAGGAGGACCACGGGGATGGGGCGGTGGGCGGTGATCTCACGGGCCGCCGCGATGCCGTCCAGCTCAGGCATCCTGATGTCCAGAATGGCCAGGTCCGGCTCGGACCGGGCGGCGAGCTCCATCGCCTCCCGGCCGGTGGTAGCCTCCGCCACCACCTCGAACCCCAGGGCCCGGAGCTGCGTCCGCAGGGTCATGACCCGGATGGCTTCGTCGTCCGCGATGAGGATGCGCAGCCGGTCCTTCACACGGTCACCTCCCCGGGCGTTTCGCGAACCACGTCCCGCCCTCCGGCCTCCGGGAGGCGGAACCGGATCTCCGCCACCGTCCCCCCCTCCCCCCGCAAGCTGAAGGTTCCCTGGAGATCCCGGGCCACCAGGTCCCGGACGATTCGCAAGCCCAGGTGAGCCTGCTCCTCCACGGAAAAGCCGGGCGGCAACCCCACCCCGTCGTCCCGCACCTGCACCCAGATCTCCCCCGCATCCTGTCCCAGGGCCACAGCCACCTGGCCGCGCCCGTCCGGGAAGGCGTGCTCCAGGGCGTTGTGCAACAGCTCGCTCAGGACCAGTGCCAGGGCGGTGGCGTGCTTGCTGGGAAGCCACACCTCGGGCCCCGCCACCTCTACTTGGACCGCTCGCCCGCCCCGGGCGAGGTCGCGCCCGATGGTCTCCCCGATCCGCTCCGCCAGGCGTCTGACTTCCACGGCCTCGATGCGATCCGCGGACAGCATCTGGTGTACCGCCGCAATGCTCTTCACCCGTTCGATGCTGTCCAACAGGCTCTTCCTGGCAGGCCCCGCCGCATCCACGGTCTCCAGGTACAGGAGATCCGCCAGGGTCTGCAGGTTGTTCTTGATCCGGTGGTGCATCTCCCGCAGGAGGGTCCGCAGCTTCTCGTTGCTCTCCTCCAGGTCCTGTTGCTTCTGCTGGATCACCCGGTCCCGGGCCTCCAGGTACGCCTGCCCGATGGCCAGCATCTGCAGGTCGATGGCCTCGTGGACCCGCTCCGTGGCCCGCATCACGTCAGGGGGGAACGCCACCCACAGCCTCCGGCTGAGCATCACCTGGACCTGGGCGGAGAGGCTGCTCCGCAGCAGGCTCAGGGCCTGCAGGATCTCCTCCAGGCGGAACCCCAGCTCCAGCTGCTCTCCCGCCACCCGGTGGGCGTACTCGAACACGCGGTCGCGGGCCTCGAGGTGCTCGGCCTCCTCCCACGCCCGCATCACCCGGACCAGGAGGTCCAGCGTCTGCCGGCCCCACCGCTCCGACAGCTCCCCGTGCTCCGCGTACCGGGCCGCCCGGCGGTGCAAGGCGGACCGCCAGCGGTCCACCACGGCCTCCCGGTGCAGCTCCAGGTGACGGGAGGTGGCGGCCACGGCAAAGCGCACCATGGCCTCCCGCACCCGGGACACCACGCTCCCTCCCAGCGCCCACCAGCGCCGCACCGCCTCCACCGAAAGGCAGTGTAACGGAGTCGGGGTTCAGGGACCAAGCGCTCCGCGGAGCTTTCCCCGGTCCATCTGTCGGAAGACTTTCGGGACAGGCGCCTAGTGCCTGCGGGAGACCACGAACTCCGTGAGGGTAGCGAGGCTGTCCCGCTCGGGTCCCGGGGGCAGACCCTCCAGGATTTGCAGGGACCGTTGGGCGTGCTGGCGGGCTACGTCCAGGGCGTAGGCCAAGGAGCCCGAACGCTCCAGGGCTTGCCGCAAGGGTTCCAGCTGCCCCGTCCGGATCCACCCCTCCAGCCGCTTGCGGTCTTCCTGGTCCGCCTCCCGGAGAGCGTGGATCAGGGGGAGGGTGACCTTGCCGCCTCGGACGTCGCTGCCGATGGGCTTGCCCAGGACCTCCGGGTCGCTGGTGAGGTCCAGGGTGTCGTCCGTGATCTGGAAGGCCACACCCCAGTGCAGCCCGAACTCCCCGAGGCGGTCCGCCAGGTCTCCGTCCCCGCCACCCACCAGGACCCCTCCCGCACACGCGGAGGAGACCAGCTGCGCCGTCTTCCCTTCCACGATGGCGAAGTACACGGACTCGTCCGTGTGGGGGGTTGTCCCGTACTTGACCTGGAGCAGCTCCGCCTGGCTCATGCGCACCGTGGCGAAGGCCACGCGGCTGGCCACGTCGTCCCGGCCGATGCGGGCCAGCATGTGGAAGGCCTTGCTGAACAGGTAGTCGCCGAGCAGCACCGCCACGTGGTTTCCCCACCGGGCGTTGGGGGTGGCCTGCCCGCGCCGGCGGTCCGCCTCGTCGATGACGTCGTCGTGAATGAGGCTGGCCACGTGGATCAGCTCCACCGCGGCCGCCACCAGGTCCCGGTGGGGCCCCGTCCCTCCCGCGAGCCGGGCGCACAGGAAGGCCAGGGCCGGGCGCACCATCTTGCCCCTGGTCTGCAGCACGTGGGAGGTAAGCTCCCGCAGGAAGGGGTCGTGGGCCGCCAGCTCGTCGCGCAGCAATTCCTGAAGCCGCTCCAAATCGTCCCGCACGGGGGCGTACGCGGAAGCCAGGGCGGCTTCCTGGGTCAAACCACCCCAAAAATCGCTTCCGGAATTTTGCGGGATCGCGGTCCCCTCTGCGCGAGGGCGTTTCACGAGACCTCTCGACCGTCCCGAAAATCGCTGCGCGATTCTCGGGGACCTGGGTCTCCTGTCCCCTCGAGGGCTTTTCAGGGACACGCTCCTAGACCACCGCAAAAATCGCTTCCGCGATTTTTGGGGACCCGGGTCCGCTCCGGCGCAGGGCTTTCACGGACAAGCTCCTACCGCCCCAGGCGTCGCACGTACTCCACCAGGGCCCAGATCTGGTCGTCGGGGAGCTGCCCGAAGGCGGGCATCCCGCTGCGCCGGGCGGTGTTCGCAAGACCGTTCTTGATCACCCAGTGGGTGACCCCCACGGGCATGCGCTCCTGGAAGGCCCGGGAGTGGAAGTTCAAGGGCTTCGGGTTGAGGGCGGCCCCCGCGGGTCCGTCGCCCCGACCGTCTGGCCCGTGGCACACCGCGCACAGGGTGTCGTACTGCGCCTTGGCCTGCGCCAGCATGGCCTCCGTGACGGGGCGGGGAGGCTGGTCGTCCCGCGCGTCCGCGGGCACCACCTCCAGGATAGCCAGCACCTCCTCCGTCCCGTCCGGCGCCGCGGCGGCTCCCCTGGACACCCCCTCCACGTTGCGGGCCACGGGCCGGACCTCCGGTGGCACCAGGCCGCCGGCCACGAACAGGTACCCCAAGGCCCACAGGGGCAGCAGCACGTACAGGGCCAGCAGCCACCGAGAAGGCCGGGCCGTCTGGGTCTGCTCTGCCATCTCGCCTCCTACCGAAGGGTCAGCAGGTACGCCACCAGGGCGTCCAGCTCAGCTTCCGGCACGTGCGGGTAGGCCGGCATCCCGGGCCTCCCCGAGCGCAGCAGGGACTTCAACTCCTCCCGGGAGGACCGCCCCGCCACCCGCGTCAGGTCCGGGCCCAGGCGCAAATGGCCCGGAAGGGCGGGGTTCTGGCCCGCGTACTGCGCGGAGGTGGAGCCTTGCCCCACATCTCCCTGATCTCGCACCATCCCGAACCGCGCCTCCACCAACCGCACCTGCTGCGTGTGGCAGGCCACGCAGCCCTCTCGTGCATACACCCACCGACCCCGCTGCTGGTCCGGGGTCAAGGTTGCGGCCCGCGCGGCGCGCGCGGACGGGTCCAACCCCGGCAGGATCACCGTGGCGAGAAACCCGCACAGCACCGCCGCCACCACGAACCGCCCCACGGACGCCCAGACGTCCCTCACCGGTAGACCTCCTGGAACACCAGCCGATCTTCAGGGATTCCGCTCCTCCTGCGAAGCGTTGGCATGCGCGCGCCCTCAGCCCGGTACGGCCGCCAGCTCCTGATCCGCGCTGGGCACCGGCTCCCCCGAGTCCGCGGTCAGGAAGAGGTTCCACGCGAACACGCCCTGCCCTACCCAACCCAGCACCGCCCACACGAACCCCGCGGCCAGGAGGGGAGGTACGGCCTGCACCCCGTGGGCGAAGGGCACGGTACCCGTGGCCCATACCGCCCCCTGGGTCAACCCCGCCAGCAAAAAAGCGGGCACACCCAGGGCCCACGCCACCACCAGCAACCACAGGTGTCGCCAAACCATGGCCTTGCTGACCAACGCACGGCCCA
>Ga0272447_1000742_pt1 | contig 23046 bp, 20 predicted proteins | sample YNPCB0133_FD_194589 | JGI IMG/M metagenome (GOLD analysis project Ga0272447, IMG submission 194589) | Hot spring microbial mat communities from Yellowstone National Park, WY, United States - YNP-CB-013-3 | ecosystem: Environmental > Aquatic > Thermal springs > Hot (42-90C) > Sediment | place... | reverse complement strand
AACGGCTCCAACCACTCGGCAGGCGGATGGGCAAGGTCTTGTTCGGTGAACAATCCACCGTGGTGCTGGCAATGGCGCACGATGCGTTCAGCGATTTGCCCTCGATAGAAGTCCATCGGCCCGTGCGTGGCTATACGGCTCAGTGTCCAGCCGAGCTGGGGTTGTGTTATCATCTTGCCGGGGTAGGGCAGCTCTCCATCGGGTAGCAGCTCGCGCCAGGTGATGGGAAACTGCCGTAGCAGGTCGGCGTGTGCATGAAACATCTGGCTATAGCGGTAGCCTGCGGGGAATCCCTGCTGTGCGTAGCGGATGGCAGGCTGTAACAGTTCGGCAAGCTCGCGGGTGGCGTATCGCTCATGCAACAGCGCCCAAGCAGACACGAGGCCCGGCACGGACGCGCTCTGGATGCCTCGCAAGGGAATGCCGTCACGGAAGCGTTCCATCGTCGCCGCTTGCGGGGCGGGACCCGAGGCATTTAGCGCGTGCGTTCGTCGCGTAGTGGCGTCGTATAGCACCACGAAGGCGTCTCCGCCAAGATGGCTGTTGTAGGGTTCAACCACTGTCAACACCGCGCTGATAGTCAGGGCGGCGTCCACAAAGTTACCCCTGTTTTGCAGAACATGTAGCCCTGCTGCCGTTGCTAGCGGCTGAGAAGTCGCCACCGCGCCGTTTCGCGCCACGACCACTCCGCGATAGGTCATGAGAATGCTTCTCCTTCGTTTTTTCTCTGCGCCCACTCCTCTTCCAAGGCCCGCAACTGCGCCTCTAGCTAGGTGCGCACGGAAGGCTATTCGTCCGCTCTGTGGTGCGCTTCCAATGCTTTCGCCTGCAGCTCCCATTCCGTCGGTAACGTGCGCTCGCGCACGGGGGCACGCAGACGCACTGTCCAACCATTGTCCTCATCGCTTTGTATATGCTCTGGTATCTCCGCCAGAGGCTTGCCATCCGACTTGGGTTAATGCACCCAAAGTTGCATCTGCACAGTCGCCAAACGCCTTACTTCCCTCTTGTATTATAGCAGCTGGCAGTTACAGGATTGAGGAAGGAGCAGCGGGGGTGTTGCCGATCCAATAGTTTCAGAAACAGTTACTTTCCCGGCTGAGTGTCATCGAAGCACCTCTTGGTTGTCGCCCTGAGCGTTAACGAAGCGCCGTCGAGGTTCGTCCCTTTGCTAAGAATGACAGACACTTGCATTCCCGCAAACCCTGTGGTGTCTCTCCAGGGTGTCGCTTGCAACAGGTCACACGTGCCCGATGCGCAAATGCCGTAACGCTGCGAGTGTCTTCGCTGTTACCGCGACGCCCTCCAATTCCCCTGCCAATATCGCCGCCTTCGGGAACAGGGCACTGCCGACACCCACCATGTCTGCGCCTGCATGGAGAAATTCGGCAGCGTTGTGGGCGTGCAAACCGCCTACTGCCATCAGCGGTATCTGCGGCAGCGGCGCCTTTACCTCTTGGAAAAAGGCCGCGCCCAGAGTCGCGGCAGGAAATATCTTCACAATGGGCGCGCCGAGCCGACACGCATGGACTATCTCCGTTGGGCTGAAAGCGCCAGGGATGGGGGGCACGTCTGCCCGCAATGCCGCCTCCACCATGCCTGCATCCACTATTGGCGAGACAACAAACTGTGCCCCTGCATCGATGACCGCCTGCGCCTCCAGCGCGCTTAGCACTGTGCCTGCGCCTACCAGTGCTTTGCCGTCCCATCGCCGGCGCGCCTCGCGAAGAATCTCTAGCGCGTTGGGCGTGGTCATGGTTACTTCGACCACCCGCAGTCCGTGTTCAATCGCCACCTCCAGTGCCTGCAGCGCAAGGTCCGACTGTGGCAACCGCAGGATGCCCACAACCCGTTGCTCGAGCAGCTGCTGAACGACCGCTTCCATTGGAATCACCTCTGTTGGTCATCTTCGTGGAGTAAGGCGCAATCGCCTGCTGGAGGAACAGCGAATACAATGAATAAAAGAAGCCCCTGCTTGCACGCTAGTGTGGCGAAAAGACGAGACGCAGGGACTTGCACCGCATTCGGTAGCGACACCGCATGATTAACCAGTCAAACGCATCATCTTGGGAGCTTGCCTCGCATCCACTCTACCGATGTGGTATTGGTTTCCTTCCTACCTCGGGATAGCCGTGTAGGCTTGATTGCACTCTGCACCATTATATATGCAAGAATCGTACCGTTCGATGCGTTTTTCGCCCATTGCGGGCGAAAATCTTCGAGCTTTCTTGCGGAGGCATGCGGACTGGGTGACCCGACGCCCGATCGTGCCAAACGGTGTGTGGTGCTGTAGTCTGGCGAGTGGATTTGGGTTCGCTGCGTTAGACGGAGAGTGGTACACGCGCTCAATCAAAACGGAGCAACAGCGTCGTGCACCGAGCTGTCTTCTCCTGTATACTCTTAATGGGTATCTATGGCAAAGCCACAGGAACAGCAAAGGTTGCAAAAAATCCTTGCGCGGGCAGGTTACGGCTCACGGCGGGCGTGCGAACAGTTGATTGTTGAAGGGCGCGTGCGTGTCAACGGGCAAGTGGTGACGCAATTGGGCACGCGGGCAGACCCCCAACGAGACGTCATCGAAGTGGATGGGCAGCGCGTAAACCTGCCTGAAAAACACACCTACATTTTGCTCTATAAGCCCGCTGGCGTGGTTACCAGCCGCAAAGACCCCCACGCCAGCCGTACCGTGATGGACTGCCTGCCTACGATATCTGCGAATGTTTTCCCAGTAGGACGGCTTGATGCCGATACAACGGGCGCGTTATTACTCACCGACGATGGCGCACTGGCGTATCGGTTAACCCATCCGCGCTACGGCGTGCCAAAGACGTATCTGGTGGAAGTGACTGGGGAAGTTGACGAGGCGGCTCTGCGGCGCCTGCGGGAAGGGGTAGAGCTGGAAGATGGCATGACCGCCCCTGCTCAAGCGAACGTAGTAAGCTATCATCCCCAGCGTCGAACCACCATCCTGCGGCTGACCATCCACGAAGGGCGCAAGCGGCAGGTCAAGCGCATGTGTCAAGCGGTGGGGCATCCGGTTGTACGGTTGCACCGGGAGCGATTTGGCCCCCTCTCTGTGGACAACCTATCCCCAGGCGCGTGGCGGCATCTAACCCCCGAAGAAGTTGCCGCGGTCCGTCGGGCAGCGGGATTGTCCGATTAGACCTGTGGCTGCTGCAGCTGCTCCCACGGCGGTTTGCGGTAGCTATCTCGATGCCGCTGGCGAATTCGTTGCAACCCCTGTTGCGCGTTCTCGTAGTTGGGGTTGAGCTGAACCGCTTGCTCGTACTCCCTCTCTGCTTCCATGTACGAGCCGAGTGCCTCGTAAGCTGCCCCCAGATTGTAGTGGGCACGGTAGGAATCGGGTTGTATCTCTGCTGCCTTGAAGAAGGCGTGTGCGGCGTTCTCGTAATCGCGTAGTTGTGCGTAGGCTGCTCCGATGTAGAACCACGCCGTGTAATGCTTTGCATCCTTCTGCAGCACCCACTGCATACGTTCGATACACTCTTCGTAGCGTCCTTGCTTGAAGAGCTCTATGCCCTCGTCTAACCACTGTTGTGCGTCCACCATCGCGCCACCCCCTGAAATGCGTTCCATTGCTATCGACTGTTGCAACCTCTCTGCAGTTACAATCAGACAGCACGGAACCATCTTCCTCTCAGGCAGCGGTGGCAGTTTGCGATTGCACCAAGTACCATGTGGTGGTAAGATAATATAGGTGAGCGTCATGGAGAAGATGATAGGACGATGACGAATCGAAAAGACAACCAACCCTGGCAGCAATTCTCTCCGCTAAACCTTGCCTATTTAGCCGGGCTTTTTGAGATTTACCAGCGAGAACCACAGTCGGTGCCTCCCCAGTGGCGCGCGCTGTTCCAGCAGTTTGGGGCACCGCCGATTACGGAAAAGCCCTCCGCTCAGCCGCAGGGATTGGACTACCGTCTGGTAGCGGGTGCGGTTTCCTTAGCGCGAGCGATCCGAGCCTACGGTCATCGCGCCGCGCAGATCGACCCGCTGGGGACTTCACCGCCGGGTGACCCCACGTTACGGCCAGAAGCGCATGGCATCAGCGAGGATGACCTGCGTCTGCTTCCTGCGCAGGTCATTGGAGGGGTGTTGAGCCACGACGCCGCCGATGCGTGGGTAGCGATTCAGCGATTGCGTGCAGTATATCAGGGCACGCTGGGATACGAGTTCGAGCATTTGGAGCGCGCGGAGGAGCGGCAATGGTGGGAGGAGGCGGTGGAGTCGCGCCGCTACGCTCCGCCAAATGACCCGATTGACGAGCTGGGCTTGCTGCGCCGCCTGACCGAAGTCGGGGCATTGGAGCGTTTCCTGCACCGCGCCTTTCCGGGGCACATCCGCTTCTCGCTAGAAGGACTCGGCATCATGATCCCGATGTTGGACGAGTTAATCTCGGAGGCGGCGCGGGCTGGCACCCGCTACATTCTGCTGGGAATGGCGCATCGAGGCAGGTTAAATGTACTGGCGCACATCCTGGGCAAGCCGTACGAGCAGATTATCGCTGAGTTTCTGGGCGTATTTCAGTCGCCCGGCGTTTCCTATTCCGGCAGCAGCGACGAAGGCTGGACTGGAGATGTGAAATACCATCTGGGTGGCTATCGTGCTTTCCAACAGGGCGAGCAGGTGCGTATGGAGATATACCTCGCGCCCAACCCCAGCCACCTCGAATGGGTTAATCCAGTGGTGGAGGGCATGGCGCGTGCCTGTGGAGAACGGCGCGACCGTGCAGGCGCGCCCGAACAAGATGAGCGAATCTCGCTGGCGGTGCTAATTCACGGGGATGCAGCCTTCCCTGCACAAGGTATTGTCGCCGAGACGCTTAATCTGTATCGCCTGCCCGGTTACCGAACCGGGGGTACCATCCATCTGATCGCGAACAACCAAATAGGCTTCACCACGCTGCCAAAGCATGGACGTTCCACACAGTATGCGAGCGACCTCGCCAAAGGTTTCGACCTGCCCGTCATCCACGTCAACGCCGATGACCCCGAAGCCTGCCTCACCGCCGTGCGTCTGGCGCACGCCTATCGCGAGCGTTTCCTCAAAGATGTCATCATCGACTTAGTGGGCTACCGCCGTTGGGGGCACAATGAAAACGACGAGCCGACGTTCACCCAACCGCAGCTATACGCGCGGATTGCCCAGCATCCCACCGTACGCGAGCTGTGGGTGCGGCGGCTGGTGGAACGGGGGATTATCTCTCAGCAGGATGCAGACCAGATGCTTCAAGAAGCGATTGAGCGGCTACACGCGCTACGGCGTCAGGTCGCAGAGGCGTTGGAGACCCACACCCATAAACCCCTAGCCGGCTTGGAAGCAGGCGGCGAGCTGGGAGGGCTGGGCAGTTTAGAAGTGGAAGAGCGCATCGACACCAGTGTAGACCCTGCGCTATTGCAGCAGTTAAACACTGAAATCACGCAGGTGCCAGATGGCTTCCACCTGCACCCGAAGCTGCGTCGTCCTTTTGCACGCCGTCGCGAAGCCTTCGTCACCGAGGGGAAGGTGGACTGGGCGCACGCGGAGATGCTCGCTTTCGCCTCTATCCTGGCGGAGGGGACACCTATCCGGCTGACGGGGCAGGACGTCACTCGCGGTACCTTCAGTCAGCGACATTTAGTATTGCACGATGTGGAAACCGGCGACGAGTATAACTTGTTGCAACACCTTCCTTCCGCGCGCGCATCGTTTGAGGTGTGGGATAGCCCGCTCTCCGAGGCGGCAGTGCTTGGATTCGAATACGGTTACAGCGTGCAGGCAGGCGATACGCTTGTGTTATGGGAAGCGCAATACGGCGATTTTGCGAACTCCGCGCAAGTGATTATCGACCAGTTCATCGTGTCGGGGCGTTCCAAGTGGGCGCAGCATAGCGGGCTTGTATTGCTTCTGCCTCACGGATATGAAGGACAGGGCCCAGAGCATTCAAGCGCGCGTTTAGAACGGTTCCTGCAACTGGCAGCGGAGAATAACATCATTGTGGCAAACTGCTCCACACCAGCCCAATATTTCCACATCCTGCGGCGGCAGGCGAAGCTACTGTCGCTAGACCCGCGTCCGCTGGTGCTGCTGACCCCCAAGAGTCTGCTACGCCATCCGATGGCGGTATCCACACCGCAAGAGCTGGCAATGGGACGGTTTCGTCATCTGCTCCACGAGCAACGCACCCCCAAAGAGGCGAAGCAGGTGCGCCGACTCATCCTGTGCAGCGGCAAGGTTTATTACGACCTGTTAGCGACGGGCAAGCTAAGCGTGGACTCACCCAGCTACGAGCCACAGGTGGTGGTAGCGCGGCTGGAACAGTTCTACCCGTTCCCCGCACAGGAGATTGCCGCGCTGTTGCAGCACTATCCAAACTTAGAGGAAGTGGTGTGGCTGCAGGAGGAACCCCGAAATATGGGGGGGTGGCCGTTTGTGGCACCGCGCCTGCGCGACATTTTGGGACGCTCGCTGCCGCTGTACTACGTTGGGCGAACACGCATGGCAAGCCCAGCGGAGGGAACGCAGGAATGGCATCGGGAGCATCAGGCACAAATCGTCACCGCTGCCTTTGAGCCAGTAGAAACCGTCCACGAGGCGCAAATATCCATGAAAGTGTAAGGGAGGAGAAAGATGCCGATAGAAATCCGCGTGCCGATGCTGGCAGAATCGGTGGTCGAAGCGACTGTTGGCAAATGGTTAAAGCGCGAGGGGGATAGGGTGTCGGTTGGGGAGCCAGTGGTGGAACTCGAGACCGACAAGGTAAACGCTGAGGTACCAGCAGATGCGGCGGGCGTGCTGCAGCAAATCCTGCGGACGGAGGGCGAGGTGGTACGCCCAGGTGACATCCTAGCCATCCTACAAGAGTCGGAGGCGTTGGCAACGGATGTCCAGACGGCAAAAGCCACTGAGGAGGCTGACGGGCGCGCGACCCCCGTCGCCCGCAAAATGGCGGAGGAGTTGGGTATCGACCTGCGCGAGGTGCGCGGCACGGGCGTGGGTGGCAGGGTGACGCGCGAAGATGTCCAGGCGTATGCCCGTCTGCGTCAGCAGGTGGAAGAAAGCGTGGTGCAAAAAGCGGAAGAGGAACCGGTTCCCCCGACGGTCTCCATGCCATCGCCACCCACAGTTTCCGTGCCGTCGGCGCGCGCGGAAACCCGCCAGCGGCTCTCTCGGCGGCGGCTCACCATCGCTCGGCGACTGGTGGAAGCCCAAAACACCGCGGCTATGCTCACTACCTTCAACGAGGTAGACATGAGCGCGGTGATTGCACTGCGCACGAAATGGAAGGAACGGTTCCAGCAGCAGCATGGGGTGAGTTTGGGCTTCATGCCCTTTTTCGTCAAGGCAGTCATTGGCGCGTTACGAGAGTTTCCCCAGCTTAACGCCGAACTGCAAGGGGAAGAGCTGGTGCTGAAACACTACTACGACATCGGTATCGCTATTGGTGACCCAGAGGGGCTGGTCGTGCCAGTATTGCGCGACGCTGATAAGATGACCTTTGCGCAGATTGAACAGGCGATCGCCGGATTCGTTGAGAAAGCGCGCAACCGCACCCTGACATTAGAAGACCTGCAAGGGGGGACTTTCACCATTACCAACGGCGGTGTGTTCGGGTCGTTGCTCTCCACCCCCATCCTGAACCCGCCTCAGGTGGGCATTTTGGGAATGCATCGCGTTCAAGAGCGCGCAGTGGTGGTGGACGGGCAGATCGTCATCCGCCCAATGATGTATGTCGCACTGAGCTATGACCATCGTGTGGTGGATGGTCGTGAGGCGGTGCTGTTCCTCGTGCGCGTGAAACAGCTGGTGGAAGACCCTGAGCGGCTCTTGCTGGAAGGGTAGCAGTCATTCTGGCAAAAGGAGGACAGCACAGCACCGATGCTGGCGCGTCTGGAAGAGGTTGAAAAACGCTTCGAGCAGATTGAGCAATTGTTGGCAGACCCTCAGGTGGCCTCCGACCCTGCCGAGTTGCAGCGTCTGGGTAAGGCGCACGCGGAGTTAGCGCCCATTGTGCAGGCGTTCCGCGAATACAAGACGACCCTGCGTCGCATCGAGGAGGCGGAGTCTCTGCTCGACGACCCGGAGATGCATGACCTGGCCCAGGAGGAGCTAGACACACTGAAAGAGCAGCGCGAACAACAGGAACGCCAGCTGAGACTCATGCTCCTGCCCAAAGACCCTAACGACGAGCGCAACGTGCTACTGGAAATCCGCGCCGGTACAGGCGGCGAGGAGGCCGCTCTGTTCGCTGCAGAGCTGGCGAGGATGTACATGCGCTACGCCGAGCGCCGCGGCTGGAATTACGAGGTTCTGGATGTTCAGGAAACGGGCATCGGCGGGTATAAGGAAATCGTCATGCTTATCGAAGGCAAAAGGGCGTACAGTGCGCTGAAATACGAAAGCGGCGTGCATCGGGTACAGCGCGTGCCGGTCACCGAGAGTAGCGGACGCATCCATACCTCCGCTGCTACCGTGGCTGTTCTGCCTGAAGCGGAAGAGGTGGAGGTGGAAATTAATCCCGAAGACCTGGAGATAGACACCTTCCGCGCGGGCAGTGCGGGCGGACAGCACATGCAAAAGAACGAAACCGCCGTGCGCATCCTACATAAACCGACAGGCATCGTGGTCACCTGTCAGGACGAACGATCCCAGCTGCAGAACCGCGAGAAAGCCTTGCGCATGCTGCGCACGCGCCTCTATGACCTTCAGCGGCAGCAACTGGAAGCCGAGCGTACCGCCACGCGCAAATCGCAGGTAGGCACAGGCGACCGCAGCGAGAAAATCCGCACCTACAATTACCCGCAGGGTCGCGTGACCGACCACCGCATCGGACTGACCATCTACAACCTTCAGGAGATACTGGACGGCGACATTCAGCCCTTCGTGGACGCGCTCATCGCCGAGGATCAGGCGCGCAAACTTCAGCAAGCGGTCGCCGACGAGGAACTGGTGCGAGCGGGCTAATGGAACGCAGTGCGGACTGGATAGACCAGGCACGGGGAGACTTGCAACATGCCCAGAACGACCTGCAGGACGGCTTCTACGACTGGGCGTGCTTTTCGGCGCAACAAGCTGCGGGAAAGGCAGTGAAAGCCGTTCTCAAGCAATCTGGAAGCTTGGGGACACGCTATCCGTAGACCTGTTGAATGCCCTCCCTGCGCACATCGTGGTTCCCGAAGACCTGTACGACATGGCGATGAAGCTGGGCAAGGGCTATATCTCTACACGATATCCGAATGCCCTTCCTTACTCGAGGATGGCTTGCGCATCGTCGATGAACCTCATAGCTTCCCGCTGCGAATAGCGTGTTCGCGGCGAACCAGTCTGTGAATGTCTTCTCACCTGAATATACTCAGGAAGAGGTGCTGGCATCCCTGCGCAGCAGCCTACCTCAGCTGCTACAAAGCCTGCCGGTGCGATGGGTAGTGCTGTTCGGTTCATACGCGAAGGGTAACTACACTGCCTTCAGCGACATCGACCTTCTGGTAATATACTATAGCGAGGTACGCGAGGATGCCTTTGCGCTCGTCAAAAAAGGTGTGCCGCTGCGTGGACTGGAGCCTCAGGTGCGCAGTGAAGAGGAGTTTCGCGCGGTGCTTCCCGTGTGGAGGCGGATGCTCCAGCACAGCATCACCGTGTGGGGAACTTGTCCCGTAGAGGGATGGGAGGTTCCTTAACTGCCCTAGCGCCAAGAGGCGTTGGGGCATAGCGAGCCCCAGAGGGAGGGGTGTCGAAGCAGAGAATCACCGAAAGCGGTGATGTGTATGAGAAAAGTTGCTTCGCCTAAGCAGACCCGTTTGCCGGAGGCAACGACAGTTCGCGTCGACTGGACAACGGTGCGCGGTAACCCGCAGCGCACGGGGTATGTATCGGCATCTGTGCGTCCGCCCTTTCGTGTCGCCTGGGTGCGCCACTTTGTCCGAGAACGGCTTAGTCCCTGCGTTGAACCAATCGTTGCGGACGATAAATTGCTGTTGGCAACACACAACGGAAACCTGTATGCCCTCGACGCCGAAACAGGCGAGCACTTGTGGCGGTTCCAGGCAAAGGGGGCATTTTTACACTCCCCAGCGTTTCAAGACGGTATCGTCGTTGCCGCCTGCACTGACGGGGGAGTCTACGCGCTGGATGCAGCAACGGGAAAGCTAAGGTGGACGGTGTGGAGCGAGCCAGGTGGATTTTCGGCATCGCCGACGATTGCCGATGGCGCAGTGTTCATCGGCGCACGCACTGGTGAGTTCCTCGCCGTGCAGTTGCGGTCGGGAAAGTTGCGTTGGCGACGAGGGCTCGGCGCACCCATCCGCCAAACCGCTGCTTTCGCCGATGGGCGCGTGTTCATCACCCCAGAAAACCTGCGCGTCTGCTGCATCGACGCCAAGACAGGCAACATCATCTGGACATCTTCACCACTTATCGGTCAAACGGCGCGCGATTACTATCCCACGGTGGTCACGCAAGGTGAGCGCCGCTTCGTTATCGTGCGCACCAATCCCGTCACCAGCATGGCTCGGCGTATCGCTCAGGACCTACAATTTCTCTGCCGGCAGGCGGGCGTGGACTACACCGATTGGCGCAACGTGGATGCCTGGACGAAGAGCGAGTCTGCCTTAGGCAATCGCCAACTGTGGGAGCGGGAGCAGAGCGCCATCGTACGCTATTTGGAAGAGCACCCCGAAACACGAACTTTTTTCGTGCTGGATGCCGAGACTGGAAAACCAGCTGTGACCGCACCTGTGTTGTGGGCAGCTGGTTGTCAAAGCGTGGGCGCACCGCCTGCCGCAAATCCGCAAGGTCAATTGTTGGTGCTCTACCGCAGCGCGTACGGAAACTGGAGCCTGGGTGTTGCACCTCTGGTCGCTCTGGGGTTGTTGGACCTCACCCAAAATCGTATCGAGCCGTTGCATCACAGGCATGGGATGCAGCCCCCATGGAACACGTTCTGGGGCACGGCAGACGAAAGCCAAAACTTCGTGTTCGCGGGCGACACCGTCATTATCGTACATCAGGCGACGCTCAGCGGGTTGGACCTGAGCACGCATCAGCTCTTCGCCATCGCCGGCGACCGCGATAGTTGGGGAGGTTTTCGCAATCTGCCATGGGCACGCAACGAATGGCACGGACCAGCACGCAGCGGGGTGGCAATCGTCGGCAACCGAATTTACTGGCAGACGGGGAGCCGGGTGCTGTGCATAAAGGCGGGCGAGCAAGGGGAACGAGCAGCGGACGTTGGCATTGAAGCCAAGGCGGTGAAAGTGGCTGCGGTTGCCAGGCAAAACCAGACCATGCCCGATTGGAACAGGGTGCTTGCTAACGCCGTGACGGAGTTTTTGTCTCTTCGCTGGGCGCCGCTGTATGTGGAACCCGGCAACCAGGGACGGGAGTTCTTTTTCGACAACAGCGGTGACGTATTTGAAGCGCTGGCATGGGCATATCCGCATTTGCCGAACGCATTGCAAAATCGAGTGAAGGCTTTCCTGACGAACGAGTGGCAACAGCACCCGCCGTTCACCCAACAATCGTGGTATCGGTTGGACGCAGGAGAGCGTCGCGAGTTGTTCTGGGTGCCAACTGATGTGCTGTCGCCAGTAGAACTGACGCAGCGGCGCCATCCTTTCGGTAATCTTCATGCCATTGCCCTGTACGCCGAACGATGCGGTGAATGGAAGGGGGTGCTGTCTGATTGGCAGCGTCTGCGAGCCTGCTTCGACGACTTCACGAAAACCGGTTGGCACCTGAATCCTCAGCGAGGCGACCTGTTCGCCAATCGATATGTTGCCTCCCTGTTGGCGCTCGAACGGATTGCTACCAAAGCGGATGATGCAGGTACCGCGGCGAGGGCCAGAACAATGGCGCAGGAGACCTCCGAAGCGCTCTGCCTCTGGTGGAAGCAAAGTGCGGAACGAGTCAAATTGCCCGTTTTTCGGGACATCAGCGAATGGGATGCGTTCATCGGTAGAGGCGACGCTCTATTTTTCAGCATCGCCCCGCACAAGGCGAAAATTGCTCTGTTCCACGATCTGACCCCCGAAGTAGCGACGCTGGTGAAGCGCCGCGTGCCCGATAGCGTTGCCAAAATCTGGAGTGTTTTTGAAACGCTTTGTCCTACCTGGCATCTTATGGGTGAGGAGCGTCAGGTTCATTACGGGGAAAACTTCATCGACCCGCCAGACTTCGCCCTGAACGCTTTCAAAGCGAGCGCGTGGCTTCGCGACGCTCCTGCCGACGAGTTGAAACGGCGGCTTGACATCCCGTTTTGCCGAGCCGACCTCCACTTCGTGTGCAAAGTGAGCATCCTGCTGGAGCGGATTTCGCGCGTCAGCTAATTGAGGGGTTGTTTGCACAGCGATACCTCAGATTGCCACATGTCAGCCAAGGCAGCGGATGACGCCCCCTGGCTTTCTGGTATAGACCCTCTGATAGGGCATCGACAGATGGGGTATCTGTTCCGCAGGGCAATCGGAAGGCACTTAGCCGCTCACCCGTAGCGAACGCAGTTTCTGCACCGCCCTGACCACCTGCTCAATCGTGTAGTCTATCTGCTCCTCTGTGTTGTCCTTACCCAGCGTGAACCGCACCGAGCCTTCGATAAGATGGGGCTCGATACCCATCGCCACCAGCACGTGGGAAGGCTCGGTATCTCCTGAGGAGCAAGCCGCGCCAGCTGAGCAGTAGATACCCGCCGCGTCCAGCGACAACACCAACGATTCGCCTTCTACGCCCGAAAAGGCAAGATGAGCATTGTTGGGCAGACGGTGTACTGGATGCCCAGTGAGGATTGCATCCGGCACCCGCTCCAAGATGCCTTCGATGAGCCGATCGCGCAAGGCACGTATCCGCTCCATCTCTTGCGCTCCGTATCGCAACGCGCGTTCCGCTGCCGCACCAAACCCCACGATGCCCGGAACATTGTAGGTACCGCCGCGTCTGCCACGCTCCTGCCCACCGCCGTCTAGCAGCGGACGTAACGGCGTACCCCGACGCACGATAAGCGCACCAACTCCCTTGGGACCGTATAACTTGTGCGCGGAGATAGCAAGCAAATCCACGTTCAGAGCTTGCATATCTACCGGGATGCGCCCAACCGTCTGCACCGCGTCGGTATGGAAGGGGACTCCATACTCGCGGGCAATCGCGCCGATTTGGGCAATCGGCTCAATCGTACCCACCTCATTGTTCGCGTGCATCACGCTAATGAGGCCAGTGCGCGGGCTAATGGCGCGGCGGACGTCATCGGGGTCTACCATGCCCGTGCGGTCTACTGGCAGGAACGTAACCTCCCATCCAAGTTCCCGCACCGCGTGGCACGCCTCTAGCACCGCATGGTGTTCTATCGGCGTCGTAATCAGCTGGTTGCGTTTGCCATCCCAGGCGCGCACCACGCCTTTGATTGCCCAGTTATCGCTTTCGGTGCCGCCACTAGTGAAATAAACGTCGTCAGGGTCGGCGTTCACCAGCTCGGCTACCTGTTGTCGGGCACGTTCCACTGCATCCCGCGCCTCTTGAGCTAACGTGTAGATGGCGGATGGGTTGCCGAAGCAAGGGTCAAAAAAGGGCAACATTGCCTGTAGCACCTCGGGCGCCACAGGCGTCGTCGCGGCGTGGTCTAAATAAACGGGCAGCTTCATTGGGCTACCGACAGCCAACAGATGGATATAGTTCGGTGATAGGACACTTGCCGTTGGCTTGCACACCACAGCGCAGGCAAATCTCTTCGATCATCTGGTTGTCACGCTCGACCGCAGTCACGATGAACGCCCGCAGTCCATCCACCAAGGCCTGTCGGTCCGCAGGCGACATCTCGTCCAATACCTGCTTCAGGCGGGCGGTGCGCTCTTCCTCCACTCGGCGCGTGATCTGCTCGCCCTTCTCGGTGAGCTCCACCTCTACAAATCGCCGGTCTGCTGGGTTGCCATGACGGACGACCAGCCCCTTGCGCACCAGGCGATTGAGCATGTTCGTGGCGGAAGGATAGCTGATGTCCAGTCCCTCCGCAACCTCACCCACTGTGGCGTTGCGATGAAGCCAAATGTAGCGCATGGCTTGCAGCTGCGGCAGCGTGATCTCCTCCTGGGTCAGTTCGGCAACAAGCCGTTCACTTAGGCTTTTGGTCAGTATCTGCGCGAACAGGTTTGATACCCGCACTGCATACTCATAATCGATAGTGACCGTGCTCATCGCGTCTTCACCTACTTTCCTGCTTGTTGGTTACTCTAAATAAAGTATACCATAACTACTTCATTAGTGCAAACTAATTGAACAAATCAATGATTGAAAATAAATCAACCCCACATAGACAGTCATCTCCTCACCAATATTTTACCCCACTAGGAGGCGGTCAGAAAACTCTATCTGGGCGCAGAAGGAACTTCCCTGCAAAGACAGACGTTGACTGACAGCCGATAGGGATGGGGATACGCATGGTTGGGCGGGCAAACCGCCAAAGAATGAAACGAGTTTGAGCTCAATCAGATGAAAATGGCGGTGAAGTTTTTCAAAACCGCCGAAACGCCCCATCCGCTGCAGGAGCCGTTAACGGTAGTGCGCTCCCTGAAGGTAAGCAACCTGTGCCGACCGGGCACGCGGTGTCTGGGAACGGGGTTGCGGGCAGGAGTCCCAGTCCCTCTTGACTCCGTGCCTTCACCTCTGCTAAACTTTAACCATCAGCATTGCTCAGTCACAAAACGATGCAAAGGAAACTGCAGATGCCTAAGACAAGTCGGATACTGCACCGCTCGCCGAGTATCCTTATTGCCTCCATCCTTCTTGCGCTCACCAGCATCGTGTGTACACAAGGCACCAAACCCGGAGCCAACACGGTACAGCCGACGCCGCGCAGTGGCTCGACCGCCTTGCAGGTAGCCAAAGAAGGGGTAAGGGGACCTGGGGTTCCCGAGTTTTGGGTACGCCCCGGTTATCGAGTCGACCTCGTGGCGGACAATCTAGGCAACGCCAGATTTATGGAGTTCGACGATAAAGGCACCTTATATCTGAGCCGTCCTATGCAAGGTGACATCTTGGCGTTACGTTTACAAGGCAACGGATACCGGGTCATCAATACCTTTGTTAAGGGTTACCCCAGCGTTCACGGGATGCATTTTGCCGATGGCTGGTTGTGGTTTACTCAGACGGGGGCGATTCATCGGGCGCGCGACAGAGATGGCGACGGGAAGGCGGATGAAGTGGTAACAGTCATCCCGGAAGGTAAGCTGCCGAGTGGGGGAGGGCACTGGTGGCGTCCGATTTTAGTGACTGACCGCTACATGTATACGGGCATCGGCGACGCTGGCAACATCAACGACGAAACAGCCACCGAGCGTCAGAAAATCTGGCGGTTCAATAAAGATGGCTCTGGGAAGACCTTGTTCGCTTCCGGTATCCGAAACACCGAGAAACTGCGTCTGCGTCCAGGTACCAGCGAGGTGTGGGGAGCTGACCATGGCAGCGACTGGTTCGGACGTCCATTAGGCGACCGCGTGGGGTTCCAACCGATTACAGACTATAACCCGCCCGATGAGCTGAACCACTATGAGCAGGGTAAGTTCTACGGTCATCCCTTCGTGGTGGGTTCCAAGATACCGCGCATTGAATACCAGAACCTTAAAGACATCTTAGAGCTGGCAGACCGAACAGAACCGCCTGCATGGGCGTTTGGAGCGCACTGGGCGGTGAATGGCTTCTGTTTTCTCACCAAGAACCACTTCCCCAACCACAAAGGCGACCTGTTTGCCGCGTGTCACGGCTCGTGGAACCGACGCATCCCCGATGGCTACCGCATAGAGCGGGTGCTTTTCGATGATGTCACTGGCAAACCTTACGGCAGCTTGACCGTCGTCAAGACAATTACAACCAATCTACGGGTGCTGGCACGTCCAGTGGACTGTGTGGAGGCTCCAGACGGCTCGGTGCTTTTCAGCTGCGATATGACCAACCGTATCTACCGCATCTCATGGGTGGGAGGCAGTAGTGTGGAAGGACGTTAGCGTGGGGTTCGTGGGCGTGCTGCTGTGTTGGGGCATGGTGGCGGCGAACCCATTGCGTCCGCTCACGAGCCCTCCCGTTCAGTTCTATGAGAAGCACTGCGCGAGCTGCCACGGCAAAGAGGGAGCGATGTTTACAAAGCCCTTCGAGAACAAATATGCCAGTGTCGATGAGCTGAGGGAGATGGTGCGCTCCATGCCGGGCGCGGATGCCTTAGACGAGGCTGGGCTGCAGGCGATGGTTGCCTACATGCGCGCCATTAGTCGCGGGGAGCCGTTTATCGCATGGACGAGGGAGCGAGACAGGGTGATTGAAGGCGAGGTCTCGCCCGCGAACGCGGTGCTCACAGCGGCGGCGGGAAGGCTGCCTCTGTCTGTGGAACGCCCCGCGCCAAACCGCTGGCGCATTCGTTTGCCGGCAAAGGTGAAGCCAGCTAACGTGCGGCTGCGTGCCAGCCTCGGCAGCAAGGCAGTTGTTCTTTTTCTAAAGGATAGTCGGCTGACCCAACGGTAGCCCCTTTCGTGGATTGATCCAGCCGCTTCTTATCGGTTGGCACAAGTTGCCAGTCGTTGAAATAGGGTTGCTGGCAGCACGCTCTACAAGTCGTGGGAATACCCAGCAGGAAACGCCGTCCACCACGCGGAAACACAGCTAGCAGACGCGGCACGTGATGAGGGCGTTATGCCACTGGCATTAGTCCACGATTATCTGAATCAGTTGGGTGGAGCAGAGAAGGTGCTAAGCACCCTCCTGCGATTGACCCCCGAAGCGACAGTGTATACCTCTGTGCTGCGCGCGGACGTTCGAGCGGCCTGCGTTCCAAACGACGTTCTAGTTCGTTGCAGTTTTTTACAACGTTTGCCGCTTGCGCCAACGTGCCCGCGCTTATATCTACCCCTGCTGCCGTTGGCGTTTGAGAGGATGAAGCTCAGGGGACACGAGCTGGTGGTTAGCGTGTCCAGTGCGTTTGCAAAAGGCGTTCGCCCACCGGCTAACGTGCCACATCTATGTTACTGCCAAACACCGATGCGCTTCGCTTGGAATCTGGACGGCTACCTGCGTTACGAGCGGGTATCCTCGGTCACCCGAGCTGTTGTGCGGCTGCTAATGACATGGTTTCGGCGGTGGGACATTCGCACCTCCGAGCGGGTGAGCGAGTTTATCGCTATCTCGCGCACAGTGCAGGAGCGCATACGCCAGTGCTACGGTCGCCCATCGCGTATCATCTATCCGCCGGTGAATACCGTACTCTATCGTCCTGTCTCGCCTCAGGAGAAAGGAGACTATTACCTGATACTGAGCCGTTTGCTGCCCTATAAGCGCATTGACGTGGCGATCGAAGCCTGTAATCGCTTGCGCGTGCCACTGATAATTGCAGGGGAGGGAAGGGACGAACCTCGCCTGCGCCGAATAGCAGGCTCAACAGTGCGATTCACGGGAAGGGTCTCGGACGAGGAGGCGCGGCGACTACTAGCGTGCGCGCGTGCATTAATAGTGGTGGCTGAAGAGGATTTCGGGTTGACCCCCGTAGAGGCGATGGCCTCAGGCACCCCCGTGATTGCCTACCGCCGCGGAGGCGCCACGGAATCGGTGATAGAGGGTGAGACTGGTATGTTCTTTGACCAGCAGGAGCCCGATTCGCTGGTGGAAGCCCTCCAGCGATACCGTCCTGAGGATTACACCCCCACCCAGTGCATAGAGCAGGCGAAGCGATTCGATACGATACACTTCCTAACCGCATGGAAGCAGTTGCTGCAGGAGTATGGTTACCAGACCCAAGCGGAAGCAGCTTAACGCGCCTGCAGGAACCGGCTACCTGGCTCAGTAATCGGCTCGCCGCGTAGGCATAGGGGACATTCCTCTGGTTGCCAAGCTTCGACCACCAGCTGGAGCAGCGACTTCGTGCGCACGCCCAGGTCTATCTGTCCGCCCGTGCGGTCCACCAGAATACCCACGCCCACCACTTGCACTCGGTAAGGCTCTAGCATCTCCAGCACCTCACGCAGCGAGCCACCTGTGGTCAGGATGTCGTCCACCACCAGCACGTGTTCGCCCTCGCGCAGGGTGAAGCCGCGGCGCAGAACCCGCCTGTCGCCCTCCCGCTCCGCATAGATAGCACGTGTGCCCAGCTGCCTGGCAACCTCGTAGGCGATAATCACTCCGCCCGTTGTAGGACCGACTACCACGTCAATGTTGGCATGACGGAAGCGTGTCGCCAGCTCGCCGCACAGCTGCTGTACGTGGTGGGGATATTGCAACACCTGGAACTTTTCGAAATAGGTGTCGCTATGTTTGCCTGAGCTCAGGCGAAAGTGCCCGTGCAACACCGCGCCGCAGTCGCGAAAGGTGTGCAAGATTTGCTGTTGAGAGAGAGCCATGGCAACCAGTGCCTCTTGGGTTCGTGAAATGGCGGAACAAGCACCCTTCAGGGTGCGCCACGCTTTTTGCGTAGGCTGCCGATGTTCGAGATACAATCATAGCCCGTGATCTCAATCATGGGCGGATGCCGCACATTAATCCTTCGATGTGGGCAGGTTACTTTCCTCTTCTATTTTGCGGCGGACGGTATTGCAGAAGCGTTGCAGGCGTTTTTTGTCAAATTCGTCGGTGGCAAGAGAGAGTGCTCTGGTTAAGTAGGCATACGCCTCGCGATAGTCCTTCCGGGCGCGGAGGATAGCCATGCCCATCTCTTCGTATAACTCGAAGGACTTGGGATTGTGGCGAATGCCCTCTTCCAGCAGTTGGCGGGCATGTTCGTATCGATGTAGCCGTGCAGAAAGCATGAAACCTGCCACCTGATACGCCTGCACGAAGTGTGGGTCCAGCCACGTAATCATGCGCAACATTGGCAGTAAGTCGGTGTCCTGCGCCCAGTCAGCATGTTGTTTGATGTATTCGTGGTGGTATTGGTCTACCTTAATCCAAAGTAGGTTGGCAAAGACGACACGAAACTGTCCAGCCATCGCCATTACCGTACGCAGCGCGGCGTTGTCGACAGAAGCCTGCTCTTTTCGCGGCGCACTTGCCAACAGCAATCCCTCTGACAAGATACAGGCGATAACTAGAGCAGCGATAAAGCCCGTTGGGCGTTTCATGTGGTGAACCTCCTGCGAAGCAGCCGGTAGCTGCCTACCGCCATCCCCAGCGCAGCCATCCCACCCAGCTGAGCGAGCAGGTGTTGGCGCATCTCCGCGTTTTGCCAATGGTATGGCTCGTGGTGATGAGCATGACCGCCTTCCTCGTGGGCGAACCCGACGGAAAGCAGAGTTAAAATAACAAGAATACCGGCGACCAACCTCATGCTACACCTCCCGACGCCCGAAGTTCCAAATCGAAATCGCCACGCATGTTGCCGTATAGCAGATTCCGTAGATTGCCACTAATAGCAGGTAGTTCGCTGGCACGGTCAGGTCATGAACCAGTGCATCCTTGAAGCGGAACGCTTCCATATTCGGCAGCGCCGCGCTAATGGTGGTGATAGCCCATTTGGCAATGCCCGTGTTGCGCTCCGCAAGGTGCTGCAAGTAACCCATCTTCAGACTGCCCAACAGATACAGGAACAACGTCAGGGTGGCGGTCATGGCGGGGGTGAAGAAGGTGGAAAGTAACATCGCCAGCGCACCCACCAGAGCCACTTCCAAGTAAGTGAAAGCGATGGCGACGACAGCCAGTCCCGACACGTAGCGCAGATGAATCCACAACAGAAGAAGCAGCGTAAGTGCCATCAGCGTCATTCCGACGTACACTGCGCTCAATGCGCCAGTATATCGGGCAAAAAGATAGAGACCGCGGGGGATAGGGCGAGCAAGCACGGGGTAGACCAGACGTTGCTCTACATCGTGGAACAGCGCGCCGCTGATGAGAAAGACCACGCTTAGCGAGCCCGCGAGCAGAATCATCACCATGCCAGTATCCTTGACGATTTTGACCTGCACGCCCAAATCGAAAAACGATACAGTGCCCGCCACCCCAATCACCACGAGTGAGAGCAGCACCATGACGTGCAGGACTTGCCGTCGCACGGCTTCTAAAAAGCTCAGTTTCACAAGCGCGATAAAGGCTCTAAGCATCTCTCTCCCTCCTATGCTGCCTTTTCTACGGGTGATGCGGCGGGCGTGCTCTGCACGATACGCAAGTAGGCTTCCTCGAGCGTCTCGCGCTGTTGATTCAGGCAGACCAGCCGCGCGTTTGTCTCCCGAAGTATCTGGATGGAGTCATACACGCGGGCAGAGTTGGTGAAGGCGACTAACTGAACGCCCTCCCACCGAACCTGTTCGCAACAGGAGCGCAGCGCCTTTTCAGCCTTGGAATCAACGTTTTCAGCGATAAGCACATATCGGTCTGTCGGCTGGGTCAGCTCTTGCGGCGTACCGAAGGCGAGCAAACGCCCTCGGTGGATGATTGCCACGCGGTCGCAGATTCGTTCCACCTCGCCCAGGTGGTGCGAGCTGAGAAAAATGGTCTTACCGTGCTCTTTCAGCGCCTGCAGGACGTTGCGCATCTCCACGCGCGATACTGGGTCTAATCCCGATGCGGGTTCGTCCAGAATGAGCAGCTGTGGGTCACCGACTAGAGCCTGCGCTAAAGCCACCCGTTGTGTCATCCCCTTCGACAATTTGCCGATGGGACGGTGCGCGAAAGCATCAGCGCGAGCCAGTTCCAGCGCGACTTCCACCCTGTGCGTTGTATCGCGTGCTGGTACTCCTGCCAATGCTGCGTGAGCGGACAATAGTTCGCGCGGCGTCAGGTATCGGGGGAAATAGGGCTGTTCTGGCATGTAGCCCACCTTCTGGCGGGCACGTGGTTGCTCACAGGGAATATCATAGAGCCACGCCCGCCCTTGTGTCGGTGTGATAAAATGCAGAAGCATCTTGATAGTGGTGGTTTTGCCTGCGCCGTTCGCCCCAATAAAGCCAACGGTCTCCCCGTCCGCGATGTGCAGACTGAGGTCGTACACGGCGGTGTGTGTCTGTTTGCGTGAGGTGTATACTTTGGTCAGCCGTTCCGTGCGGATTGCCCAGTGTGCCTGCATCACGACGCTCCTGCCACAGAGATTCCTTCATCGTTATCGGTAACAGAAGTTGGCTTATTGAGGGGCAGAATATGGCAGTGTTAACAGTAAGCAAGAAAACAATTTAAGCCGACGATACTACCAAAGAGCCTGAGACGAACACTTTATCGGAGAAGGTGTTGCCTATGGGAGCATCACGCAAACACTCGAGTGGGAACGTGAGGGTTCCTCATCTTTTGGGAATGCTGCCAACCGCCCTGGAGGCTATCTACAGTGCGTCGCAGGTACATCAGGTGACCGAGCGTGCCTGTGTCGCAGTCGGCGATGGTTTGGGGGCACAAGCCGTCTTTGTACTCTGGTATTCGGAGAGCGAGCGGGCGTTCGTGGGCATGCCCCCCGGCTACGGCATCGCTGACGATGCGCTGTCCCATGTTCATCTACCTGCTGGCATGTGTGTGGCAAGCGATACTGCCTTCCTGCACGGCAGACCATACATCAGCGACCGCACCGACGAAGAGGAGCTGTTGACCAGCACCCTGCGTCGCCAGCTGCGGTTGACACGCCTGTTGACCCTGCCCATCCGCGACGAGAAGCATACTCGGGGTGTGGTGCATGTGGTCAACAAACTTGGCAAAGCACATGATGACGCGGACGTGGCGTTCGCCTTGAGCATTGCGTCGGCATACGGTGTAGCGTTGTCGCTGTTACACTATCGCCACTATGTTGAGCGCATGGCAATTACCGATGGTTTGACTGGGTTGTTCAACCGCTACCACACTGAGGCTGTGTTGGCGGATCAGATACATGGTGCCCAGCAGAACCGAATGCCGCTGAGCGTGGCAGTGGTCTATTTAGACCACCTGAAATACATCAATGACGTCTACGGCTATCGTGCTGGTGACCGCGCACTGCTTACTGTGGCACAGGCTTTGCAGAAGAGTGTGTCCGCACGGGCTCTGTTAGGCAGGTATGCTGGCGACCAGTTTGTGGTGTTGTTGCCTGGGGTTAGCCTACGGGATGCGCAGGCACAGATGCAGGCAGTGCGCGATTTGGTGGCACAGGAATGCTGGGAGCCTGTAGGAAGCCTGAGCGTAAGCATCGGTGTGGCGAACTATCCTGAGAGCGCACTACCTGCCGATCAGCTGCTCTCAGCCGCGGAAGATGCGGCGATGGCGGCAAAGCGCCATGGGCGCAATCAGGTAGTGTTGGTAACGCCCCGCAGTGCAGCGTAGTCTCCCTATCGCAATCCCCCTTTCGACTCAGCGAGAGGGGGATGTTCCCTCGTTTAACTGGGGCGCTCGTGGAGCGTTTCTTCCACCGCCTGCACGACGCCGTCCATCGCCACCGTGCGCTGTTCTTTGTTCAACATGTCCCGCAGGGTAACTACCCCTTGCGCCAGTTCGTCTTCGCCAATCAGCAGGGTCAGTCGGCTACCTACGCGGTCGGCAAGCTTCATTTGTGCCTTCAAGCTGCGCCGTTGGTAATCGGTCTCAGCGGAGATGCCAGCCTCTCGCAACCGCTGCAGCAGTTTCAGCGCAGGTAGCACCGCCTCTTCACCCAGCGCAGCCACGAACACGTCGACCGTCTGGCGTTTCGCTTCCGCCAGCCCCAGCGCTTTCAGCACGATAATCGCCCGCTCGATGCCCAGCGCAAAGCCGATGCCTGGGGTTGGAGCACCGCCCACCTCTTCCACCAACCCGTCGTAGCGTCCACCGCCGCCCAGAGCGTTCTGTGCGCCCAGTGCGTCGCTGACAATCTCGAAGGCGGTCTTGGTGTAGTAATCGAAGCCGCGTACCAGATGCTTGTCCACCACGTAGGGAATGCCCAGCGCGTCGAGATAGCTCCTCAGCGCGTCGAAGTGGGCGCGGCAATCCTCACACAGGCTCTGCACGATGTCGGGCGCGTCCTGCAGCAAGGTGCGGCAGTTCTCGCGCTTGCAGTCCAGCATCCGCAACGGGTTCAACTCGTGGCGGGTCTGGCACGCCTCACACAGCTGATGCACAAAGGGACGGGCAAATTCGCGCAGCCGCTCGCGATAGACAGGGCGACAGGCAGGG
>Ga0272447_1000740_pt1 | contig 23050 bp, 16 predicted proteins | sample YNPCB0133_FD_194589 | JGI IMG/M metagenome (GOLD analysis project Ga0272447, IMG submission 194589) | Hot spring microbial mat communities from Yellowstone National Park, WY, United States - YNP-CB-013-3 | ecosystem: Environmental > Aquatic > Thermal springs > Hot (42-90C) > Sediment | place... | reverse complement strand
AATTGGCGGGCAGGGACAGGGAGCTTGAAACCACCGCCAGGCAGTGATATAGCTGATCCCCTGCTGACGAGCCCAATCCGAGAGTTTCATGGCTGAAATAAATGATAATAAAATTTCCAGCAGTTGTCAACCCTCCGTAGATTGACTTTCGCCAGTGAAACAGCCCGTGAGCGGTTGACCTTCTCCGTAAATGCAGCCACGCAACTAGCGTCTAATCGTGAGTACCTGCCCAGGCCGGATCACGCACTGGGCCGAGAGGCGGTTTTGCGCGATGAGCTGCTCCACAGAGATGCCGAAGCGGGTCGCGATCCCCCAGCACGTATCGCCCTGCTGCACCCCGTAGGTTGTCACCCTGGCGGGTGGCTCAGTCGGGCTGGCGGCAGGCGCGTCCGTAGGGCGCATCACTTCAGTAGGGGTAGGCAGTGGTGTGGGAGTAGGGCTTGGGGTCTCAGTGGGCGTCGGCGAGGGCAAGGGCGTTTCGGTGGGCGTCGGGGAGGGGAGCAGCGTCGTAGTGGGCGTCAGCAAGTCGGTGCTGCTCACTTCGCCGGTGATTTCCAAACGCGGCGCCGTCGCTACTGTTGGGCGCATAGAGAGCGGCATCGCGCTTTCCTCGGCGATAGAGCGAAAGACCGCCACAGCCAATAGACCGATCACCGAGAGCGCGGTCAAAGCCAGGAGCGCGGGCAGGCTGATCATCCCGCGCCGATGCGCGGCGGCGCGGTGTGGGCGCTGCTCGGGTGGTGCGTCAGCCTCAACGGCCTGCACCTGCGGGCCGGCCCAATCGGCCGAGTCGGTGATGGCTGTGTGCTGTATCTTTGCGCCGTCGCCAACCGGATGCGCCGGCGTTTCAAGCGCGTCGGGCGTGGACGCGGGCGGTTCAGGCGGGTGAGCCGCGGCCGTCTCGCTGCCAACTGTGGTGGCAAAGACGAAGCCGCACACGCAGCAGCTCACCGCATCGGCTGGATTGGTTGACCCACAAGCGGGGCAGCGTCGCTTGGGCTTGCTCATGCCTGGATGCTCCTTTTTCAAGTTCAATATCTCTGGATGCTCCCCTCGCCTCTATCTGGGAGCGACATTTGGCGTCGCCGGCAGGGGCTGGCGCCAGACGAACGACCGTGCCACGCTGGGCGGGCTGAGTTCGGCGTACACGCGCTGATTGGTGAGCGGGTCCACGCCCATCAGGCGCTTTACCTGCACCCACCAAACTATCTGACCCTCCGTGCGCTCGCCCAAGATGTCCTGGCTGATCTTCAGCGAAGTTGCTCTCGTCTCAAAGATCGGCACAGTGATCGCGCCGTTCGGCTGCACCTGGACCACATACCACTCCTCAGGGCCAAGTAGTCCCACAGTGAGCCACTGCAGGGTCACGGTGCGTTGGGATTCGCTGATCTGCGCGCTGTCAGCAGGGGCAATCAGGATCGGTGCGTCGTAGCCGGCGCGCGGCGTCGGCGTCTGGGCAACGATGGGGGTTGGGCTTTGCACTGGCGTGGGCGTGGCGAAGGTGATCGTCAACACTTGCCCCACACGGATGAGGCAGTTGGCGTCCAGGCCGTTTTGCGCGACCAGTATGTTCAGCGGCACGTTCAGCTTCTGGGCGATGCCGCTGCAAGTATCGCCGGTTTGTACGGTATAGACGATCTGGGCAGGTCGGTCGGCAGGTGGCGGCAGGTTGACAAACGAGGGCGCGTTGGGGTCAGGCGTCGGCGTCGGTAAAGGGATCACCAGGCGGTCGCCCACCCGTATCAAGCAGGAGTTTGGGTCGAGGTTGTTGGCTGCTATGAGGGCGGCCAGCGGCACGCCGAAGCGCAGGGCGATGCCGCCACACGTATCGCCGGTCTGGACGGTGTATTCCAGCGGCGGCGGGGGCGTCGGGGTGGGCAGCAGCGGCGGGGGGGTAGGCGAGGGCGTCGCTGGCGCTTCGGCGATTGACTCGTTGACGATCATCGGCGAGAGCGCGCTGATTTCCATTGTTGGCTCGATGGTTGCCGGAGCCGGCTGGCCGGTGGGCAACACGAGGAACGCGCCGAGCACGACCAAGGCAACCGCTGCCAGCACGCCGATCACGCCCCATGGAAGGCGAGGGCGCGCTGTAGCGAGCGGCGTCTGTGCCCGTCTGCCCGCTGCTGCGGCCAAGCGCACCTTGGGGATGGCTTCGGTCGTCCCGAACTCGTGACCACAGACCGGGCAGATCGGTGCGCTCTCGGCGACTTGCGACCGGCACGCCGGGCAACGCTTATACCCTGGCCTGACGGAACCACTCCTCATCCCGACCTATCGTGCGCCGTCCAGGCCAAGCATGGCCGCATGGGCTTGCATCGCAGCCAGGACGATGCTGATGTGCTCATCCAGAGGTACTCCGAGCGCCGCAGCAGCGCGCTCGATCTCGTCGCGGCGCACGCCGGCTGCGAAGGCCTTCTCCTTCCACTTTTTCTTGATAGAGGAGAGTTGCACGTCGGCGATGTTCCGGCTGGGCCGCACAAAGGTCACTGCCGCGATGAAGCCGGTCAGCTCATCCACGGCAACCAATGCCTTCTCCATCTCGCTCTCTGGATGCACGCCGGTCAGCTCCGGTGCGTGGGCGGCAATGCCGCGCAGGATCACCTCTGGCCAACCTTGTGCACGCAGATAAGCGATGCCGACGTTGGGATGGCCTTGGCCGTCCAGGTTCGGATGGCGCTGATAGTCAAAATCGTGGATCAGGCCAAGGATGCCCCACAACTCTGGGTCGCCGCCGAAGCGCGGCGCGTAGGCGCGCATGGCCACTTCGACGGAGAGCATGTGCCGGATCAGCGCAGGGTCGGTGGTCCATTCGGTGACGATAGCCCAAGCAGCGTCGCGGGTGCAAAGGGGTTGTTCAGCCATAGTCAGCACGTTCAGTGTAGCAGATCAGCCGGCCAACCGCTCGACGCCCAACCGAATTAGGGCGTTGAGCGTTGCTCCCCACTCGCGCACCTGAAACCAGGCCATGCCGCGATATGCGCGTCGGTCGGCTGGATAGCCCACCGCGTCCAGCCCGAACGCTCTGCAGGTGAAGATAGCGCGGTCAAGATGATAGCGCTGGGTCACCAACACCACATCGCGCAGGTTGAACACCTCGCCGGCGCGTCGGCACGTGTCATACGTGCTGTAGCCAGCTGGGTCAGTCAAGATGGCTGAGGAGGGCACACCCAACCGGATCGCTGTCCGGCGCATCACTGCCGGCTCGTCGTAATACGGCGTGCGGTTGTCGCCGCTCATCAGCAACAGGTCCACCGCGCCGGCCTTATATAGGTCCACAGCTGCGGCGACGCGGTCGTAGAGCACGGCAGTGGGCTGGCCGCCGCGCACGCCGGCGCCGAAGACGACCGCCGCTCGGCGCGCGGGCAGTGCGTCCAGGTCCTCGTAGATCAGCCCGCGGGCGGCCAGGGCGGTGATCGCGCGCGCCGCCAGCAAGGCCAGCAGCGCGCCGGCGAGCGTTAAGAAGAGCGCACGCCTGAGCATGTTGAGATTAGGAGTCACGCAGTTGGTTGATGCGTCGCGGATTTAGCGCCGCGCTATTTTGTGTTGCTACCTATCTGGCTTCTGTTAATACATATTGCTGGATCAAGGGTACTTGAAAACGATAAATTCCATCGTGCTGCTCGATGATCTCTCTGCGCACCAGCCTCCGCAAATAGGTGCCTATGCCGTCCTCAACCAAACTCGTCTCGAGGCGAAGTGAGGGGTCATTGCGCGCGAGCCGTCGCAGAATGCTCCGTTCCTCATCGGCCAAGGATTCCCAGAGCTCGCGGAAGTACTCGCTGCCGCGCTCGAACATGACCGGCACAACCGCTTGCAGGTCGTCCGGCGATGCCCGTTTGCGGCGCGCATGATTCAATCGCTCCACGATTTCGTAACAGGCGAGCTGCACCAGGTATGGCTGGCAACGAGTCATCTCTAGGATGGCGTCTACGGTTTCGGGAGTGTAGATGTCGGGAAAGCCATCCACGGGGCTGACGATGAGCGACCGCGCTGCCTCCCGCTCCAGATAGCTCACCCGAATCGGACGAGTGTTGATCAGATAGTCGCTCCAGTATCCAGGCAACTCGTCCAGCAGGTGCGATCCGCTGAGCAGGATGATCCAGCGGCGACGGTTCTGGATCACGTAGCGCAGAAAGTTCAGCGGCGCGCGATTGTTGAACGCCTCGACGAACTCGCCCAGCCGTTCGTATTCATCCAGGCACAGCAGGATGCGCTTCTGCCCAACCGTCCTCTCGACGCTGTCCATCCAGCGTTCCAGGGCTGGGAATGGGTCTGTCTGAAAGTCGGCCGGGTTGGGCATGTTCAACATCACACCGAGCTGTTGACCGGCGCGCGCCGCATGGGTAGCCAGTTGCACGGCTAGGCCTGCCAGCGTCTGAGCCGTGACGACGCCCTGCAGGTCCACCTTTAATGGCACGACATCTGGGGTGATCCGGCGAGGCAGGTAGTTCAAGGTTGAGGTCTTGCCGGCCCGCCGGCCACCATACAGCAGCAGCGTCTGCGGCTGTTTCGCCAGCACCACATCTTCAATCTGGCGAAAGATATCCTCGCGCCCGCGGAACAATCCCCCGGCCAGGTCTGGCTCTAGCGCGCTGGCTGGCAGGTATACCTGCGGAATCTCCTCGGTTGCTTTCGCCCGAGCTTCTAGTGATTGGCGCAGGGCCTGCAACAGCCCCAGCCAGCGCTTGGCGACTCCGCCAAACGTCGTTGCATCGCTCATGTGGCCGGCAGCCGCCAGCCGGTTCTGAATGCCCTCCAGCAGACCGATCTGCCGCGCCAACTCCTGGCTCTGACGGTACGGTGAGGTCGCCTGCATCGCGGCGCGGACGCCCTTGCTCACGTCCAGCAGCTCAGCGAAGAAGGGGCTGAAGCCCTTGGGCAGCGGCGTGGGCAACCAGGCCAACTGGTCGGCTGCGTGCACGATGTCCTGCACCGCTTGGCAGCGCGCCAACACATCCTCAGCAATGCCGCGCATGGCCCGCGCGGCCACCGCCTGCTGGTTGGTCTCGCTGGTCAGGTAGCGGATGAACTGCTGCGCCGCAGCCGGGTTCTCGCGGTGCGCCTTGACGATGATCTTGTCCATAAACGGTAAGGGCAAGATAATCAACTGGTCGAAGCGCGGGGGCAGCAGGGGCAACATCCGCGCGGCGTTCTTCCCCTGCGACGCTGCTACAGCCAAGGCCAACATCCAGGCCAGCTCGGGCAGCCAGAAATACGCGCGCAGCGCACCTAGGACAACCGCCACGCCACCCGCCACGCCAACCGCCACGCCACCCGCCACGCCAAACGCCACGCCACCCAAACTACGCGCCACGCCATCCAAACTATGCGCCACGCCAACCACTACGCCAAACGCCACGCCAACCGCCACGCCACCCGCCACGCCAAACGCCACGCCAAACGCCACGCCAACCGCCACGCCAACCGCCACGCCAAACGCCACGCCACCCGCCACGCCACCCGCCACGCCAACCGCCCATAGCCCTACGATTACATCGAGGGCTTGTTCGGGGGTGAGCTGCAGGATCGAAAGGGTCAACCCCGGGGCCAGCCGCGACAATCCGGCAAACAAAAGGCCCGCCACGAAGTAAAGCAGTAGAAAGCTTATAGCCCAAAACTGAAGCCGCAAAGTGGCACGCGCGATCAACAGGCCAAGCGTCCAGCCTCCCAGAAGGAGCAACGAGCCCTGCCAGTCGAACTGCGGGATGCCGCCTCGCACAGGTAAGGCCTGTGGCAGCAACGGCGGCAAGAGCACCCCGGCGATGGCGGCCACGACCCATGGCGCGGCCAGCGCGAGCCACCAGGCCTGGTTGGCGTAACGGCGCAGCCGGGCGTTGTCCGGGTTCTGGCGCAACAGCCTGAATGGATCCGAGTAAGGTTTCAGATCAGGGTGGATATCCCGCAGGTAGCTGCGCAGCGTGAACGGCTTGAAGAACGCCCAGTACAGCAGGCGCAGGCACTCGAGCAGGTAGGTCTTGAGTCCGCTCATTCGCACCGACCAAAGAGACAAAGGACAAGGCCTCTTAATTGCTCACTCGAAATCAATCCAGCCAGCGCCCCTAACGCTAGGACGATGAGGCCGACGCCCACTGCCCAGCTAACGGCATCGCTCCAAACCAGGCCGATGCATCTGGCCAGCCCGCCGATCCACTTTGGCACGTCCACCAGCAGCCAGCACAACAGCCGCAGCGGCCAGCGCAGCAGCCCTAGCCAGCGCTGTGCACGGGCGGGCGGCTGGGTCATGCGCGTTGCTTGGGCGTCAAATTCTCGCTTCGCCCAGGCGTAATCGCGGTTGGCGTGCCGCGCTTGGCATAGCGTGCTACATGCCAGTTGCAATAAGCACGGCTGCCGCCCAGCCCAGCGCAGCGCCAGGCGCTGCTCCTCATCGTTGAGGGCCGCTTGCGCGCCAGGCACGGTGCTGGCAGGCAGCCGCACCAGCGCCTCAGCCTCATCCTTCTTCAGGACGCCCAAGCGCCGCACATGGCCCAGGTTGAAAAAGCGCGACGTGAGCTTATGCCGTTTTTGATATACGTGTAGCGGCTCGAACGAGGCGATGACCAGCATCAAGGCGCTCTCGTCCATCAAGGCGCGCAGGTGATTGAAGAAATCGTCGTCAAATTGTCCAGCGCGCTCCATCAGCGCCTCGAACTCGTCGAGGCATAGGACAGGCAAGACGCCTCGCTGCTTCCACGCGCGCACTGCGCTCCCAAAGGCGGCGGCATCCATCGGTTGGGCGCGCAGCGGCGCTGCCAGATCTGGATCGCTCGAAACCGCTGGCCGCGCCAGCAAGGCCTCGGCGCAGGCCGCATAAAACCCTGCCTGCGTAGCGCATTTGCTATCATGAAGCGAAACATAAGCTATTACATATCTTTTAGTGTCCTCGGCACACGTCTGGAAGAAGTGAAACAGCAGCGAAGACTTGCCGATGCGCCGTTCGCCGTAGATATTCACGCTAATCGGCTGCGCGCCGATCATACGGCTGTGAATAAAGTCCAATTCCTCTCGCCTGCCCACAAACAGGCGTGGATCTTCGATCTTCGGGCCCGCGACGAACGGGCAGGCCGGAAGACCAGCGAGGCTTCCTTGTGCGGCCATGTAAAACGCCAGTTTTGATTTACGCTAGTTTAAGTTTAATGCGATCCGCGATCGCGCGCACCAAGTTCTTAAAATCCTCGTAGCACTGTTGCACGTTGGTCTGATGCGCCCCGATTGCGCCATCCGAGGCGCGCAGGGCGAACATCGGTTTGCGCGCCTCCATCGCCATGGACATCAGGCTGCGATAGTGTTTGACGAGGTGAATCTGGTGTGGATCAGACAACGCAACTGGTTGATCTGCAGCTTCCCCCAGAACACTTTCGCGGTATACCTCCGGCAACCATGCCCGCCAATTCTCATAGGCTTTGGTTGGCCGCCCTAGCCGTTCGACGTGTTGCATCAACACATAGCCGACGGGCGCCATCTCCCCAGCCGGCTGTTCGCCCAAAGCAGCTGGCGCTTTGGGTTTAGCCTGCTGCCAGGTATCGCGCCAGCGCCTGAGCATAGGCCCAAGATTTCTTAGCCCTTGCAGCGAGAATAGGTCCGGCGCTACTGGGATAACGACATATTCTGCTGCTACCAAAGCGGCCCGGTTGATCGCCCCCAGGTTGGGACCGACATCGATCAGCACGACGTCAGCTTGATGACGCGCCGCTGCCTCCTTTATGACCCTCCAGAACGCCGTGGTGACGCGAAAAGCGCGTTCTCGGCCTTCCAAACAGCGTGGCCATTCTGTGGACAGATCATCCTCAATCCTCGCAAGTCATCCTCAATCCTCGCAAGCGCCAGGTCGCCAACGATTAGCCCAAGCGCATCTGACAAGAGTTCGATGTGAGCTGGGCAAATATCACCTGTGCCGAGGAAGAGCGGCTCCACCGCGCCAAATAGCGTGCTTGGATGTGCGTCATCTGTCCAGAGCGCTGCCAGTTGTTCCTCGTCCAGTGCCATGATAGACAAGTTCGACTGCGGGTCGAGGTCTGCTAGCAGCGTGCGGCACCCCAATTCAGCGAACATCCAGGCCGTGTGATAGACCAGCGAGGTCTTGCCGACCCCTCCTTTATTGTTGAAATAGGCGATGCTCTTCATTGCTGATGATAGCTGCCACAACACTTAGCTGTACCTCAAAGCGCAGTCGCTGGCCAAAGTGCTTGCGAGCGATCGGGATGCCTGCGCCGAAGCGTTGCACATAGCCCAGCGCCCGCAGCGCCTCGGCCAGATTGGGATTCCGATAGTCCGTGATGCCCGGCTGACCGAAGTTCTCCACTGTGACGCTGCCGTATGGCCCACCAGGACTATGGATTTCGATACGATCATCGAACCAGTACACCCGCACCGGCGCATGCGTTGCTTCGTAGCTCCGATGCAAATAAGCGTTGCGCACCAGCTGCCGCAACCCTTCCAGCGCGTAATCCTCGACAACGTACTCCCGCACGACTGTAGCGAAATTCACGTGACGGCGGTTGTGGGCCTCAAGCTTTTCTTCCAGTCGGCGTATCTAATCAGCAACCGTGCCGTAAATGACTTCTTCATCGTCAATTGGGTCAGCAAGGTTTGTGCCGCTGATCCGCAAAAACTGGGTATAAGCCCCGCTGATCCATCTTGCTGGTTCCTTACCGCAGACCAAGAGCCCCAGCACAGTCGGTCGCGGCTCTGTCTCCGAGACGATCAGCTTGGTTGCTGCCAGCTTCTGTTCGTAGGTGCGGTCGTTAGCCATCAGCACATCACGCGCCACCAACGAGGGTAGATATTCCTGCTCAAAACGGAGACGGTCAAGGTCTTCCAGAGTAGCGCTGGCCACAGGTTGCACGTCGAAGGGACGGTCGCGGTGGCGACGCTGCTCGTTGAGGATGCGCTCGTCCTGTGGGCTCGCCAGGCCCCGGCGAGGTCCCCAGCGCACATGAATACGCCCCTTGTAGCGCACCGGCGGCGTGTCGCATGGCCACACAGTGATCACTGCGTAGTCAGCCCCGGCGATGCGATGCTTCTCCACAAATAGCGAGGGGGGTGGCACAATGTTGCCGTCGGTCTTGATGTCCGCCAGTTGGCGCAGCAGCTCATCGCTGACGACAAATCCCTTCGCAGGCGTACCGTCGTCCTGCGCGCCGATGAACACGACCCCAGGCTGGCCATGCCCAGCCAGATCGTTGGCGAAGGCACAGACCGCTTCACGAACTCTGTCGGCAGCCTCTCCCTTGAACGACGCCTTGCGTTCGACACGATCAGATTCGAGGTCAGTCAGCATGAGTTCGAGCTCTTCATCGCTGTATCGCATCCCCTTTCTAAGAGTTGAACCAGGCGTTGGGTGATCCTTTGTATGCTGAGTCGTCAGTTGGGTAATCACAGCCGCGCGTATGCACCACGCATCTGCTCAGAAGTTGATGCCAGTTCGCTGGGAATCGATGTGGATTGTACAACCAGCTGTCGCTGGAATTTGAGTGGGGGAGTGCGCTGCTTGAAGGTGATCAGGCGACACAAAGACATGAGCGTCGCCGAGGCCGCCGAGATGACTTAGTGACGGGGAGTGTTCCAGTTCGGAATGAAAGGCTGAGCGCGAGCACAGCATCTCGTTGACCAGGGCCGTGCAGTATGGATGAAGCGCTGTGGTAAGGCGCGCTTTTGGATCCTTCGCTGTGCTTAGGATGACAAAGGCAGCAATTGGCAAATACGTCATCACTGCTCATTGGAGCACTCTATTGAGTGGGGGGTGATCAACGAAGGTCGGAGAGTGTGCGTTTGCATCCAGGGAGCAGGAACTCTGGGTGGCAAAGGCAGCGCCTTCGCTGAAAAGGCCGCCTTCCAGTTTTGAAGGTCTCTATGTGTGAACGTGCCCTACACTTCACATGAATCATGTAGGATCGAGCGTGCGCGCATGAAATACGCAACGTTGAGGCGGGGACTACTCATCACGCTCCTCGCGCTGGGCTTGGGTGTTCTGGCCTCGCCTCACCTCGTCTATCCCTTTGGCCACGACCAGGGCATCTACTCGGCCTGCGGCGAGGTGATCCGGCGTGGTGGCGTGCCGATCCGCGACTGTTTCGAGAGCAAAGGGCCGGGCGTGATGGTCCTCTACGCGCTCGCGCTCTCCATTCACCATAGCACCATCGCCGTGCATGCCTTCACCCTGGCTTGGCAAGCGCTCACCGCCCTAGCCGTCGGCTGGACGGCGCGCGCGATCTTCCATCCAGCAGCAGCCCTGCCCGCTGCGGCCTTCTATTGGTTGATCTACGCCGGCATCAACTACTGGTCCATGAACCAGGCCGAGACCTTCTCCAACTTGTTCGTCATCCTAGGCGTCTTGCTGGGCTGGCGCGCCGTGCGCGAATCTCGGCTGGATTGGCGGCTGGCGTTTGCGGCCGGCGTAGCCGCTGGCGTGCTCCTGTGGTTCAAGTACGTCTTCGCCCTCCAGGTCGCCGTCATCGGGCTGGGCCTGATGGCCCGCGCCTGGCTAGGGACGCGCTCGGCGAACGGCGCGCTGCGCGCTGGCTTGGCCTTCGCCGCCGGCGCGCTTGTGACGAACGCAGCCGTGTTGACCTACTTCGCCCTGGCCGGCGGCCTGCCTGCCCTGGTGGAGCAGTTCAACGTCTTCCGCGAACTCTTCCCGCTTGGCCCGCCGCGCACCCTCCCCGAGATCGCCCAACTGCTCTGGCGCTTCACCGACAACGGCGCCGACCTCACCGCCGATTACAAGCCCACCATCCAGCAATGGACGTTCTTCGGCGGCGGCTTCCCGCTGCTGTTCATCGTAGCCGGCCTGGGCCTGCTCGCCCTCCCTGTTGAGCGGGCGCGCTTGCTGCCCGCGCTCATCTCCCTGCTCGGCCTGTTCATCGCCGGCCTGGCCGTGGTGGTGATCCAGGCCAAGTATGTCCAGTACCACTTCACCCTCCTCCACGGGCCGCTGGCGATCGCGGCGGGGATTGGCGCGGGCGCGGCCTGGCGCTGGCTGCGCGAAGGCCAGGCAAGCGCGCTCATCCAGCGCGCCGTCGGCGCAGCCGGCGTCCTGGCCAGTGGCGCGGCCTTTATCCTGCTGGCGCTGCGGATGGTCCCCTGGGTGCTCGATACTTACGATAACGTGATCGTCCAGGGCAAAACGCTGCGCGAGATGCACCTGGAGAGCCGCGTGGCGGCCCAGCTCTACGTGGCAGAGTACATCGCTGCGCATACACAGCCCGACGAGCTGATCAGCCTGTTCGCAGACGCGCCGTGGGTGTATATGCTCAGCGAGCGGCGCAACGCCACGCGCTTCCCCTTCGCCGACGTATGGGCGCCGGCCCACGGCTCATGGACGAACGCCGAGTTCGGTCGGCAGTTTTACGAGCAGATCGTCCGCAATCGGCCAACGTATTTCATCCTCACCCGCGACGACTATCCCTGGCTGGGCGTGCGGCACATTGACAACTGGAAGCGCCTGAGCGACCTGCACGCCTATGTCGAGGCGAACTACCGCTACGAGGGGGAAAGCGGCTCCTTCCTGCTCTTTCGCCGCAAGGATTGATCATGCCCGCTGCCCGCGTTGCGCTCATCGCGCTGGCTGCGCTGGGCCTGCTGAGCGTCGGCCTGCCGCAAATCTGGTATCCGCTGTGGTTCGATCAGGGCGCGTTCGCTGCCTGTGGGGACGTCCTGCGCAGCGGGGGCATCTTCCTACGGGATTGCTGGGACGTGCGCGGGCCGCTCACGCCAGCGCTCTATGCGTTGGCGCTCGCGCTCGGCGGGACGCCGGTCGCCATCTTCGCCTTCAACCTGGCCTGGCAGGCGGCCTCGGCGGGGCTGCTCGGCCTCCTGGCTTGGCGGACCTTCGGCAGCGCGCTGGCCGGCTGGGTCGCCGGCGCCCTGCTCTGGCTGACCATGGCCACGCTCAACTATTGGTCGGTGGGCCAGGCGGAGGGCTTCGCCAATTTGGGCTTCATCGCCGCGGCGGCCTGCGCTTGGGAAGCAGCGCAGCCGCGCGCGGGCCGGCGCTTGGGCTGGGCGCTGGCCGCCGGCGCGCTGGCCGGCGCGCTGTTCTGGTTCAAGTATCCCTTTGCGCTCTACGGGCTGGTCTTGGCGGCCTGGCTATGGCTGCGCGTTCGCGATCGCCTTGCCGTCGCGGGGATGGCTGCCGGTGGGCTGCTGGCGCTCGCGCTGGGCGGGCTGTACTTCGCGCTCGGTGGGGCATTGGGCGAGCTGGCGTTGCACCTGCGCTACGCAGTCGCCAACTTCCATGACCGACCGCTGGCGGAGCGCTGGGCATGGCTGACCGGCGTGTTTTCGGTGGAGATCATGACCTTCGCGCAGGTGGGCAGCACGCCCACCGCCGGCTTTAAGGACACCGTGCCGCAGGTGTACCTGCTGGGGCGCGGCTATCCGTTCTTCCTGCTGCTCGCTGCGCTGGGGGCGACCAGCGCGTTCAGGCGCGGAGCGGTGAGCAGCGGGGCGCGGCTGGCTGCGCTGTGGCTGCTCACCGCGCTCGCGCTCAACATCTGGCAAGGCCACTCCTACCGCTACCATTTCATCATCTGGCTGCCGCCGCTGGCGTTGCTGGCCGGCGCGGCCGTGGCCCGTGGTGGGGTCGTGCGCGCCATCGCGCTTGCGCTTTTCAGCATCGCCGTCGCCGGCCAGGTGCTGGCGATGTGGCCATGGATGCGCGACGCCTTCGACAACGTGATCGTCCAAGGCAAGCCGCCCCGCGTGCTGTATCAGGAGTCCAAAGAAGCACCGCAACACGACCTGGCCGACTTCCTGCGCGCAAACACGGCACCCGACGAGCGGGTCGCCGTGTTCAGTGACACGCCGGCGGTGTACGTGCTCGCCAGCCGGCGCAACGCGGCGCGCTTCCCCTACCTGCGCTGGGCCGACGAGGCGCGCGACCCCGCAGTGCGCGCTGCGCTGGCCGAGATGTATCTCAGTGACCTGACCCGCCACCCGCCGCGTTTCTTCGTGCTCAGCCGGGATGGCTTCCCCTGGGACTCCGCCCGCTTCATTGAGACTTGGAAGGGCCTGACGGACGTGCATCGCTACGTCGAGACGAACTACGAATACGTGGGCGAGAACGGGCCGTATCTGCTCTTCCGCCGGCGGGGGTGAGCAAGACACCTGTCTGCGATGGAACTAAGGTTTCTCACACAGAAGTAGTGGCAGCTTGTAAGCAGGGTGCCTGCTCCTATATTGTGAGTCCCTCACTCAGGTTCGCGCAGATTCAACAAACGGGTGCGTCCACCAATAGGGGCAAAGCTATCCCAAGGACATCCTCCCGCAGGCTGCGCAGCCTGCGGGAGGATACACAGTCCCCCTTTCTTTCCCTACTCGCAGGGGAATAAGATGGAGGCGCTCCGCTCAATATGACAGCTTGGGCTGGCCTGTCATTCCCGAATCGGAGGTTCATGCACCAACTCGCTTCTGCTGCTCAGCAAGGAGGGCGTGGGCGAGGTGTCGCCCACCCATTGCCGTCGCCGGCGCATGAATACACCCCAAGTTGGAACACTCCCCGAACAGCAGGTCGGGAGCGAGTGAAGCAGCTCGTCTGCAGACTAGCGCCCGCAGGCGGGCTGGCGAGTGCGCTACGGTCGGCGCACAATCGGCACGAAGGTCTCACAGTTTGTGCGGGCAAATTCGGTGGCATACGGGAATAAAAAGTCCTGGCCGCGCACGACTGCTGTGTAACAGCCCCGCGAACGAGATGGATATGGGTCGGTGATGCTCCAGTTGCCATGAGCATCGGTCATGTCTGATCCCACGAATTCGTATCCCTCGCCATAGCCGCTTGGGTCTAGGTCGATGCGATATAAATCAACAATTGCTGAGAATCCATCAGCGGTCCTGGACGCCTTGCCCTGCACGAGGCCGGTGTTCTGGTTGACCGAGGTGATGAAGAAATTAGAAGGCGGATGTGGAATATCGGATGCGCTGTCCGACACGTTCGTGTCGATGCCCAGCCCGCCGTTGTCTCGGATTGACATCTCAAGCCAAACGTTCGCGCTGGAGTAGATGTCTTGGGAAATGCCGTCTCCAGAGTTATTGTGGATTGTCGTCCGGCTGATAACGTTGAAATGTGAGTAGGAAAGTTTGACGCCGTGGCGATTACCGACGATTGATGCCCCTGCAAGGAGGTTGTACATGGCGCCGTGTAACAAAACACCATCATGTCTATTGTTGACGATCCAGTTGTAATCACTGGCTGACGAACCAACCGTGATGGTATTCTGCTGGGCGGCTTCAATGTATATGCCACTTGAGCGGTTTCTGTATATGTCGTTCGCTTGGATCAAGTTGTGGGTCGCGCCCTCACCAGTAAGCTTGATACCTGACAATTGGTTATCGTAGATCTTGTTACCGTGGGTGATGTAACTCGAACCGCCAATGAGATTGTCTGACGAGTGGGAAACCGCAATCCCGTTAAAGCCATTGCACCCGATTTGGTTCTTTTGGATGGTAGTGGCTTGTGCGGACCCGCGTAGGTGAATGCCATCCTGATGATTGCCATCACATTCAAATCTATTAGTAACAGTATTAGAGAATACACCAATGTAGCTACTACTCACAGTATTTGTCATGCCGGTTATATAAATGCCATATCTGCGGTTGTTGCGCACCATCGTCCAGATGTTCACGGTGTTCCGGTGGCCATTCAGCACAATGCCATCCCTCGGCGCATTGATCACCGAGATGCCGGAGATGCTGTTGCCGTTCGAGTTGATCACCAGTCCATCTTGGCCTGTGGTGAGATTCTGAGCGTTGATCACCGGCTGCACGTTATGGGGAAACGCGCCAAAGATGTGGGTGGCTCGTGTATCGTTGATTGGCGGCAGCGGGGTGCGCAGCGTGATGACTGGCCGGAATCCCAACGTAGATGCAAAGAAGATATAGTCAACGATCCCTGCGCCGCAGCCGCCGGTAATAAAACCGGAAGCGTTAAACGTGCACCCGGACATCTGGGCCTGCTCGGCAAGCGTGAATGGACCGGTGAGAACGCCGTTGGCAACCAAGATAGCTTCGCGCAGCGTGAGCTGTGAGTTGGAAGAAACGATGTCCTCTGTGCTGTTGACGTACAAGCTGCCGACCAGCGGCGCAGCTGGCCCGATGCGCTCATCGGGCAGCGGTGCATCACCCAGCCACGCCGGCCACTGCGGAGCCAGCTCGACCCAGGACCGCCCGATGCCAGTAGGCGCAGGCACGCCGCGCTTGGGCTGCGGGGCTCCCTCACGCTCAACGGGCGCTTCCAAGACCAGCGGCTGAGCGACCTCTGGTTGGGGGCGCGGCCCAGGGTCAGGCGACACGGATTGGGCGTAGGCGATCGTCCACGTCAGCCAGAAAGCCGACATAAACATCAGGCCTATGCGCAGTCCCTTAAAGCGAAACGGGTCGAACTTATGGTAAGTCTTCATAAGTTCCTCCTAAGAACGGTCTAGATAAACCAGATGGTATTGACCAAGCGTCCCAAAAGCGTCCCGAACGACCCATCTACACCATGGGCAGGAGCAACCCTCAGCGGGAGGTTGATACTCAAACTAGAGGAGTCTGCGGCTCATTCATGGCTGGGGCGAGCTTAATCTCACACGGAGACGCGGAGGACGCAGAGAAGCTGGTAGTCGCCCAGCCGCCTGATTCGCGGATTAGTGAATGCCCTCCAACGGCGCTAGAATGCCCTTGTGCTCACCGAGTCCCTCCTAAATGCGCTGCGCCTGTTGCGCCTGAACGCCCCGCGCCGGCGGGCCGGCCTGTACGCCGGCGAGCGGCGCAGCCCTCGCCGAGGGCGCTCGGTCGAGTTCGCCGACTACCGCAACTACACGCCCGGCGACGATCCCCGCCGGGTGGACTGGAACATCTACGCCCGCCTGGAGCGGCCGTACATTCGGCTCTTCGAGGACGAAGAGGACTTGACCGTCTATCTGTTGCTGGACGACAGCCCCTCGATGTTCTGGCAAGCCGAGGAGGGCGACGGCTTGGCCCAGAAGTGGCTGTGCGCCGCACAGCTCGCCGCGGCGCTGGGCTATGTGGCGCTGGCGACCGGCGACCGCGTGGTGGTAGAGACCGCCGGCGGGCAGCGCTTTGGCCCACGGCGCGGCGTCGCCTCGGCGGCGCTGCTGATCGCCTTCATCGAGCGCATCTCGGTCGAGTCGCGCCACCGCGCGCGCGCCGGCCAGCGCCTCGCGCTCAACGCCTGGCTCAAGCGCTGTGCACGCGACGTCCGCCCCGGGCTGGCCATCCTGATCAGCGACATGTTGGACGAGGACGGGGCAACGGAGGGAATCGGCGCGCTGGCCGGCAAAGGGCTGGCGGTGAACCTGCTCCACACCCTCTGCCCGGACGAACTGACGCCGGCGCTGAGCGGCGACCTCCAACTCGTGGACGTGGAGACGAACGGCGCGCAGGACGTCAGCTTGGACGCCGGCGTGCTGGCCGCCTATGATCGGCAGCTTTCAGCCTGGCGGGCACAGGTCGCTGCGGAGGTTCAGCGCTTCGGCGGGCGCTACGTCCTGGTCAACACCAGCCAGCCGCTGGAGGCGATCCTGCTGCGAGACCTGCGGCGCGAGGGCTGGCTAAGCTAACGACAAATGGACGTGCTCAACCCGCTCGCCTTCTGGTTTGCGCTGCTGGCCATCCCGATTGTGCTTCTCTATTTGCTGCGCCTCCGCCGGCGGGCGCAGCCGGTCAGCAGCACGTTGCTCTGGCGGCGGGCGATCTTGGACCGCGAGGCGAACACGCTTTGGCAGCGGCTGCGGCGCAACGTGCTGTTGCTCTTGCAGTTGGCCACGCTGGCCTTTTTGGTCTTCGCCTTGGCGCGTCCGTATGTCAGCGCGCCTGGTGGGCCCAGCCGGCAGATCATCGTCCTGCTCGATGCCTCGGCCTCGATGCAGGCGGCCGACGTCCGCCCCTCTCGCTTCGAGGCTGCCCGCGCCCAGGTGCGCGCGCTCATCGAAGCGCTGGGGATGAACGACCGCATGACGCTGATCGCAGTAGATGGAACCCCCCGCGCCCTGAGCGCGCTGAGCAATGACAAGGTTCAGCTCCGCGCTGCGCTTGATGCCCTGCGCCCGACCTTGAGCGCAGCGAACTGGGGCGCAGCGATCGCGCTGGCGGCTGCGGTCGGCGCCGGCAGCGAGGAGAGCACCACGTTCATCTTCAGCGACGGGGCAAACGCCGATGACCTGGCCCTGCTCCCCGGCGCGGCGCGCTTCGTGCCCATCGGTGAAAGCGGCGACAACCTGTCCCTCTCGACCTTGGCGCTGCGCCGCGTGCGCGACGGCTTGGCTGCCTTGGTGCGCGTGACGAACCATGGCCTGCGCGATGAACAAGCCCTAGTCGCCGTGCGCGCGGAGGAGGCGCTGATTGACGCGCGGACGCTGGACGTGCCGGCGGGCGGTGCCGTTGAATGGACGGTCGGGGGCATCCCGTCCACTGCGCGCTGGATCCAGGCCGAGATAAAGGAAGCGCGCTATAACCTGCTGGCGGCCGATGACGTCGCTTATGCGGTCAACGCAGCGAACGTCGCCCGCCGTGCGCTGCTGATCACGCCCGGCAACCTGTTTCTGGAGCAAGCGCTGGCGGCATTACCCGGTCTACGCACGACTCGCGCCGCCGCCCTGCCGCCCGAAATCGAGGGCTATGACCTCTACGTGCTGGATGGCGTAAGCGCAACGCTGCCGGCAGGAGCGAACGCGCTGCTGATCGGCGCGCAGGGAATCTTTACCCCCACTGCGGTCTTCAGCGACACGGCCTACGTGCGCACTGCGCCCCACCCGATCGCGCGCGACCTGGACTGGCGGACGGTGAGCGTGCGCGATGCCTATCGGCTGGCCGCGCCGGACTGGCTGCGGCCGGTGGTCGAGGGGCAGGGCGGGCCGTTGGTGCTGGCCGGCGAAAGCCCTGACGGCGCGCTTAGGCGGGTGGTGGCGCTGGCCTTCGATCTGCGGCGCAGCGACCTGCCGCTCCAGATCGCCTTCCCCATCTTGATCGCCAACAGCGTTGCCTGGTTGGCGCCTCCTCAGGGCCTGGACATTCCGCTGAGCGTCCAGCCGGGCGAGGTCGTGGCGCTGCCGGCGGGGACGCGGGTGACCTTGCCCTCTGGCGAAACCGTCACCCTCGGCACGCAGGGGTTTGCGCAGACCGAGCAGCCAGGCGTATATGCTTTTGAAGCTGGCCAGGTGCGGGGCGCCTTCGCGGTGAACTTCTTCAACGTCGCCGAATCGCGCATCGCGCCCAACCCCAACCTCACCGCGGGCCAATCCAGCCCAGCGCCAGCGGCCGAGGCGCAAGTCGCACAACGCGAGTTCTGGCACATCCTGGCCGCGCTGGCGCTGGCGCTGCTGGTGATCGAGTGGTGGGTGTATCAGCGCGGCCTGCCGACGCTGGGCCGGCGTGCTTAGAACTCATCTCAGAAATGGTGTCTGAGCAAAATCCTAATGCATGCCAGATGCACGAAGCCGATGTAGTTTTCGACCTTATACTCATAGCGCACTGCAATCGCTCAGCAATCAGCTGTTCAGGCGTTCAACCTTCCATCGCCGCTTGTTAACGACCGACCGTCCTGCGTTTTAGGAGCGGTGCGATTGCTACGATGTGGAGCGATCATCTCGATGCCACGCTTAGCCAGTGCAGCATCCAACGAGTCAGAGTTTGTCGCCAATCAGACGTTTGGGTTCATCCGCCACAAAATAAGCGTGGGCTCAACAAGCTGGGATTCATGCGGCGAAGCACTCGATACGTGAATGGCGATAGGAAGGCCAGGAATTGCCATGATCTTGCTCCCTTTGCCACGCTCACGACGGCGGTGCCCCCTTTTTGGCTGGCACAAATGTGCCGTCGATAAAGCACTCGGCCAAGTCGATCTGGCCACGTGTATACAAATCCTCCGCTAGAACGTTCAGAATCTGGACAAACACTGACCCAGGCTTGGAAGTATCGGTGACAGGTCGAGCTGGATGGATATCGACTCGGGATGTCAGCCCAAGCCGCGCCAGTGCGCATGACCCACAAAATGCCGTTCATTACCTCGCGCGGGTTGCAACGTGGCCGACCTCTGCCGTCAGCACGACGCGGAGGGACAGGAATAAGCGGTTCGATCAAGCGCCATTGTGCATCCGTTAAGTCCATCAGCGGTCACCTCTCTGCCAGGTGACCCATGTTTTACCATTTTTGGGATGAGCTCTAATCTCGCAGCGGACCAAGTTGCCGCGGGGTAGCAGAGGTGGCAAGCTGATGGATGCTGCTCAGCATGACGGTGAGACGGGGTGTTCGGTGACTTCGCAGTATGCCGGTTGGGCGGGAGTTCAGATGTCAGCATGACAGTAAGGCAAGATGTTTGGTAGCTAGGCGGGGCTTTAGTTGGGAGGTTCGATGCTTGGCTGCCGCTTTGCACGACACGCTCATTTGAGGATACACCTCACTCAAGGTGGACGACGGGGGATCGAACGACGGAATATCTGGTGACTGAGCTCTTACAGTGCGCTCTTTGAAAATCGGTGCACGTGGCGTGCATCGAGGGTTTTGCTGAGACGCTACTTCTGGGGTGAGTTCTAACACAGAAATTCGTCCTGGGTGAGTGAGCCTCTTGTTTGCCCAAGCCACGCGGCCTGCATACAATCTCCTTGCGATTGTGAACAAGGAGAGGACGAAACATGGCCGACCAAGAAATAGTGAATATCATCAGCGCGCAGGAAGAGGTCTATCCCCCGCCTCCCGACGTGGTCGCCCGCGCGCGGATTAAGGATCGCGAAGCGCTGAGCCAATTCGCTGCCGATCACCCAGAGCAGTTCTGGGCCGAGCGGGCCGAAGAGCTGGAATGGTACCGCAAGTGGGACAAGGTCCTGGACGATTCCAACAAGCCCTTCTTCAAGTGGTTCGTCGGCGGGCGCTTCAACATCGTCCATAACGCGCTCGACCGCCACATGAACACCTGGCGCAAGAACAAAGTCGCCTACATCTGGCAGGGCGAGGACTACAGCGAGCGGGCGATCTCGTATGCCGAGCTGAACCGCGAGGTGTGCAAGTTCGCCAACGTGCTCAAGTCGTTGGGCGTCCAAAAGGGCGATCGCGTCACGATCTACATGGGACGGGTGATCGAGCTGCCGGTGGCGATGCTGGCCTGCGCCAAGATCGGCGCTGTGCATTCTGTCGTGTATGGCGGCTTCTCAGTCCAGGCACTGGCCGGCCGCATCCTGGATTCGCAGAGCAAGGTGCTGATCACCTGCGACGGCGCCTACGTCAACGGCAAGCTGGTCGAGCTAAAACAGATCGCGGACGACGCGATCAAGGAAGCGCCGATCGTCGAGAAGGTCGTGGTGTACAAGCGGACCGGCCATCCAGTGGGCTGGGTCGAGGGCCGCGATCACTGGTGGCACGAACTGATGAAGGATGCCAGCCCGGTCTGCGAGACCGAGGTGACCGATGCAGAGGACCCATTGTTCATCCTCTACACCTCCGGCTCGACCGGCAAGCCCAAGGCGCTGTTGCACACCCACGGCGGCTACGCGGTGTACACCTACACCACCATGCGCTACGTCTTCGATGTCCAGGATGAGGACCGCTGGTGGTGCGCCGCCGATCCGGGCTGGATCACCGGCCATTCATACATCGTTTACGCGCCGCTGATGAACGGCGTCACCAGCATCATGTATGAGGGCGGGCCGGCCTATCCCGCGCCCGACCGCTGGTGGCAGATCGCCGAGCAATATCGGGTGACCATCCTCTACTGCGCGCCCACCGCCATCCGCGGCCTGATGCGCTTTGGCCCGGAATGGCCGCAGAAGCACGACCTTTCCTCGCTGCGGCTGCTGGGCAGCGTGGGCGAGCCGATCAACCCCGAAGCATGGCGCTGGTATCACACTTACATCGGCGGTGGGCGCTGCCCGATTATGGACACCTGGTGGCAGACGGAGACCGGCGGCTTCATGATCACCCCGCTGCCGGTGACCCCGCTCAAGCCCGGTAGCGCCACCAAGCCATTCTTCGGCATCCGCGCAGAAGTGGTGGACGACGAGGGCAGGCCCGTCCCGCCCAACGAGGAGGGCTATTTGACCATCCTGACCCCCTGGCCGGGCATGGCCCGCACCATCTATGGTGATCCAGACCGCTACGTACAGACTTACTGGGCGCGCTATCCGGGCCGCTACTTTACAGGTGACTCGGCGCGCGTTGACCAGGATGGCTATTTCTGGATTATCGGGCGCGTGGACGATGTATTGAAGGTGAGCGGCTACCGGCTGGGGACGGCGGAGGTGGAGAGCGCGCTGGTGTCGCATCCGGCAGTGGCCGAGGCCGCGGCGATCGGCCTGCCGCACGAGGTGCGCGGGAACGCGATCTATACCTACGTCATCCTGCGCGCCGGCTACGAAGGCTCGCCGGCGCTGGCCGAGGAGCTGCGCCAGCACGTGGCCAAGGTCATGGGCCCCATCGCGCGACCGGAGAAAGTGGAGTTCGTGTCCAAGCTACCCAAGACGCGCAGCGGCAAGATCATGCGCCGTGTGTTGAAAGCGCGCGCGCTTGGCCTGCCGGAGGGTGACCTGACTACGTTGGAGGAGTGAAGGGATGCGCCATGGCGCGAAGATCGCTGCCGGCGGCGCGCTCATCCTCGCAATCGGTCTGGCCGGCCTTGGCTTTGGCGGGTGGTTGCTCTGGCTTGCTGCGACGTCGCCGTCTAACCGTGTCTTCACCGAACTGACGTGCATTGGCGGTGTGCTGCTGGTCGTGTTTGGCGCTGCGCTGGGGCTGATCGGCATCGGCACACTCCTCAGCGGGCTCACCGCCATCGCCGTAGACGTTCAGTGGGATGTGCAACCGACGATGGCGCGGCTGGGTGAGACGCTCAACGTGAAGGCCACCATCACCCCACACCGTCCGGTTCTGGTTGGTCCAGGGCATGTGCGACTGGTGAAGAGAGAACACCTCTCTTATTGGGTCCGATCACTATTGAGCAAGACCCAACGGCGAAAAGAAGAGGACACGGCCGAGACGATCGTCCAGGAAGCAATGCTGCTCAACCATGCCGTCGAGCAGCCGCCGGGCGTCCCTCTGCGCCTGTCTGCGCGCTTACGTGTGCCGCCTGAAGAGATGGCCACCTTCCAGCGCGAGGAGACCAGCCCGCTGGGCAAAGACACGCATCGCGTGAGCTGGCGGGTGACGTTGGACTTGCCATTGCGGGGTTGGCCGGACGCTTATAAAGCGGTGGACATCCGCATCTTGCCGGTGAGTACAGCACCGCGGGCCGTGACGGACCAAATGGGAGCCTCGGTTGTGCGCGGATCGCTGGGCGAGCCGTTGTATCTCACCCTGGCCCAGGCATCCATGTACGTCGGCGATACCTTAAGCGGGATGGTGCACTGGGAAGGCCGCGAGGAGGCCACTGTCTGGGTCTCCGCTGGCTACCGCGTGGTTGCTGAAGCGAAGACTTGGACAACGGTCATCGGGCAGGCTAACTTTAAGCTCAGTGCCGGTGCGCAAGCGCCCTTTGCGTTTGCCATCCCTGCCGAAGGGCCGTTGAGCTACAAGGGAAAGCTGTTTGCAATCCACTGGTTCGTGCTGGCTCGGGCGGGCGAGACGCAGCAAGAGATAGAGGTGCAGGTGAGGGCGCGGGAGGAAACGCCGCCGATCTCGATGAGCTAAATCACCCGCTCGTTACCGCCGTCAATCGGGATCTGCGCGCCGGTCGTCTTGGCGAAGATCGGTCCGCATAGCTCCGCTGCCAGCTCTCCCACGTCGTGACTGTGCACCTCGACCCGCAGCACGTTGTTGCGCTTGTATTCTTCGACGGTCAGGCCGTAGCTCTCGGCCCGCTTCGCCAGCACGTCTGCGCTCCAGATGCCGGTGTCGAACACAGCATTGGGATGAATGACGTTGACCCGGATGCCGTCTGCGCCCCACTCCAGCGCGGCCACCCGCGCGAGTTGGGTGAGGGCAGCCTTGGACGCGGAATAGGCCGCCACGCCAGGGCCCGGCGCCGGCACGTTCTTCGAGCCGATGATGACCACCCGCCCGCCGCGCGGCGCCTGCTTGAGGAGCGGATGCGCCTCGCGCAACAGCACCAGGTTGGCATCTAGATTAATGC
>Ga0272447_1000739_pt1 | contig 23056 bp, 26 predicted proteins | sample YNPCB0133_FD_194589 | JGI IMG/M metagenome (GOLD analysis project Ga0272447, IMG submission 194589) | Hot spring microbial mat communities from Yellowstone National Park, WY, United States - YNP-CB-013-3 | ecosystem: Environmental > Aquatic > Thermal springs > Hot (42-90C) > Sediment | place... | reverse complement strand
CGCGCCGTCTGGTCGGTCGACCCCCACCGTATTGTTCTGTCGAGCCGACCGGGATTGGCAGCAGCAATCAACGCCTTTCAGCGCCTGGTGCGCAAGGCGACATGGTGGTATGCCCTACCGCAGTGGTCGCAGATCAGCGAGTTCCATGGTGCCGTTGTGCGCGCGCTCGATGCGCTAATCGAAAAGGAACGAATGCTGGACACGCGAATGCGCGACATTGAGCAGATGCGGTTACAGGCGCATTTGTTTGCTCTGCAACAGCAGATCGCTGTACTGCGTGCCAGGAACGCCGAACTGGAGAGCCGCCTCGCCGCGTTGGAAGCGCAACGCGCACCCCACCAGCGCGTCGAACAAACTGGTTCGTCACTCATCGACGGGAACGAACTGCCGACAAACCCTCAAGGTGATATAATGTCCGATGGTGCGTCACAATACCACTGATGCGGTTGTCCTTGTGCACAGCACGGTCGGGAGGCGCCAGATTGTTCGATAATAAATAGGAGTGTTCGCGTTCAGGCGCCTGACTGCCGCACAGCGATCACACACAGCACCGGCTATCTCGTGCGTCAGGTAAGGATGATGTCAGATGCCGCCAAAGAAACCTGAACGATCATCACGGCGAAAGGTTACCCTACGCGAACTGTCCGACCTTTATGACCGCCTTCTCAAGCGCGAGGCGCAACTGCGTGCTGCACTCTACAGTATCGGCGATGCACTTATGATCACGGATACCGAAGGGGCTATCACGTTGATGAACCCTGCCGCTGAACGTCTGACCGGATGGACCGAATCCGAGGCGCTCGCGCTTCCAATCGAACAGGTTTTCCGTATTGTTGATGAAGACACTCGCGCGGTCATCGAAAATCCAGTCGCACGCACGCTGCGCACGGGTATGGTCGCCCGGTTGAACCATCGCACACTACTGATCAGCCGCGACGGGCGCGAAATTCCGATAGCCGATGCTGGTTCACCAATCCGAGATGAGTCGGGCGATATGACAGGAGTAATTTTGACGTTCTACGACCAGACGCTGGTGCGCGCTGCCCTGCAGGCGGCGCAGATGGCGCGCGAGTTTGCCGAGAATATTATCGCAACCGTGCGTGAGCCGTTGCTTGTCCTCGACAGTAGTCTGCGCGTCGTGTCGGTTAACCATGCCTTCTACCGCATGTTTCGCACGACTCCCGAAGAGACGCTTGACCGTCGGATTTACGAATTGGGCAACCAGCAGTGGAACATCCCCGATTTGCGGCGTCTGCTAGAGGAGATTCTTGTCCGGGATAGCCACTTCGATGGCTACGCCGTCACCCACGAGTTTGAGCACATCGGTCGGCGCACGATGCTGCTGAACGCCCGTCGCATTCGCCATTCCAGTGAGTTGATCCTCCTGGCAATCGAAGACATTACCGAACGCATCCAGGCAGAGCAGAAGGTGCAGTCTCACCTTCAACGGTTGCGCGCGCTGCGCACGATCGATCAGGCGATCATCTCTGCCTTCGATATGCGCGTGACGCTCGACATTCTGCTTGAGCAGATCAGAACCCATTTGCACGTCGATGCCGCTGCTTTCCACCTGCTCGATCCGCATACGCAAACGCTCACCTGTGCCGCCGCTCACGGCTTCCAATCACGCGCTATCCAGCAGATCACGCTGCGTACTGGAGAAGGGTACGCCGGGCAGGTCGCACTCGGTCGACGAATGATGTTTCTTGCCGATCTGCGCACGTCCGATCAGAGTCAGTTCTATTTGTCCTGGATGCATCCCGACACGTTTGTGTCATACTGCGGCATTCCGTTGATCGCTAGAGGTGAGATCAAAGGAGTGCTCGAAATCTTTCACCGCACTCGCCTTGATCCTGAACAGGATTGGTTTGACTTTTTAGAAGCATTGTCCATGCAGGCAGCGATCGCAATCGACAGCATCGAGTCATTTGAAACGCTACAACGCTCAAACGCTAATCTCGTGCTGGCATACGAAGCAACAATCCGAGGATGGGCGCACGCGCTGGACCTGCGCGACAGAGAGACGGAAGGGCACTCGCAACGAGTCACAGAGTTGACGGTGCAACTGGCGCGCGCAGCCGGTCTGAGCAACGAACAGATCGCCCACATCCGGCGCGGTGCTCTCCTGCACGATATCGGGAAACTTGGTATACCCGACTCGATCCTACTCAAACCTGGTAGTCTGACCCCGCAAGAATGGGCGATTATGCAGCGGCATCCAGAGTATGCTTTTAGCATGCTCTCTCCAATAGAATACCTGCGTCCAGCGCTCGACATCCCGTACTGCCATCACGAACGATGGGATGGTACAGGATACCCGCGCGGTCTGAAGGGGGATCAGATACCACTGGCAGCTCGTCTCTTCGCTGTTGCTGATGTGTGGGACGCGCTTCAGTCAGACCGTCCGTACCGCGCACGCTGGTCCCGCGATCAGGCGCTGGAGTACATCCGGTCACAGGCGGGGAAGCACTTTGACCCCGACGTGGTAGAACTCTTCCTGAAGGTTATTGGCGCGTAACCAAACACTGCCGACTGATTTCTGCGATTCGCTCTACTCGCGTGGGATCAGCGCCCCCGGCGGAGCGTTGACAATCTCCGCCTCGATCGGTTCTGCTGGTGCTGCGGCAGGTGTATCAGGCGCTGCTGCTTCAGATGTCAGCGGCTCGATGTCAAGATGCTCAACCGACGCTTCATGCTTCTCCGAAGCTGCCTCCACCTGTTGTGCGTGCTGTTCGCCGACCGATGAACCAGGGGGCAGGTTGAGGATTGCCACCTCGTGATCGTCGTGTGCCTCTTCGTGATCGTGGTGATGCGACACACCGTACTCGGTGATCAGGCTGGCGCGTTTGATGCGCCGATCATATTCGCGGTAGACGGCATCGGCAATGCGCTGGAGTAGACCTGACATACGCACGTGCCCCTGCTGAAGCGGTTGATACTGCGTTGGTATTATACCAGAACCAGGAACCAGGAACCGGAGATTCGGGAGCCGGGTGCGCGGGCGTCCCGCCCGCATGCTCGCCCGCAGCGCGCGCCCCCGCACCTGGTCAGGACACGGGAGGGCGACCGTCGCCTGGAACCGCATGCCCGCCCGCAGCGCGCGCCCCCGCACTGCCTGGGTACGCGGACGTCCTCTCTCAAGGGGAGCGTTCTTGGGTACGATACGCGGTTTGCGGCATTCCCGTGTGCGTTTGCTCCCTCTTCCCCCCAACCCCCTTCTCCCACACGTTCAAGGGCGGACAGAAAATATGTGCGATACACATTTCGAGCAGCATCAGAACGCCGTAGCGGGCAGGTTTGGAATCCGCCCCTACTGATGCGGCGCGTAGAGGCGGACGGAATGGCGGATTGCGCATTGCAATGCTGGAAAACGTGTCTTTGCTCAAATGTTCTGTCCGCCCTTAAACTCCCACACGGGGAGAAGGTGGAGGTTGGGCGTCCTGAAGCCCAAAACGAGCGAAGGAACGCAGGCGCCTCCAAAAAACCTATCCTTGTACGGTGCACAAGCGTCCCACCCGCCTGCCCACCCGCGGCGCGCGTTCCCCCACCGCCTGGGTGCGCGGGCGTCCCCTCTCAAAGGGAGCGTTCTTTGGGCGCGATACGCGGTTTGCGGCATTCCCGTGCGCGTTTGCTCCCTCATCCCCCCAACCCCCTTCTCCCACACGGGGAGAAGGGGGAGTTTAGGCGTCCTGATGGCTGAAACGGGAGATGGCACGCAGGGGCTTGCCAAAAAATCTACCCCTGTAAGGTATCGCCTGGGGGGGTATCGCCGAGAGGTTTACCCCGGACGGCGCACGCCAGCCCGCGCAGGCGGACTTCGCATTCCATAGCCGAGGGCTGTACTCCTGCGGCAGTTCGAGATACCGGATTTCATTCTCAATCTTCATGTTCGCTCATAGAGCATCACCAGCGTAGACGCTGCGCCCGTTCGCAGCCATCGCCTCATCGCCCGTATATGCATCATCCACCGGCGCTGGCGTCTGCCCTGTGGGTTCGGTGTACCCGCCCAGACTGAACTCATGCGCCCATGCCTGCACGTCGGGCCAGTCGCGCAGCGCAAGTTCGACAACCAGATCAGGACGCCAGAGGGTGCGAAGATAGGGGAGATCGATAGTTTCGGGATGGAGACTGGTTATTGGCATAACCGTTGTGGTTTCGCCCTTGCCCCACTGCTCTTCCTGCCCCGGACCAAGCGGCAACGCCAGTTCGTAACAGTGGATGACATCGGGGTGCTTCGCACGATCTACTACTAGGGTGTCTGCAATTTCGCAGACCCGCACATGATCGACGAGCGCAGCAAGCAATTCATCGGTCATGCGTGAGCGAACCGAGATCTGGATCAGACGAGGGTACAGTAGCCATTTGCTGCCTGTTTCATCCGTGCCGCGTTGGAGGATCTGAAGATAGCCACGGATCGCCATCTTCGAGCGCTCACCTTCGCCTCGACCCCAGCGTAACCCGATGCCAGCCTCGATTGTCGCGGCAACATTGCGCGCCGACAGGCTGGCAGCAACGGTCGTTGCAACTGGACCACTGGTGAGCGGGAAGAAACGCAGCTGCTCGCCAAGGTTCCAGTGACGGACAATTTGCGCAGTCGCACCCTGGCGCGGATGGCGAATCTCCATCTGCGGAATGCCTGCCTGGTAGACGAATCGGTCGAATTCGTCGTCACGCCCGACTTCGGCGTACCATCCAACGTGGGAAACGAAGCGCCCGACACCTGGCGTGAGCCGCGCCTCATTCTTGCCGTTTGCCCACTGGATGGTCATTGCATCGGTGAACTGACGGATTTTGTTGCGCCCGATAGCCATGGCTGTTTCTTTCTCTGGTTTTAGTACATTTGTTCTTATTGTACACCAATAGCACCACTAATGTCAATATCCAGATTTTGAGCATCGCTATGGCAGGGAGGGATGACGCCAGAGAATCCACAACCACGGCACGATGTTTCCTATAGGACGGATGGGCGCGGTGCCGCCAGGAACTCTCGCACAAGATGGATGAACTCCTCCGGTCGTTCATCCTGCACTGAGAGACGCGCTTTGTCTACTACTGCAAGGTGCGCGCGGGGATTGCGCGCCAGAAAGTCATTAGCGCTGCGCAGCGGCGTCAGATCCGCCTGACGCCCCCATATCAGCAGGATCGGCTGACGCAGTTGCCCGAAGGCATCACGCACATCACAGTTCAACAACCCCGTCAGAAAACAGATCGGCGCCCACTTTGCGCCTGCCTGGTACGCTGCACGGTAGAACCCTTCGATGAGTTCATCATCTACGACGGCGGGGTCGTAGTACGATTGCGTGCGCAGAAAATAGGCAATGCTGGAGCGGCTTGTCAGCAAGCGAAAGACCAGATCGCCAAAGGGACCAGCAAGCGCTCTGTACGCCAGTCCGGGTTGTTGCGGGTGCACGAGATTCCTCATACCCGTAGGGCAGATCAGGATCAGAGGTCCAAAGAGGTTGGCGTCCCGTGCTGCTGCCCGGATAGTGTAGGCAGCGCCAAGCGAACTGGCGATGACCACTGCGCCCTGTCCAACCGTATCATGGGCAAAATCGCTAATTAGGTCGATGTAATCGTCGGCGCAGTAAACGCGCTGCGGTCGATCCGATCCGCCAAACCCTAGAAAATCGAGCGCAAAGACGCGATAATCGGTGCGAAGCGCTGCAAACAGACGGCGCATTTCGAACGAGGACGCGGCTGCATTGATGCTGTGGATCAGGAGGATTGCAGGACCGGCGCCCGCAGTGTAGTAGGCGACTCGATAGCCGCGCCAGCGATAAAACTGTCGCGGTGCGTCCACCGGATAGCCGTTGTTCCTCATTGATTTCTCATTTCTTTCAACTGTCTGTGGGGTATCGGATACAGTATACTCTGAATAGTATCCTGCCTGTACATTTCTTACGCAAAAGCATTTTGCGCATCTTCGCTTAGAATGACGTTTCTCTGTGATTATGCGGTTCGTAACCCTGGCGCTCATTGTGATCCTTGGAACCGGCGTCGTCCCTGCCGAGGCGCGCGCAGTGCAATAGAACGGCCAGGGGCGGATCGTCTTTGCCGCTTCCCGCGGCGAGAGCGGTGCATTCGATATCTTTAGCGCCGATCTGGCTGGCGAGCGTGTGGTGAATCTCACTGCCGACCCGCATCCCGACCGCAGCCCATCCTGGTCGCCCGCAGGAGATCGCATTGTGTTCGCGAGCCGACGCAACAACGACTGGGATCTCTATGTGATGTGCGCCGATGGCAGTGATCTTCGCCGCCTGACCGAACATTACGCCTATGATGGCGAACCGGTATGGTCGCCCGATAGACAGTGGATTGCCTTTACCAGCATGCGTGATGGTCAGCTCAATATCTATACGCTCAACCTGGATAGTGGCGATCTGCGACCCATCACCGACCACCCATTCGCCGAATCGCAGCCGACGTGGGCGCCTGATGGACAACGACTTGCATTCACGTCGTGGCGCGACGGCAACCAGGAGATTTATATCACCGACGTAGAGGGCAGTACAATTGTCAATCTGACCAATCACCCCGCTCCTGATCACAGTCCGGCGTGGTCGCCCGATGGTCGCTTCATAGCGTTCATTTCGGATCGCGACGGCAGCGGTAACCTGTATATCGCTGATCTGGTCACCGGTGAAGAGCGCCGTGCCGGTCCAGACAACCTGGGGATGCGTGATCCTGCGTGGATGCCGGGCGGCGGGTTGATGGCAGTCGCACTCTGGGCGCTGGGCAGACGCCGGTTCTTTTCACGGCAGGGGGTGGCGTTGTTTACTCCTGGGTTGAGCGATGGAACCTTTGTGGTTGCCAGCGTTCACGGGTATAACTGCCCGGCGTGGAACAGCTGCGCGATTGCGCCTCACTACTCGACGATCGCCGGCAGAACGGGCGTTCGTTCGCTTCGGCGACGGCGTCGGTCGATATCGCGTCGCTGCCGCGTGGCATGGCGCCGCTCGGCGATGTGCGCACTGGCGGGTTGCCGGTGCTTGCTGCGGCGGTCAAACCTTCATTCGATGCGCTGCGCCAGGAGGTCATCGAAGCCAGCGGGTATGATTTTCTCGGACAGTTGAGCGAAGTGCCGCGGTCGGTCGATTTTCAGAATGGTACGTCCTCGTTCACCAGCTGGCATAAGGCGGGGCGGGCGTTCGACACCCGTTGGGATTATCGCGTGAATGGGCAGCAGATCCATCTCCCCCGAATGGCGCACCGGACGGCTCTTCTGGCACCTCTACCTGCGCGCGGCGCGCCAGGATGGACGTATGTGCGAACCGCTGGCAGCGCCGATCTTCGACGTGCACAACCGCCGCATGTTGCCGCCCCCCGCCGGGTATTTCGTCGATTTCACGGCGCTGGCTGCCGCGCATGGCTGGAACCGGATCGCCGCGCAGGAACGTGAGACCTTCGACTGGCGCACCCAACCGCTGGCGCTGGAATACTGGCATTTTGAGCGCCGCGATGGGTTGAGCTGGTACCAGACGATGCGTCTGGTGCACGACGACCAGACGCTGGAGCGCATCTTCACCCGCGAGCGCGTGCTGGCAGCCGGCACGCGCCCGAACTTCCTCCCGTTCCTGGGGTTGCCCTGGGCGCAATTGCCCCCGCCTGTCGCCGGACCGATCACCCTGCCGCCAGGGTATTGTCAGTGAGCGCTTTCGGGCAAGTGCGGACTGGTTCCCCACTGTGCCGGTGGCCGGGTCTCCATCATCTGCCGGTCTTCCCAATTGACCCAATCCACCTCGAACGTTCTGACATACACGCTGAACGCTTCACTGATCGTTGGGAAGAAGAGTTGCTCGCCAAACTGTGTGTATAACCCAAAGCACTTCAGCTTATCCTTCACTGGGTCTTTTATCATCTTCGCCAAAAGCACACAACTTCCAAACATTTCCTTCATTACACGGACATACAATGCACTATGACAACAAGGAGGAGTCCGGATGATAAAACGCCTGTTCGCACCCTTGCTTTTGAGCACTATCCTCTTGATCGCCTGTTCTTCAACTCTTCCAAGCGTCAGGGCAGATTCCCTCTACACCTTGACGTATGACGGTTTGAAACGGACCTCCATCCTGCATGTCCCTCCTTCGTACAACGAGCACCATCCGGTTCCGCTAGTCATCTCGCTGCACGGAGGCGGGGGCAACGCCGAACACTATCGGCGCATCAGCGATTTCAACCGCTTCGCCGACGAAAAAGGCTTCATCATTGTGTATCCAAACGGAACGGGGCGACGCCAGGACGCTCTTCTGACCTGGAACGGCGGAACACGCTGCGGCTACGCCATGACGAACAACGTGGACGACGTTGGTTTCATCCGTGCCCTGATTGCCGAACTCGCCAACGCATACGCCATCGACCCGAAGCGCATCTACGTTACTGGCATCTCCAACGGCGGGATCATGGCGTCCCGCCTGGCGTGTGAGGCATCTGATGTCATTGCTGCCATTGCTCCCGTAGCGGGGACGTTGAACTACGAACCCTGTCAGCCGACCCATCCTGTCGTGGTGATCCATGTTTACGGCACGGACGATACCCGCCTGCCCTATAACGGCGGCGTAGGTCCTGATTCTCGCGTTGGGGTGAATTTCGCTTCAGTGCAGGAATCGGTGGGGTTCTGGACGGCGTTCAACGGCTGCGACCCGCAGCCGCAGACCACATCCTCCACCGACATCCAGCATCAGGTCTGGAGCGGATGTCGCGATGGCACAGCGGTGGAACTGTACACTATCATCGGCGGCAGGCACGCCTGGCCCGGCAGCAACGGTCCTGGACGGGTAGGCGGCGACGAGCCGACGCAGAGCATCTCCGCGTCCGACGTAATCTGGAAGTTTTTCGCGGCACATCCCAGACCGTAAAAAGCATGTGTCAAGCATACCATACACAGGCGGGCGAACACCCTGTATAATTTTCGAGTATGGATAAACAGCAACACATAACCTTTGGTCAGGCGCCGCGGATCGCACTCTGGATTGGTCTCCTGATGCTTCTGACCGGTCTGGTCATCCGTTATATCCTTGGGGAACGCGGTGTCAACTCGCTGGTTCCAACCCTGCTTGGCATGCCGATCTCCATGCTCGGCTTTGTGGCGCTGGAACCGGAATACGCATCGGGCGCAATGCGCGGCGTAACGGCGCTGGCGCTACTCGGCGTACTACTCACCTTCAATGTCGTGCCACAACTGACCGCAGTGCTGCTTGGTCAACCGCCAACCAGCAGCGTCATCACCCTCGTGACCAACACGCTCACACTTGTGCTCTGCGGTGCCCTGCTGTGCGTCTGCCTCATCGCATTTGGCTGGGTCTGGTACAAACGGCGCGCCACCAGAACCGACGAATAAACAGAAGATGCGGATGCGCTGCCGTTTGGTCATCTGCCATATTACTAGACTTCATCAAGGTTTACTTTGATTTTCAAAACACTCTTTGCGTTTCAGTCGAGTTCGGAAGTTATGCAGCCTGCAACACGTTTGCGTGACCATATCCCGAAATTTGGAACGACTGAAACGGATAATGTCATGGATAATCCGATACCGCTTGATATCACCAATGACATGTTCGATACGGACACAAACCGATGATAGACGCCGGTTCTCCGCCTTTTCCTGCGGTGTGAAAGTTCTGTTGCGCGGTTTCTTCTTCGGCTGCATGATCTGCACGCTGGGCGAGTTAAGTCCTTGAAATCCGGCATCTTGAGAGAGAATACTCGCCGTTGGAAGGGTGTATCCCGCTTCATCCGCGATATATGTGTCATGTACCCGTCCTTCAGAGGTGTCGCTCAAAAAGTGAAGAGAACCAAACTCATCGACGATAAGAACATTCTTCAGGGTATGCCGTTTCTTCTTGCTGCTATAATACAACGTTCGGTCAGTTTTGTCGCCTGGACGATAGATAGGATGTTCTACGCCACCATGGATAAAAAGGGGGGCGTATCCGTCGAAGGCGGCGGTTCTTCCCACAATCGCTGCGTCAGTTCGTCGGCAGTGCGTGCAGGAAGGAGGTTCTGCTGTGAAAGCGCATAATTAAGCGCTCCATGCAAAAGATACACCCATTTGATCACGTTCGACTGGCTCATCTGAAAGATGTGTCCGTGTATCACGTGCGTTGGATTTTGTTTCAGGTAGGTCAAAATAAAGAGCGATGATGTCTATTGCCGCAATTGCTGTCGCAACTGCCATCTGGCAGTGTAGCCATAGCTGCAATACCTTGGAGTACAGCCCGAGTCGGCCGCAATGTTAGTGCAGATGGGATTCGCCGCGCGAGATGTAGCCACGGTGCATAATCTGGCGGAAGGCGTCATCTATGCACTGCATCTCTCTATGCACTGCATCTCTCGGAGAATGGCGCATCAACCCAACGATACGGCAGCGGGTAACCACGTACCTGTTCACACCTGGGGAAACACACGCACCTGGGAGCGAGGGAGTCCCGCCCTCGTCGCGTCTACGATGGCAAGATGCCCTCGCTACCAGGAGAAATGTGGACACTTGCAGCTACGAAAATCGAAAACGCTATGCGAGTCTCTCCATCCACTCGCACCTCCTCAGGCAACACCCCCACCCCTATTGATCGGTATTCCCTTCGGTCGTTGATGTCGACCGAAATTTCTTTTGGTCACCATGGATCGTGGACACCCCTCGCACCTGCACTCCTGCAACGATGCACCAGCAGGCAGACAATGTGAATAGCAGGCTGCATCCCTACCCGCGACTGACCGGCAATCCGTACACCAGATGGTTGACCGGTCCGTATCCTTTGCCGATCGCTGGTGCGTGGACGATAGCATCGTGGAGATAGGCATGCGCCTGACGAATCGCCTGTTCGACCGGTAGACCGCGCGCGATCAGTGCGGCAATGGCAGCAGCGTAGGTGCAACCGGTGCCATGAGTATGGTTCGTTTCCAGGCGCGGTGCGCGCAGTGTGACAAAACGCTCGCCGTCGTACAGCAGATCAACGACATCGCTCCCCGACAGGTGCCCTCCCTTCAGCAACACATACCGTGGTCCGAGTGTGTGGAGATCGCGCGCAGCATCCTGCATATCGCGTTCGTCGGTCACCGGGCGATTCAACAGCACCGACGCTTCTGGCAGGTTCGGCGTCACTACCAGCGCCAGTGGCAACAGCCGCGCACGCAGCGTGGTAATAGCATCTTCTTCGAGCAGGCGCGCACCACTCTTCGCAACCATCACCGGGTCGATCACTAGATGCTCGACCCGGTATCGCTCCAGCGTGTCGGCAACCGCCTGGATAATGGAAGCGTTCCCCAGCATGCCAGTTTTGACCGCATCGGCGCCGATGTCGTCGAGCACTGCCTCGATTTGCGCGACAACAAGTGATGGTTCAAGCATGAGCACGGCATGTACGCCGACTGTGTTTTGAGCAGTGATAGCGGTGATCGCGCTGGCGCCGTAGACCCCATGCGCCATGAATGTTTTCAGGTCTGCCTGGATGCCAGCGCCGCCGCCCGAGTCGGAACCGGCAATCGTCAATGCTCGCGGTATCATGTGCGCCTCCTCACAGCATCATGAGCATCATTACGAATAGGGTTGCGCTGACAAGCGCCCGGTCTTTCCAGCGCACCCAATAGTTTCCCAGTGGTGTGCAACTCCAGCATTGATCATCAGGTACCCTCTGCAATTACCAGAACGGTATAAACAGCGTAGAAGCGACGTGACGATCATGGGTGATCCGGCGGAGTCGCTTCAATAAGGAAGGATTAAGCCATGCCATACAATCGCAGAATTCATCACCGCCGTTCCATCCGCCTCAAAGGGCATGATTATACCCAACCCGCTGCGTATTTCGTTACCCTCTGCACGCATAAATGGGCGCATTTGTTTGGGCAAGTGGTAGATGGTGGTATGCAATTGAACGAATGCGGCGAAATCGTTCGTGCCGAATGGTTCCAAACCGCTGTTGTGCGTCCATACGTGGTATTAAACCTCGATGAATTTGTGGTGATGCCCAACCACAATCCATGGCATCATTTGGATTGTGGGGAACGACAACGGCAATGATTGTGTTGACAATGGCAGCGATGCCCGCGACGACGGATCTGACGGCGGTACGCCCCGCGATAATGGCGACGGGTCCGATAATGATGGCGACCGGTCCCGTGGCGGCACCGTAGGGGCGCAGCGGTGCTGCGCCCCTACCTGCTGCGCCCCCACCACATTTCCACCCGGCGCCGCCCCAACGTCCGCCGGACGCGCCATCCGTGGCGCTACACCAAACCAACGTCGTTCCCGGTTCGTTGGGTGCCATCATCCGGTCATTCAAATCGGTCGTTATCCGGCGATCAACATCATGCGCAATACGCCGGGTGCACCCGTCTGGCAACGCAATTACTATGAACACATTATCCGCACCGACCGCGCCCTGAATGCCACTCGACGCTACATTGCAGACAATCCCCGACGCTGGCATCTCGACAGCAAGAACATCCACCGTATCGGTGACGATCCGTTAGCACGGGAAATCTGGGACATGCTCCGGCAGCACGACGATCAGCACGGCTCTGGACATGCACCGTAACCCTGGCATCTCAACGACACGAATGGTTCCCTCAACCCTCAACCACCTTCCACAACCCGTGCGCCAGCCGCCACCTGTTCCGGCGTAAGGTTGTAGATCTGGTCGAACAGCGCAACTTTGAAACTGGCGGGACCGTACGCCTTTTCGGCAGCCAGTTCCGCCGCTAGTCCAAACATTGCCAGCCCGCCAGCCGCTGCCAGCAGATAATCACGCTCGACCGCCGCAAATGCCGCAACCATTGTCGTTGCCATACATCCGGTGCCGGTCAGCGTTGTCAGCCAGATGTGACCATTGTTGACTGTAAGGACACGCTCGCCGTCGGTAATAATGTCGCGCGCGCCGGTCAACGCCACAACTGTGTGATACGTCTGCGCCAGACGACGCGCTGCCGTCAACGGGTCTTCCGGTCCAGCTACGCTCTCCACGCCTTTCACCTCGCCGCCCTCACCGCTCAGCGCGCCGATCTCGCCACCATTGCCGCGCACCACGGCGATCCGCAACGAGTGCAGCAACTCAAGATTCGTCCTGGTGCGGAGCTGGGTTGCGCCTGCTCCTACCGGGTCAAGCACCACCGGCGTCTGGAGTTCGTTTGCGCGCCGACCAGCGATCAGCATCGACTCGATCCAGTCGGGCGAAAGCGTACCGACATTCAGCACCAACGCTCCGGCATGTGCCACCATCTCGGCGACTTCTCCCGCATCATGCGCCATGACCGGCAATCCGCCAACGTGCAAGGTTACATTCGCGGTATCGTTCATGACAACCAGATTGGTAATATGGTGGATCAATGGTTTGGTCGCGCGAATGCGAGCGAGCATATCACCAATACGCTGGTTGATAGGATCCATCGTGCGCCTCCTTAAGCATATCGTCCTCATATCGACTACCCGGCGTATGCGCGTTCATCGAGCGCCGACGCAATGACGGTATGGAGCGCCCGCGTTGCTGCTTCAGGGTCTGGCGCGCCGATCACCGCCGAGATAACCGCCACCCCAACAGCGCCCGCCCGGACAACCGAAGCAGCATTTGCGAGAGTGATGCCGCCAATCCCCAACACTGGCAGACGAACGGCACGGGAAATATCTGCCAGCGGTTTCAGCCCGATGGGTGGTCCCGCATCCGGTTTACTTGGCGTCCCGAAAAGATCGCCGACGCTAACATACGTGGCACCAGCGTCCATCGCGCGCTGCGCCTGCTCGACCGTTGCGACCGATACGCCGAGAATGCGTTTCGGACCGATGATCCGCCGCACCATTTCCGCCGGAATATCGTCCTGACCAACATGGACGCCATCGGCATCGAGCGCCAGCGCGACATCGACACGGTCGTTGACGATAAGCGGGACTCCGGCATCGCGGGTAAGCGGAAGTAACGCCTGCCCCAGTGCAACCATGTCGCGTGCTGGTACGTCCTTGTCACGGAGTTGGATCACATTCGCACCACCACGCAACGCTGCACTCACAATATCCGTCAGCGAACGCTCTCCGGCTGTGCGCCGGTCGGTAATGACGTAGACAATACCTCTTTCGGATGGAAACGGTATCGGATCGGACTGGACCGACGGAAGTGGTTCGATCAGGGTGGACAGAACCATAGCGGTACCCTCCTTGAGCGCCAGAATCAAAACTGCCGCTGACCCCACCAACGTGGATCAGCGGCAGACTCCGGTCTGGACACTTCCCTACGCTGGTATGACCCAGGTCAGGTTCAAAGGGTCTGCGGCATCGATGGGGCCGCACTCTCAGCCAGGCTCACCTGGCTCCCCCAGTGGCGCCGTCTACCGGCGCATTTTTATACAATTGTCAACAGGTAGTTTATGTTATAATACACAATACTGTGGCAGATGGCAAGACATTTCACCAGACCAGTACGCTTCGAGTAAATGCCATCCGCTCCAGCCGCGCAATGCGCTCTTCAGTCGGCGGATGCGTGCTGAAGAGACGGACGATTGCACTGCCATCGAGTGGGTTGACAATATACAGGTTAGCCATCGCCGGATTGGTCGCAAGCGGTAGTTGCTGCTTCCACGCCTCGATCTTGCGCAGCGCCGAAGCCAGTGCCAGCGGCGAACCGCTGATAGCTGCACCCGCAGCGTCAGCTTCGAACTCGCGGGTACGCGAAATCGCCAGCTGGATCAACGTTGCAGCAATTGGCGCAACCAGGATAAGCAGCAATCCGCCCACCACTCCTGCAACCCCGCTATCCTCTCCCTCATCGTCGTGACGCCCAAACCCGCCGAGTAATAGCGCCCACTGCGCCATATCCGCCAGAATTGCCACGGAACCAGCAAACGTTGCCGCAATCGCGCTAATCAACGTGTCCCTGTTCCTGATATGCCCCAACTCGTGGGCGATCACTGCTGCGACCTCATCATCGTTCAGGAGACGCAGCAACCCGTTGGTCACGGCAACTGCGCCGTGCCGCGGGTTACGTCCAGTTGCAAACGCATTCGGCGCCGCCGAGTCGATCAGATAGACGCGCGGCATTGGCAGATCGGCGCGCTGCGCTAGTTGAGCAACCATCTGGTGCAAACGCGGCGCTTCGTACCGGTCGACCTCCCGCGCACCAGCCATGCTTAACGCCAGTTTGTCGGAAAACCAGTATGCCCCGCCGTTCATCAATACAGCAACAAGGAAAGCAATCAGCATACCCTGCGTCCCGCCAAACCACTGGCCCACCAGAACCAGCAGCACGGTCAGAGTCGCCAGCAAGGCTGCCGTTTTGAATACATTCGTCAGTCTTGTCATTGCCAGATCCCCATCAGTTTAGCATAAAGCCGGGCAGTCTCTCTGCCCGGCACATTCGCTTCCCGCAATCCCGTTGGGCCTGAACCAGCTCCCAGATTACCTGTTAGCCTCATCAACGCCCACGGCTGCGGTACATATGTATCAATCGCACACTATTACGCAGCCTGAATGGTGATGCGGTGCGGTCGAGCATGCTCGACTTTCGGTAGCTGGATGGTTAGCACGCCATCTTTGAGCGACGCCGAGATCTTGTCCGCGTCTACCGTCGCGGGTAGACGGACGCTCCGCTCGATCCTGCCGCTCGTGCGCTCCTGGATCAGGTAGTGCGCATCCTTCGGCTGACCGGCAGGAACCTCACCACGAATGGTGAGCGTGTTCTGTTCGAGCTGGATATCGACTTTATCGCTAGGAACACCCGGCATAAGCGCCGTCACCACGTATGCCTCATCAGTTTCGTAGAGGTCCAACGGAATGCGTGACGTTCCAGCCCAACCGCTAAAGAAGCTTCGTGGCAACACCCAGCTCTCATTCAGCAGTTGCTCGACTGCATCCGACAGCCGTAGCGCTTCAGTGAATGGCTCGAAACGAGTCAACGCAGTTGTCATTGGTCCTCACCTCCTTTGTGGCATGTGGTGTTTTCTGTTATGTATATTAGTGTCTCTATGTTAGAATTGTGTCAGAAAAACATTAGCGTTGCATCAAACCTCATTGGTCTGCAACACCCACGTTACACCTTCTTCCACTGTACTGAACACCCCGTCGAGCTGTGCTTCATAGGCACGCCGCAGCAATGCCCCTAGGCGCGGTCCTGGCGCAACCCCTGCTGCAATCAGGTCGCGCCCGCGCACTAATGGCGCCGGGCGGCTCACTGCTGCACCTTCCGCTTCGGCAACTGCCAGAAATGCCGCCGCCGGTCGCTCCGGCAGCAGCGGAGGTCGGCCAGAGGCATCCGCTTCGACCAGTCGTTCCCACTGCGCCAGGGTCGCTGGCGCAAGACGATGCGCCAGACGCCGCACAACGCGCGGTGTAGGTTGTACATTGATATGTGCTAGATGTTCGCGTACCAGCGGCGTCACTAGACGTTCGAGCCAGTGCGGCGCGCCAATGCGCACCAAAAACGTTTGGGTCAATGACACGCCCGCTTCCGCATGCCCGATGCTACGCGGGACGCCATCGTCATCGATCACCGTCGTCGGTGGTTTTCCCAGGTCGTGGCACAACGCCGCGACGATCAGCGTCAGGCGTTCATGACCATCGAGCGCATCGCGGTTGGCAATCCGCACTGCAGCATCACAGACGTGCAACGTGTGCGTCCATACATCCCCCTCAGGATGGCAACGGGGATGCTGTGGGCATCCCTGGAGCGCGGCAAGTTCCGGATAGAGCGCCAGCCATCCCGATTCGTCAAGTGCGCGCAACCCGGCAGAGGGGAACACGCCGAGGAGCGCCCATTTCTGCCATTCCCGCCAGATTCGATCTGGCGGCAGACTGGCAGCCTGTGGCAACAATGTGCGGCACAACGCAGCCGTCTCCGGCGCCAGACGCATGGCAAAGCGTGCAGCAAACTGCATCGCGCGCAATACTCGCAGCGGATCATCGCCGAATGCCTCAGAAGTGTGACGTAATACCCGCGCCTCAAGATCCGCACGCCCGCCGAAATAGTCGATCAGATCGCCGGATGGAGTCAGTGCCAGCGCGTTGATCGTAAAATCGCGTCGCGCCAGCGCCTCGCCTGGCGTCAGTGACGGGTCGTAGTCTGGCAATGCATCAGACTCCTCGTCAGGCAGCGGATGGCGTCGCGACGGCAACGCAACATCGACCTCATACGCATCGAGACGCATCTTTAGTACGCCGAAAGATCGCCCGACGACATCGACGCGACCGAATGGCGCAAGCGCAGCAGCAAGTGTTTGCGCATCAACGCCATAGACCTCGATATCGATATCGGTTGGCGTAAGACCGAGCAATAGATCACGCACCGCTCCACCTACGAGCAGTGGATGCCCGCCAACGCGCATTATTGCAGCGAAGAGCGGATCGAGACGCTCAAGGAGAGCATACCAGGACGGCTGAAGCATAGAACTTCCATCTCCGCGACTTTTGTCGCCTGCTCAGAAAGCTCGTGTTGTGTGGATGATAAGGTGCGCTGTACCTGCCATCCACACCAGAGCAACCCGAACCAGATAGACATTGTAGCATGGTACGTCTTGACGCCTCCATCGGAACGCGAGATGCTCGTACCAGAACGGTTACGCGGTATAATGGCGCCGGGTTGTTCTACGTCAGAGCGCCCATACAACTGATTGCTTCTTGAGATGGAGGTCGAAGATGGCGACGCAACTGGCCGAATATATCTGGTAGCAGCACGGGTGATTTATCAGAATCCATCCACGATCATTCCAGGACAGTAATGGCAATCAGGTCGGCAATCTGCGCAGCATTCGCTCCCGACTTTGATTATCTGGTTGATCTGGGAGTTGATGCAATCTGGCTCTCTCCTATCTTTCCTTCGCCTATGGCCGCTTTCGGCTACGATGTGTCTGATTGTTGCGATATTCATCCTCTCTTCGGCACACTCACCGACTTCGACAACCTGGTCGCCGACGCCCATCAACGAAATCTGAAGGTTATTCTCGACTTCGTGCCAAACCATACATTGGATCAACGTCCCTCGTTCATCGAGTCACGAAGTTCGCGCAGCAACCCCAAACGTGACTAGTACATCTGGCGCGACCCGGCGCCGGATGGTGCTTCGCCGAACAACTGGCTCTCCTGTTTCGGCGGATCAGTGTGGGAGTATGATCCAACTACTAGGCAGTACTATCCACACTTCTAAACAACCCGACCTGAACCGGCGCAATCCGCAGGTGCAGGCGGCAATGCTCGATGCCAGGCGATTCTGGCTCGACCGCAGCGTGGATGGATTTCGTGTCAATATCATGTGGCTGATGATCAAGGACGATCAGTTCCGCGATAATCCTCCCAACCCTGCCTGGAAACCCGGCATGATGCCGCATATGAGACTGCTCGAAACCTGCTCCGCCGACCAACCGGACGTCCATACTAGTTGCGATGATGCGCTGGGTGCTCGACTCATACGATGAGCGGATGATGGTCGGTGAGATCTACCTGCCGTATGATCGCCTGATGCGCTATTTCGGAACCCCCAAAGCGCCTGAGGCGCACCTGCCGTTCAACCTTGCGCTCGTACTGCTGCCGTGGAATGCACAAACTATCGCACAGACGATTGCACTGTACGAAGCGCCGCTCCCACCCTTTGCCTGGACCAGCTGGGTGCTTGGGAATCATGACCAACCCCGCCTTGCCAGCCGGGTCGGTGAGACGCAGGCGCGCGTCGCCGCCATGCTGCTGACGTTGCGCGGCACGCCGACGATCTACTATGGTGATGAAAGCTGGTTTCAACAAAGTTCAACCCTGGCTGCCTGTCGCCAATGACTAACGGCAGTGCAATGTGGCAACACAGCGCAACGTGCTGCACTCCGTGATCTGGCTCTATCGCTGTCTACTGGCGCTGCGCCGATCCGAGCCAGCGCTGTCGATCGGTTCATATCAGGCCGTTACGGTCGAGGGAGATAATGCCGCACAACAGTCGGTGCTGGCATTCATACGCGAGGCGGATGGCTGTCGCTTTCTGATCGCCCTCAACCTTGCATCGCATCCGGCGCGAATGAGCCTTTCCGCTATCGGTGAAGGAACGGTTGCGCTCTCGACCCATCTCGACCGTGGTGGCATCACCGTCCGCGACTATCTGGAGCTGCGTGCAGATGAAGGGGTGACTGTGGTACTTGCGCCCTGATTACAACATGTTCATGTTCGGTTATTGCACAGAGCGGCAATCTGCGCGATAATACACATGCGGAAGGTCCTGTCCCGATATACGCCCGATCCCGCCCCGTTCCCGCGGTCCTCGGACGAACGACGACTCTTCCTCTGTCTGGTCGCAACGGTGCACAAAGCATGCAGAGCTATAAGTTGCACATGGGCACATGCCTGAGGAGCATAACGGATGGCTGTGCAGGTCTGGATCGGTGAGAAACCAGAACACCCAAATGAGCGACGCGCGATTATGGCGCTGGCGCGTGGTCTAGATCGTCTCGACGGTCTGTACCTGATTCTTGCTAATTTTAGCGTCGGCGGTCGAAACATTGACCTGGTCATTATCAAGCAAGACGGGATTTTCATCATCGAACTGAAGCATTGCGACGGCAAAGTCTTCGGCGATGTCAACGGTCCGTGGTTTGTCGAAGGCTCCAACGGCGAACGCAAACGGTTGAATCCAGGGCGCAAGAATCCTTACAACCAGGTGATTTCGTACTACTACAACCTGGTCAACTTCCTCAACGACCACCGTGCTGATCTGCTGCCCCCTCAGAAGGCAAAGACGGTCAATTTTCGCACCTGCCGCCGCCTGGTCGTAATCGCGCCGACAATCCAGGAAGGCTCACGCGTCGAAACCGACTGGAAGGTCGATCTCAAAGGGCTTGATGAGTTGCCTGCCTACCTGGTGACCGAGCGTTCCAGCGAAATTGACCTCACCGATGAGGAGATGCTCCGCATCCCGGAACTGCTCCACCTCACGCGCTGGACGGAGATCAATATGTTGCTCAAAGGCGTGCTTCCACGTCTCGATGAACCGACCGTCGTCATGGAACGTCCGACATTGCTGGAACGTCCTGTGATCGATGTTCCATCAACCGAGCAGGCTCGATCATCAACTGCTGATCCCGAAGCGCAACCGGCATTGACGCATGCACCTCCGACGTCTGGTCAGCGACTCGCATATCTCTGGCAATCCTGGACCGGTCGCGTTGCGTTGGCATCAAGCCTGGTCATTCTCACACTGATCGGCATCCTGTTCAGCCAGGGGCGTTCCGCCCCTCGCCCGGATCAATCGGTGCAGAGCCTGGTGGTTTCGACTAGCCTTCCCGCTGGCGGTGCCGATGCTGGCGCCATCTCGCCGGTCAGTTCCTGTGTCTGGAGCGGGTTCCAACCGGTCGGGCGGCGCATGATCAACGGAGTCTGGGAAAATGTCGGCGTCGGCGGTAACGCTCCTGGACTATCCCCCGATGTGGTGGTGACTCTCGAAGAAGTTGAGTTCTGCGACGGCAAAATGACGCTGCGCTGGAGCCTGCGTAACAATCTGAGCGACCAGAGCGTTGTGTTGCCGCTGACAGCGGAGAACATCGAAGTACGCGACTCGGTCGGAACACGCTACCTGGTGGCGGATGAACTCTCGCGACCAGGCGAACTTCGCGCCCTGCCCGGTGAACGCGTGCGGGGAAGCGCAACTATCGACCGTCCGGTCAATCTGAATGCGCATACCCTCGTGGTGGTGCTGAAAAAACTTCCTTTTGGCGAGACGACCTGGCTGGTGCCAACACCGGGAACGGGGTGAGTCCTTCCTTATCAAGCAGATGTTTCTGGTCAGCCTCTACGTTTCATCTCGTGATCAGAAACCCAAACTGTCGCGGTTGCAACCCTGCTGCTCTGTCCCTCTCTTCCTGCTGTGCCAAATACCTGAACAGGATTGATCTCAAACGAGGACAATCCTGATGAGCATTGAAACAGAAGCGTGCCTGACAGGGCTGACCACGATGCTGCAGAATAGGGGGGAAGGCATTGTCCTTCTCCCTACTCGTTTGCCAGATCCTGATTTCAAACGTGCCGGGTGAGCAGCGGCAACGCCTTCTAAGCGAAGGTGGTGCCTTCACCTATCCCTATAGCGAAGTGCAGAACGGTTGACTGCCGGGATTGCGCGCATCAGGCGCGCATAAAGCGTCGTTGCTACACGGGCACAGCGGTGCCTACACCCGCGGCGAACGTCCGGTAAGTCGGGTAAACGCCTGATACCCCAACCAGCGGAACGGTTCCGGCGGTATAGGTGGGTAGCGCTGCTCGTAGAACGGCAACCACCGCCATCGGCTGTCATCCCCACTGTACAGGTCGGCAATGAACTCACCAGCAAGATTCGCCAGTGTAACTCCATGACCGGAGTACCCCAGTGCGTAGTAGATATTCCGATACTCGCCGCACCGCCCCCACAGCGGTTGACGGTTCAGCGTAATGCCCAGAACTCCACTCCAGCGACAGGCGATGGGCAACGTCGACGCTGATGGAAAGTATTCCAACAGCGTTTGCCGGATCGCTTCCTGAGCACGACGGGCAATGCCGCTCTGCATCGGGAAGCGGGTACGGTTGTTGAACAGATAGGCATATGACTGATTGCTGCCGCCGCCAAACACTAGATGACCAGTAGACGACAGCGATCCATAGGAGATCCGATCACGATCATCGGCGAAACCCGCAAACGCGCGCCACCCTAACTCCTCCAGTTGAGCTGGTGTGAGCGGCGCCGTAGCAAGTACGCTTGAATGCAGTGGAAACAGCGCATCACGGAACAGCCCCAGTTTGCTGGTATAGCCATTTGTTGCCAGCACCACTGCCTGTGCGCGCACTTCGCCGCTTGGCGTCATCAGATGGATCTCCCGACCGACCCTGAGACGAAGCACCGGCGTCTGCTCATAGATGACAACGCCGCGCTCCTCCAGAATCGGGCGTAACCCGCGCACAAACTGTGCTCCGTTGATCTGCCCGGTATCTGGCTCGAACGTCGCCCCATACACGCCGCGAGCATTGAACTGTGGCGCCAGTTCATCACGATACAGGAACTTTACCGGAATGCCCAACTCACGCAGATACTCCGCTTCGGCATGTGCGGCTTCGGCGCGTTCAGGGCTGGTATGCAGCGTCAATGTCCCATCGAAGCGATGATCAACCGATAGACGGTGACGTTCAATCAGGGTGCGGATCGCGCACAACCCGGCGCTCGTCAACCTGTAGACCTTCCGGGTCAGGTCGGGGTCGCTCGTGTCGATCCCGTTGATCCAGTTCAACGCCAGACCGCCGTTCCGTCCACTGGCGCCATTCGCCAGCGATGTCGCTTCGAGCAAGACAATGCGCCGTTGGGGAAAGCGCTGTGCGATATGATACGCCGTGCTAACGCCAGTGAACCCGCCACCAATAATGGCAAGATCGGCAGCGACTGAACCTTCGAGCGATGGACGTGGTCGATAGTCCGGCGTCCCGGCGTGCCAGATAGACTGAGTATCATCGAATTCCAGGCGCTCAGGCAAAAGCCGCTCTACCACGGGCCAGGTCATGGATGCGAGCGCGGCAGCGCCTTCCAGTATACGCAGTGAGAGTGGTCGTCGAACAGCAGTCATACAGTGGCGCCCCCGAGCCGACTCGAACGGCTGACACGCGGTTTAGGAAACCGCTGCTCTATCCACTGAGCTACGGGGGCATCTTTTCATCCCGATTATACTGGATTGAACAGTTTGCTGCAAACCGGCAAAATTATGTACTGCCTGTCCTATCAAATGGAAACAGTCTGTGCGATGATTGATCGTAGAGTAACGATTTTGATCCTGTTTTGCAATTGGAGCGACTCACCTCATGCGCTGTCTCTGTGGTAAAACATATCCCGCCTGCTGCGTGTCTGCTATTCGTTGTACAAGCACGTCGCATCAGAGAGAAGATACGCGATGTCACACTACCTCAATATGCTCCGGCAACAACGCCGACGCTCCGCTGGGATCGAGTTTACCGCGCGCACGCTCTTGACCATCCTGGCATTCGTGGCGATGGCGGGTTCTGCCGCCTACTGGTGGGGCGTGCAGTCGCAACTGACCGACAATCGCGTCGTCGCTATTGCTTTCACCGCCATTCTGGTCCTCGCGCCCCCCAGTCTCGTCT